>ERZ795032.953-NODE-953-length-23855-cov-4.494916_pt1 | contig 23855 bp, 18 predicted proteins | sample MGYA00375124_ERZ795032 | MGnify/ENA primary metagenome ERZ795032 (study PRJEB30167, sample SAMN05720154) | activated sludge metagenome | isolation source: Anaerobic digester | place: China | collected 2015-12-16 ...
CTCCGCCTCCGCGACCTCGTATGCCGGAATCAAGCACTTGCTGAATAACATCTGCCTGTGAAATCTTATCCTCTGCTATTTTTCCGATAGCAGCATAGCCCTGACGAGCGATGTATTCGTCGATGTTCTCGGGATCCATGTGCCCGCAGTTGCGCAGTACAATCTTTACCTGGTCGTCGAGAAATTCGTTTTCCGGGGTCTTAAACAGATCCGACTGAACTATATACTCTTTTACCGGACTGCCTTCTGCCACGTGCTTCCCGATGATCTCGAAAACCTTGTTTTCATCCACCTCACCGTAGAGGTAGGTTCCTGTTTCGTCAACGATTTCTACCAGAGGTTCGCGGTAACACATTCCGACGCAACTGGTTTTCTTGAGCTCGAAATCAAGATTTTCGGCTTCCTTTAATGCTTTTATTTTTTCGTAGGTCTTATTTGCTCCGGCGGCAATTCCGCAACTGCCTAATCCTACTATTACCTGTGTTTTACCCATTTTTTTTTGATGTAAAGCAAGTATTTTCCAAAGGTTTCATTCGTTGCCCTGGACCTCCCTGATCCTGATTTCCCTGATAATTTTAACAGCCTCTTTGCCTGTAAGCTTCCCAAATGTTTCTTCACCTATCATCATCACCGGAGCAAGGGAACAGCATCCAAGGCAGGCTACCGATTCAAGCGTAAAAAGTCCGTCAACGGTTGTTTCCGTGTCTTTGATCTTCAGAGCCTCCTGAATGGCATCAGTAATGGCGTTGGCATTTTGAACGTGGCATGCAGTTCCGTGACACACTTTTATAATGTGTTTGCCTACCGGCTTCAGCCTGAACTGGGCGTAGAAGGTTGCAACACCATACATCTCACTCAGACTTAAGCCCGTTAACTCCGATATCCGTTCAAAAGCTTCGCGGGGAATGTATCCGAAAATATTCTGGGCTCCCTGAAGCAGAGGTATCATATTCCCTTTCTTTCCTTTATATTTGGCGATAAGCGGGTTTAGCAGACTCAGGTCGGGCGTTTCTGTGGCGACGTAATTCTCTTCCTTGGGTATTCGTGCAACTCGCATAAGTGAAATGTTTTGAGCGCTAAAAGTAGATATTCCGGCCGTTATAGCATGTAGTAGCTCATAATTTATATTTCTTCTAAATACTGCGTAAAATTCAGATAAACAGATTTTTACACTTCTTCGGACCGATGGGCTTTAAAAAGATTCAGTAAATCTACGATTGCAGTGAATGCCCGGTTAACCATAAAAAGGCTTTCTCCATTTATGTGAGTGCCTGCCCTTCAGGGTTTGAATGTGTTGAACCCGCAAATAGCATTTTTGCTAAAAAATGTCGGTTTACGGTAGGGGAGAACTTCAGGCCGAAGATTTACAACTAAGCTTTTTTCTGCTTCAGATAGCTGTCGATTCCCCAGTGAGCAATGTAAATCAGCGGGGTTAACAGAATTGCAAGCGAAACCTTATAGGTGTATTGAACCAGCCCGACCTGAAGTACCTGTTGCATACTCCAGTTGCCGAGTACATAAAAGGCAATAAAAAGAATAACGAAGCTGTCTATTAATTGTGAAATCACGGTCGATCCCGTTGCCCTCAGCCATAACTTTTTACTTCCCGTAAGGGCTTTCAGGTAATGAAATGCATAGGCATCGATAAGCTGACTCACCAGAAATGCGGTGAGTGACCCGACAATGATCCCCAGACCGGCTCTGAAAATACTGGTATAGGCATAGTTGATGTCAAACGGATTGCCTGCAGGATCGGCATTGTTCAAATCAAGCCAGAAATCGGCCGGAGGAACCCCGGTTCCTGCAAGAACCACCAGAAACGACCAGGCTATCATCCCGGCCGTTATAAAGCTGATTTTACGCACACCGTCGCGGCCGAAATATTCATTTATAAGATCGGAAACCAGGAATACCAGGGGCCAGATTACCACACCCACGCTCAGATTCAGGTCAAGCTTCTGTCCGCCAAAAAACGGGAGCTGTGCGGGAGCCAAACCCAAAAGTTTTTCAAGTGAGAAGATTTTTACCCCTGCAAATTCAGCAATAATTGCATTGGTCAGAAAAATTGCTGAAAGCATCAGGAAAAGCTGTTGCCGCGATCCGGATTCATGCGCTTTGCTCATGAATTGCAATTTTTTGTGTTTTTATTTTATCTCTTCCTGCAAGTCCTGCAGGTTAACCCGCAAAGACAATAACTGCTCCCGTTATATAGGCAACAACCCACCAGATGTAGGCATACCTGGAATACAAGTGAATCCGGTGTCCGGCCTCTGTGTCAGGTCCCTTCTTTATTTTGTGATTCCAGAGCAGGATGCCGTCAATTACCATCGCCAGCAAGGCAAGATAACCAATTATCCCATGAAAGGTTATAAAGGAATTGGAAGACCCGATTATCATGCATATGGTAGCACTTACGTCGAGTGCGATTCCAAGCGTCAGAAATGTCAGAACAAAGCTGCTTACAATTTTTTGGCGTTGTTGCCTTATGATGGCTGCCGAATAGGAGAGAAGTGCCAGATTAACCAGAATGATTCCGGCTGTAAGGATGTTGCTCATATGCAAGTGTGTTTGTCGTTGTTTTCCATAGATTTATAGTGTTTCTCCCGTTCCGGCACCAGTGCATAAAACGAAGAAGACATTCCGTGCTGAATAAAATAAAAACCGAACAGTTATTCATGTACAAACCTACATTATTTCATGTGATTTTTACTCTTTCGCAAAATTTTTTCAGTCTTGGCTTGTTTGGAAATTATTTCCACCTGATTGCCAAACAAAAGGAGTCCGGCATTAATTTACCGGACTCCTAAATAGTTTGAAGTTCTGTTTTACTTCCCTGTAACAATGAGCTTTTTGAAATTCGTACTACCGGATTCACTAACAATCCGGTAAGTATAAACTCCGGCCGGAAGTCCTTCAAGACTCAGACGAATCAGGGTTGAGTTTCCTGCTGATTGTTTCATTACGAGGGCACCACTGGCTGAATATAACTCAGCGTACGCATCGTTCAACTCCCTGTTGACCGGAATAAATGTATAGTCTGTAGCCGGATTGGGATAATTCTGACCGCTTATCAGAGCATTTACCGCATTTGAATATTCGTTTCCGGTCATTTCATCCGACAGCCACTGCCGGCTCAAACCGATAATCTGGTTGCGGACATCGGTGTTTGATAACATCTCCAGCCCGATTCCAAAGTAAATGGTTCGGTAAACGGGAGATTCGTAACGGATAGCAGCATGCTTCGCGGTTGTATTGTAGTTAAAAATAACATTTGCTCCGGCAGCTGCATCGATTTCTTCAGGATACATATATCCTCCGTATGCATCAATTATTGTACTCTGAGGTACCTGTCCGAAAACTTCGTCATCCGGATTGGCATTCAGGCGGTTATTGGCTGAAGATCCATCGTTAATAAAGATGGCTTTAAGGTAATCGGTATAGAAATTCCGGGTTATTTCCGTTCCGTTCGAACCTGCATCTCCGCTCATAATATCCCAGCCGATATCCTGGCCTGCGATAAATACGTTGTGACCATCATCCAAAAACGTCATCACGGCTTCAGCCTGACTGTCGCTCAATGCAGGGAAGGTCCAGGCAATATTCAGCCACACCGTGAACACATCCTGATGGGCTCCGGCGTTTATCATGTCGCGCATTACATTGGCATCCGTTACGGCATAACTGCTGATGCCGGATGCCTGAAGGCCAGTCAGGTAAACGCCCTGGTTAGCACTTGATTCGGGACCGCCCGTTCCGTTTACCACCAGATCGGTAACGCCGGCAATCAGCATGGTGCGGAAAAACCTGGCGGGAGCACCGGGGTATGTTTCTGAGCGCATACTGAGTTTAAAACCAGGAAATCCTGCCGACGATCCGGGCGTTACCTTTATTGCAACGGGAACAGAAACGCCCTGCTCAAGGCTAACGGAGGCAGTGCCGGTATATTCCACTCCGTCAATCAGGTACGAATACTGCCAGTCGGCCGGAGCATTCACAGCTTCAAGGTCGAACAGAAAAGCCTGGGTGCCTTCGAGATTGCTGACTGCTTCCAGGTCAAACTGCTGCTCAAAACCTTTGTATCCCCTTTTTACGAATGGATTTTCAGAACTTAATTCACCAATGTAACGGTTAGTTCCGTTAATGGCAGAAACCATGTCGCCGGTAAGAATTTCCTGATGACCTTCGGCAACAAATGCAACCACATGCATGTTTTCCACAACGGCGGCCACGTTGTTATATGCTTCAGGGATAGTGTAGTTGTATGTTCTGGTAATAAATGTTCCGGCTCCTGTATTATTAACTTCCTCACCCCATTGCCCCGTTATCAGGTGACGCAGCATATGCATATGCCGGTAGTTGCTTCCGGCTCCACCACCGGTTTGCGGACCATAGATGCTATCCTGGATAAGCGCAAGGTTGATGAAATTGCTTGATGAACCGGGAGCAGAAGTATAATAGAGTTCAATGTCGATGGTCAGCTCCCGCGTGCCGGCATCGTATTCGGTTGCGATGCCAATGTTAACCGGTGATGTTTGCTGCATGATCTGATCGCATGCCGAAGACCACGATCCGCGGCCCAACGCTGTCGCGCTTCCAGAAAATACATGACGGTTTACGGTTCCTGAAGGATAGCCTGTAAGTCCTGTTTGTCCGGCCAAAGCATCACCAAAACTTGTGCGGTAGTCGGGCTCTCCGGCCGACGGCGATGCAAAAGAACCCTGATGTATTGCTATCACAAATGCCCTGCCCGGATTGTTGTCCATAATGGATTGTGCAATGGCGTGGCCGTCAGGACAATACGTGCAGTGAATCCCCGTGTACTCTTCGAGAATCGCATTTTTCGGCATTGGCTGGGTACTTACCAATACCTGTGCCGATAGTGTATAAACGGAAAACAGCCCGGCAACTGCAAGAGTAAAAAGTTTTCTCATCGTTTGAAAGGTTTAAGTTGAATTTGTTGAAGTGCTGACAAAAGTGCAAAACTTATCCGTAACTGTACAAAGTTTTCTCCGGTATATTTCAACCGGATTTAACGCGTCACAGAAATAATTTTCTGAAAACAAGGTTAAGCTTGGTAACGGTTTATTTCAAACCGGATTTTAAGATTCGTAAAGTGCCTTTTCAATATCCGGCCGGGCTTAAGATGCAGAATTCTGAGTCATTAGCTGTTTGCGCAGCATATCCAGCCCCGCCAGTGCAGCCCTGCGGATGTTGCGTCCCCGGTGCTCGCCAAATGTGAACATGCGGGTTTCGGCACCCATTGGACTTAATACGCTAATCCATGTTGTACCTACCGGTTTTTCAGGAGTACCTCCGTCGGGACCGGCTATTCCGGATACGGCAATGGCACAGTTGGTGTTGAAATGTCTGATAATTCCTGCTGCCATCTCAAAAACCGTTTCCTGGCTTACGGCGCCGTATTTCTGAATTGTCAGGGCTGAAACTCCGAGAATATTTTCTTTAATTTCGTTGGCATACGCAACAACAGATCCTTTGAAATACTCCGAACTGCCGGGTACGGATGTTAACAGGTGAGCTATGTAACCGCCCGTACAACTTTCGGCTGTGGCGAGGGTGAAGTTTTTTTCGCGAAGAAGCTTTCCGGTTATTTCTTCCAGGGTGTCATCGTTTTCCCCAAATATGTACTCCGGGATTAGCCGGTACAGTTCATCTGCCTGTTTCTCAAGTTCTTGTTTGAGTTCTGCAAAATCCGGCCCGCTGGCCGTAAGTCTCAGCCTGACCATACCGGGCTGCGGCAGGTATGCAAGTTTTATGTGAACCGGAAGGGCATCTTCAAAATCTTCAATCCTTGCTGCAAGAAACGACTCTCCAACACCGTGCGTCAGTAGCGTGCGGTGAAGAATGCTTGAATGGCTCAGGCCCCGGATACGTGGAATAACCTGCTCCTGCATCAGCGACTTCATTTCGAACGGTACTCCCGGCATGGAAATCACAAGCCGGCCTTCTTTTTCGAAGAGCATGCCCGGAGCTGTTCCGTAACGGTTTGCCATCGGTGTGCAGCACTCCGGAACCTCTGCCTGCGCACGGTTCAAGGCAGTCATGGGATAACCGCGGGCAACAAATATCCTTTCAATATTGTCAAAGGATTCCTGGTGAAATACCAGCCGGGTTTCAAAAAAATCGCAAAGTGCCGCTTTGGTAATATCGTCTTTGGTTGGGCCAAGTCCTCCGGTGGTAAGTACAATGTCGGCCCGCTGCAATGCTTCCCCAAGTGTCTTTGTAATCTGATCCCTGTTGTCGGAAATGCTGGAAATCTGTACAACCCTGATTCCGGTCATGTTAAGTTGCTCGGCAATCCAGGCTGAGTTGGAGTCAATAACCTGTCCGATCAGCAGCTCATCGCCTATGGTTATTATTTCAGCTTGCATAATTATCTGTACCCGTTAAAAGTTTACTGAGAAAGGTCGCTTTACAATAGGCCCCCGGTGGTATGCAAAGGTATGGATTTCACAATGGATATAAATTTCATTTTTCTATGAAAATCCGGTTGTTTCATTATGCAGGTAATTATTTTCCTCAGTTTCCTTTACGGGATGGTTTATAGGTAGATCTATGATCGAAGCCGGATTCTCAGGCATTGTTTTTGTTCTAATCGCGCTGCTCAGTCGGCTTATTTGTTTACCTGTGGATGAGTTGAATTTTCTTTTAACGATGTTGATCGTATCGGAATTTTCATTTAGTCTGCTTTTGGCCTGTAATGCAATAATGTGTAGGTTTGTAATGCAACCTATTGAGAAATGAAGCATCATCAGTTTACTCCGGTTCTGACAATATTTCTGAACTTCGTATGGACGAAACCCTGCTCCTGAAGGATTGTCTTAAGGGTAACGTGCAGGCTCAGAAGCGTTTGTACGAATGTTACGCCCGGAAAATGTTCGGGGTATGTCTTCGTTATGCACCCGATGAGGCCATGGCCGAAGACCTTCTTCAGGAAGGTTTTATCAGGGTCTTTACCCGGCTTGGCACCTTCAGGAACGAGGGATCTCTCGAGGGTTGGATTCGCAGGGTTATGGTGAATACCGCCCTCGAATACCTTTGCAAAAGGGATGTGCTTCGATACAGCACACCCCTGGATGAGGATGCTGCAATCGCCGAATACGATGAACCCGAAGCGGCCGGGCGCCCGGGTCCCGATTTGGTTGCCCGGCTGATCAGGGAAATGCCGGTAGGCTTCAGAACCGTTTTTAACCTTTATGCTGTGGAAGACTATTCTCATAAGGAAATTGCCGGAATACTCGGAATCAGTGAAGGAACATCAAAATCGCAATACGCCAGAGCCAGGGCATGGCTGCTAAAACGCCTGCCTTCCGAAAATACGAGCAATTAATGAAAAATTCAACCGACCCATTTAAGGATTTTATCCGCGAAAGCCTCAGAAATTATGAGGTCGACCCCCCGGCCGGTACATGGGATAATATCCTTTCGCGCATTAACCAGGGGAAAAAGACTGCTTTCCTGTACGTTTTGATTCCGGCTGCTGCCTTTGCATTGCTGCTGGGAGCAGGACTTGTGTTCTTCCTCCCGGGAAAACGCCCGGCTGCGGTATCTGAAAATTCAGGTATCCATGTTCAGGCACCCGCCGCAGGCACGGAACAGACAATAACCGAAGCAGCCGGAAACGCATCTCCTCCATCTGCCTTTAAACTCAAAGCAGGGTCGACTAATACTTCTGCTTCCGCTACAAGCTCCGGCTCGCCCCTTAAGGTGTCTGTAACCCTGGCCGCAAAACCCGCGGACAAGCATATAACAGCTCCGGCAATTGAACCTGCTCCAGAACAAGAACCCGTTGAGGGTATGTATGCTGAAACTACTCCTGCAGAAGTAACGGATTCCGCAGCTTCAGAACTCCAAGATTTTTCTGAGGATGTCATCGCTGTGCTGATTCCCGAAGCTGTTCCGGCTCCCGATCCGGAAACTGCCTTAATCCCCGTAACCGCCGATTTGCCCGGGCAGGATCAAACACCTGAAAAGACTTCACGAAGCTGGTCGCTTGCACTTCACTACGGCTCCCTGCAGGATTTCAGCGTGGAGAAACAGGATTTAACTATGAACTCCCGCAACAACAGTTACAGCTTCGACCGCACTTCCTCCCGTGTAGCCGTTGAAACGTCATTCTTTGAAGACATTGAAAATACTTCACACAATCCCCCGGTATCGTTCGGACTTCTGTTGTCAAAACCTTTTGCCCGGCGCTGGGCCGCCGAAACCGGTCTTCTGTTTACCCGCCTCGGATACACAGTTCGTACCACCGAAATTAACGATGAATACAAAGAGTACTATACGTCACTCGATTACATTGGCATTCCCCTTTCACTGCGATTTAATCTGATTGATCGCCGCCGCGGGGGCCTTTATATTTCACAATCGGCAGTCTTTGAGAAAGGAGTATCCTACCATACATCCATTACCTCCTTTACACGGGGTGATGCGGAAGGAGCTGGCAATATCCGTAACCGGGTGTCGGGTCTTCAGATGTCATCTCTCACAGCCCTGGGCGGTGAAATCCGGATATTTAACCGCCTATCGCTGTTCGGACAAGCCGGACTTCAGTGCTTCTTCCTTAATTCAACCCAGCCCTACAGCATCCGCAGTGCACGAACGGCATGGCCTTCATTTCAGTCCGGACTCCGGCTTAATCTGAAATAAACTTTTTTCTCGTCGTGCAACCAATGCTTCCAACTGCTCATCTTTCGACTGTTAATTCCTTATAAACTTACGGCAATGAAAACCAAAGTGTTTCACCTTCCTACTTTAGTTGTCCTGTTTCTGTCATTTTTCATGAATTCATGCAGCGACAAGATTATTGAAGAGATAACCTATACTGCCAATGTGCCGGTATATATGAGCTTCAGTGAACTCAGAAGCGCGGTTAAGAGTACTCAATCCCGCCAGCTGGTACATCCAGGTAAAATTTATATTAAAGATAATTACTTGTTTATCAATGAGTATGGAGAAGGAATTCACATAATCGACAATGCTGATCCTTCACATCCCGAAACGATTTCATTTCTCGAAATCCCCGGTAATTACAATATGGCCGTCAGAAACAATATCCTTTATGCCGACAGTTACATCGACCTTGTGGCATTGGATATCACCGACCCTGCTAATCCCTTAGAAACGGGCCGGGTCAAAAATGCATTCCCCAACCGTTTGCCGCAGTTTGATTTCAATATGCCCGTTTATGGTATAGATTTTACAAAAGGGGTAATAACCGGATTTGAACAAAAGGTGGTTACTGAACTGGTTGAAAAGGAATACGGTTTTCTGGAAAGCAGACTTACATATGATAATATGGGAGTTGCAAATCTTGGCTCCAGCGAAGTATCCGTCTCTCCTTCCCAATCGGCCGGTATAGGTGGCTCAATGGCCCGTTTTACCATCAACGGACAATTTCTTTATGCCATTCACAACGACGCACTAAAGGTTTTTGATCTTGCCGGCACCGACAGCATCCAAACAAGGACGGAAATCTACCTCGGACGGCAGGTTGAAACCATATTTCCATACAACAATCACCTTTTTTTGGGAACCACGACGGGGATGCTTGTTTACAGCCTCGGCAATCCTTCCGATCCTTCCTATGTTTCAGTTTTTGAGCACATCAACTCATGCGATCCGGTCGTTATTGAAGGAAATTATGCCTACGTTACCCTGAGATCCGGGACACAATGCAACGGGTTTGTCAACCAGCTCGATGTGGTTGACATCTCATCCATTGCTCACCCTTTTTTAGTAAAATCGTATCCGATGTTTAATCCGCACGGACTCGGAATCGACAACCATATCCTTTTTATATGCGACGGCGATGCCGGCCTGAAGGTATACAATGCCGCCGACCCAATGAATATTCATATGAATCAGATTGCCCATTTTCAGGATATCCGAACTTACGATGTTATACCCTGGAATGGGATTCTGATGCTGATCGGAGACGACGGACTCTTTCAGTACGATTACTCCGATCTTTCAGATCTCAGGCTCATTAGCAGCATACCTGTAGTAGAGCCCTAAAATCTCATACAGATGATTAAAAATGTAAAGATTTCCCTTTTTTTGGTAATGATGCTGTTGGCCGGTTTGTTCTTACCTTCGGGTAAGGCAGCCGGTTACAGTATTGACGTTTTTACTAATCAATGGACAGCTGAAAATTCTGGTGACGATACGAAGAATGATTCGTCAAATTCTGTAATTTCAGGCGGTCGTTTTTACAGCTATACGAGTGCCGGACTGCTTATAGGCAATGGAGAAAGCGGCTTTCTGGCCAATCCTTCAGTTACGTCGGTTGCCGGACTCAGTTGGAGCAGGCAGCTTTATGCGGGGATGGGAGCTGGATTTGAACGGTATAACTGGAGCGTATTGCCCCTTTTTGGTGAACTCAGGTATAAAAACAAACAGTATGAGCGTCTGCCAATGATATCGTTCAGAGCAGGTTATGCGCTTCCACTGGAAAAAACTCACGATGGTAACAGATATCAATCCACAGGCAACACCTCCGGAGGTGTTTTCTTCAGCCCCGGTATCAGCTTTCGCCTTGCCGGGAAGTCTGGTACGATACTGATGGCTGAAGTTGCATATCAGTACCAGGAAATGAGGCTTAACGACGTCAAATATATATGGGATGCCGGATCATCCACTAACATCCGGTATTATTACAATCGCATTGCCATCAAATTGGGAATCCTGTTTTACTGATGCCGGAAGCCCTGGTTACACTTACTCCCCGGCTTATTTACAGGATAAGTTTTAATGTGATGCGGGTTCCCCTGTCATCGGTAACCGATAGCAAATACAAACCTTTTCCGGTAAAAGGCATTTCGACGTTGAGGTCGTTTCTTCCTCCGGTCAGGCTATAGTCCTTGCGGGAAATCAATGCTCCGGCAGGGTTGTGGATTTCTATGCTGCATTTCATGGCCTTTGCTGCAATTATACCGAGACCCGGAGTATCTCCTTCGCGGGCATATACGTAAGCATGGAACGATTGAGCCGGTCTTTCCGCGATGCTGTTGGGACCTTTACCTGCCACCACTTTCATCACAACGGGAAGGTGATCGGAATTGGACGCCAGTGCATTAAGTACAGCTGAAGGTACCGATACATTGGAAGGATAATCGTTTATTGATTTGTTAAAGTGGTTGCCGTCCTGCCCGATTGCTTCATAGGAGCCTTCCAGATAACGGATTCCTTCTGTGCCGTTCATTATACTGCCCGAAGCAAGTATAAAATCAAAACGGTCATCGAGCCCACCACTGGCCTGGCATCCGTTGCCGGATGAAGAAACCGATTGCGTATGCACACCGGCATATGCATAATTGTTGCTCCAGTTCCCCGGAGTATCCACCGGATCATAAAACCGGAATGCCTGGTTTGCATTTATCGGATTTATCAGATTCTGATACGCCTCCTCCGAAGAAGTATAAAGATTAAAATCGCCCATTATCAGGTAATTGCCGGGAAGAGCGTTGGTGCGAAGCCATGTCATAACAGCCGAAGTCATACTAGCCCTGGCTGCTGCATTCGTGCTTCCGGAACTCGCTTTTAAATGGGCTACGATGCAATTGATCCAGGTGGTGTCGCCCGCTGCCAGACTGCTGCTGCGGTAATACAAACGATACAGATTAATATCGCGTACATACGATTGAGGTATCGACTGAGAGTGCAAAACAAACTTCCTTGAATCGTAAAAAAAACCGTTAATAATGCTCGACCCTGCAATATTAGTAATTGCAGCCCGGCGATAATAGTCTACATCGTGATTCAATACATTGTTTAACAGGCGGGTGTGATAAAAGTCATACTGACTGACTTCATTCACCGTAAAGATATGGGGTTGTGTATGGGCAATGATGGTGCGCAGGTATCCGTCCTTAACTTCATGATTGTTGTTGGCCGATGTGCAGTAGGAGCTGTAATTACCATAGTTAAGGATGTTGTAGTGCATTATTGTAAGAGTATCCTGGGCATTCAGCGATAAGACAATGAGTGCAGTCAGTAAAAGGGCGGCAAAGTTCTTCATTTAGGCAGAGTTATATTATATGCTGGGGGAGGGCAAAGGTACAATTTTTCTGCCTGATTATGTGATGGTTTCGGTTTCGTAAAAGCACATACTACCAGAATTGCCCCGAATCTGATTATTCCGGCAATCCCCGGTTAGGCGGTCTGATACCGCGCAGACATGTATAATTTTACTTATGAACCTTACGGATGAATTCCTCTATCTCCGGAACGCCACCCTGGTACACCAGATATCCGTTATATGGTTCCCGGGGTGTTATTTCATCGTTTACCGGAGTTAGCATCAGTCGTTTAACCTCCTCAGGGTCATTGGTCTGCCCAAGAACCCAGCCAAGTTTTATGTAAGCGGCTTCGGGGAGCATATTGGCAGCCGGAACTATTCCTTTGGCCATCAAATCGCGCCCGGTGTCGTATACAAACATATGCGCATACCCCCACAACGTTTGAACGGTCATATATATGTGTACTCCGGCTGCATGCGCACGCTCAATGGCCGGATAAACAGGCTTGTTAATATGCCCGAGACCGGTTCCTGCAATTACGATTCCCTTGTAACCGTTTTCAACCAGCGAATCGATGATGTCTGGCTGCATATTGGGATAATAATAAACAATAGCAACTTTCTCCTCGAAATAGGGGAGTATGGTTACTTTCCGGTCTTTACGCCTTGGATTGTAGTCTTTTTTGATAGGTTCAACCCCGCTGCGGGTAACCGTGGCCAGGGGAGTATCTCCGATGGTGCGGAATGTGGAACGGTACGACGAATGCATCTTGCGAACACGCGTCCCACGGTGCAGGAATCCATACTCATCGCTGGTAGGGCCAAACATACAGACCATCACCTCGGCAATGTCGCCGTGCCCTGCTGCTGTGCAGGCATGCATAAGGTTGAGAGCGGCATCCGAACTTGGGCGGTCCGACGAACGCTGCGATCCAACCAGTACTATCGGAACCGGTGAATTCTGAACCATATAAGTGAGCGCTGCAGCCGTATGATGGAGAGTGTCGGTCCCATGCCCGATTACTATCCCCTCAACGCCGTTCTCTATCTCCTTGCCAATGGCAATTGCAAGCTTCCGGTAGTTTTCGGGTGCCATGTTTTCACTGAAAACTGCAAATACTTTTTCAGTTGTCAGGTTGCAAATCTGCGCAAGCTCGGGTACAGCACCGTACAATTCTCCGGGAGAAAATGCCGGGATCACGGCTCCCGTCCGGTAATCAAGCCGGGAAGCAATGGTACCGCCCGTTCCGATAAGTTTTACCTTAGGCAATCCCTGGGTATACGGAAACTCCTTCTCGGGAATTTTGTAATTGGCTTTTTTATATCCGGTTTCCTTCATCCCGGTTATCGTTGCAATGTCAATCCCTACATTATAACCGGTGGCAATTTTCATTACAATATGCTGGTCGTCGTCGTTCTCTGCACGGGGTAATACAGTACCCTTAAACAATCCCCGCGTGGTTGCAACCTCAGCCTGCCCCCAAACCCGCACATTAAACTTTTTTAATACTTCAAGCGAAGCGCCTTTATATCCCTGGAAAAAATCGTCAGCCATAATGTGTCGTTCTTTAGTCTGTTTCTGTGTCTGTTGTAAGCGTCGCCTTATTTCTCTCCGATAATTTCTGAAAGTTCCGATAAAGGTACGTTTCCGATCGCAACCCGGCGCAATTGTCCCATTATCCAGTGCTTTTCAATTCCTTCTTTTTCGGAATGCCGGATTTCTCTGAATTTGGTCTTTAAAAACGGAAGCTGTTGCAACAACTCTTCTTTGCCGGTTTTTTTGAACCGGATACTGGTCAGAACCGAGTCGAAATCAAGTTTGGGATGTGCATAAACGTGCGGAAGCATCAGCCATGCAATTTCAGGCGCCAGACCTTTGTCCCGGATGTACTTAAGAAGTCCGTACACAATCTTGTTCGAAAATCCTGCAGCCGGACGGATGTGTCCTTCTATATACTTTAGCTTGTGCCCGAAGAGTGTGCCCGTAAAGGAAGGTTTATAACCGAGATCGTTAACGATCTTCTCAATCAGCGGAAACAGGTCTTTCCTGAAGATGTAAGTATAGGTGTCTTCCGGAATTCCCCATTCTTTCATAATTTTATATCTGTCGGTTACTTCCTGCGGCAGGTTGTTTCCAAGACTGGCAATATACGTATCCTCCAGGGGAATGGGAGCACTATCGGTATCGGGATACATCCGGTCGGCTCCCGGCAATACGCGCTCAAAAATGGTGGTGCCGTCTTCGAAAGATTTTCTGGTTTCCGGAGGTATGCCCTCAAAGGCCATACGGCAACGCTCTTCTATGGTTTCCAGCGCAGTCGGCATATCATCTTCCGGACCCCAGATCAGAAGCTGGGCGTCTTTGCCATTGGCTTTCAAAGCCTTCCGGATAGCTTCCCAGTCTTTTTCCGGTATCGCCTGTTCAAAATCCTCGGTATGTGTCATGTTTGGCTTTTCTATGCAGGCAATTACTTTCAAACGGTCGGTTAACTCGTTGGCAAACATCTTGCCGGGCTGGGTGAAATGCGATAATGCTCCCGCAAAACCAGGAAGGTTTACTGCTATGATTTTGTGCTTCTTGTTTTTTGCATCCACAAGGGAACCGTATTCGAATTTGAAGTCGTGGTAATCGATTGCTGCATGACTTATTTTCCAGGATTTATATCCCGGGATATCGCGTTGCAAACGGTCACGCAATATTAGAAGCGACCACTGTCTGAAACATTCATTGTGTGTAAGCTCGGGAATCCAACGCGTGTGCGCAACCCCCTTTATCTCTACCCTTGAACCGCCCCGGCAACTTACATTCACATCCTGCCGGCCGGCTCCGATGCCCGTTCGCACCTTACCCGTACTCCTGTTCAGAAAACGGATATAATCCCCCGCTTCTTTTACCTCATCAGGATTTGCCATGTCGGGATAGGTAACCGTTTCAATGAGTGGCATTCCTAAACGATCGGTGCGGTAAATACGGGTATGCCCTATGTCGGAAACCTCGCGGCAGGAATCCTCTTCCAAACTTAATTGTATCAGCCTTATCGTTTTATCTTTTAGCGGAATCTCTCCTTCTACGCCAATAATTGCCGTACGCTGAAACCCGGTGGGAATGCTGCCGTCGAGATATTGCTTCCGGGTGATGTGTACCTCACCAACAATATTCAGTTTTGAAAGCAGGGAAATCTCTATTGCAATTTCAAGAGCTTCCCTGTTTAGTGGAAATGGCGGAGTGTCGTCAACTTCATATGTACACGTGGTCTCATTCTTCAGACGGTAAACTATATTTTTACGGGTTTTAAATTCCATCAGAGCCGTTCCGTCGTATTCTCCCAATTCGCTCAGGGTGGGACGCATGTGCCGGATTACCTCGGCATCGAAGTCTTCAGGCTTTTGATATATACCTGCCGGACAATGACAAAAGAGTTTTTCGCGGGTTTTAAGCTGCTGATGAACCTCCAGACCCGACATAAATCCAATGGCATCGTAAGTCTCCTGGCTGGCATCACACCGCATTACATATCCGGCCTCTTTTTTTGTTTTCTCGTAATTTTTTCTGGGATCAAATTGCTGACTCATCGCGTACAGACTTGTTTAGATGGCTTCAAACCTACACGAATTTTCGGAATCAAACAAAATTATGCTGTTTGTTTTGTCAACAGACCCAGGAATTCTCCAAACCTGTGTGTGTCTGTTTTAGTTTGTTGATAATTAAAGTTTTCAGAGTACTGTCCAATTATTTTGAATTTATTTTTCCACAATAGTTTTATGCAGGAGCTTGCAATTTTGTGTGTATTCATACGTATGGATTGCATTAAAAAATTTACGATTATTCCAATGTCGCTCACAGTTAAATTCAGCACTTTCTCGTTACCTGGCCTGCTCTTGAATATGAAAATACGTATGATTTGCCCGGCTGCAAATCGTAACTCCGTTTTCCCGGGTCAGCCATAATTATAAGTACTTGAAGTTATCGCAAACAACCGAAAGCATAATAGCTCATGCGGTTTGTTCTATATGATGAGATATGCCTGTTGTTCCGGATAAAGGTTTTGTAGTTCATACCGATTCGGAAGTAATTTCATGCTATGGAAAAATGAAATACAAAACTGTCGGTCGAGGCTAAGTACCGATGGGCGCTTTTGAAAATATCGCATTCCGGTTAGAATTATTTCTCACTACAAATACAATCTTTTCTCAATTCAACCATCCGATCGATGGTGCTTAGCATTCGATAACGTATGCCTTCAGCTCAACCTTCCAGATTCTTCCCGAAGCCCGAAAAAAGTATAGACCAGTGGTACTCTACGCTTGTTCGAGCCCATTAATGCCTTCTCTGCTGTTCGGCAGGAATTACCGTTTGGGACTTGTCGGAATTGCAATGGCCGATGCTAAGCCACGCTTCTCATGGAACTAAAAAACATTCAGTTACCACTGATATTCGAAATTTTGCTCCGGATTATCAAACTTTAAAGCTGTACGTTAACTGTATAATATTTATTATTTTATATTTGCTTTCTTGAAATTCTTTATGCGCTTGATACGGATGTCGATGATACAGAGGATTTCATTTCCAAAAGTGGCAGTTTCCCTCATTCTGCTTGTGTTGTTGTGTATACTGGCCTATTTCGCATCCAGATATTACCGGGATGAATTCGAGAGGGTAAGGAAGGAGAAAATCAGTGAACTTGTTACGGTATCGGAACTCAAAACAGCACAAATAACCGAATGGTATACCGATGAATTTGACGATGGTCTTTCCATATCCCAAAGTTCATTCATCGTTCCGGCTATTCGCCGCATTTTATTCAGTTCCGGCGGGGAAGACAAACACGAACTTTTATTTTATCTCAACGACCTTAAGTCCGAACACGGTTACGAAGATGTAATGATCTGCGATGCCGAAGGTAATTTGTTGATTTCAACCAGGGAATCCGCAGTTGTTCCGAATTACTTTGCCGATGTGCTGTCGCAATCATTCAATAAGAATGAGGTAGTTAGTACAGGCCTTTTTTTATGCAGTAATTGCAATAAAGCCCACATCGATTTTATTGCTCCGGTTACGATTGATTCAAATCTTACGCTGTTCTTGGTGCTTCGCATCGATCCCTCCGGGTTTTTATACCCGCTTCTTTCGTTTGATCCCACTTCCAGTCCGGGAGCGGAGTCGATTTTGCTCATGCCCGACAGCACCGGACTTCTGATAGTGAGTCCTTCCCGTTTTCATGAGAACATGGCCCTGAAGGCATATTTTTCAATAGGTGATCACACCTGGGATTCAGCTGTGTGCACCCCCGGGTATTCCGCCGTATTTGAAGGCGCCGATTACAGAGGTGCAGATGTTATTGCATATTTAAACAGTGTGGATGAGACACCCTGGCTTTTAGTAACAAAAATTGATCGTGAAGGTGCTTATTATACGCTTAAACAGAAATTAGGCTTGCTGCTGGTTGTTTTTATTCTCCTTGGACTGTTTTTGATTTCCTTCTTCTCTTTAATTTATACAAACCATCGCCGCGTAGCCCTCAAAACCCTGCTGCGGGCTCGTGAAGAATTCCGTACAACCATCTACAGTATTGGAGATGCGGTAATTGTTACCGATAACCGGGGTTTGGTCCGAAACCTGAATCCGGTTGCCGAAAATCTAACAGGCTGGAAGGAAAACGACGCTTCCGGCTTAAACGTAGAAAAAATCTTTAATATAATTGATGAGGAATCGGGCATGGTTATCGAAAGTCCGGTTGCAAAAGTGCTTGCCCATGGTTCCGTTGCCGGAATATCAAGTCATACAATGCTTGTGAAAAAAGACGGTTCCGTTATTCCCGTGGCCGACAGCGCTTCCCCGATACGCGATCGCGACGGAATGATTACCGGCGTTGTGCTTGTATTCAGAGATCAGACCCGGGATCGTGAACGCCAGGCTGCCCTGCTTGATAGCGAACGCAAATACCGGAGAATGTTCTCCGATAATCCGCAGCCTATGTGGATATACGATCTGGAAACGCTCGCATTCCTTGAAGTGAATGATGCAGCCGTGAACCATTACGGTTATTCAAGGGAAGAGTTTCTCGCCATGACTATAAAGTCTATTCGGCCACCGGAAGATTTGCCGGCATTGGTGGATGATTTGTCTAATACCAAACTGAATCACAATTTTGCCGGAATATGGAGGCATGTGCGCAAAAATGGAGAGTTGATCTATGTTGAGGTAATTTCACACCTGGTTTATTTTCAGGGAAGAAAAGCCAGACATGTGCTCGTAAACGACGTTTCAAAGCACATTCTCTCCGAAATCAGAATCAGACAACAGGAAGAGTATTTCAGAGCTATTATTGAAAAGGCTCCCGATGGCATCGTTTTGCTCAACCCTTCTAACCGTATAACCTATTCAAGTCCTTCAGCCCTAAGGCTCATGAAATACGATTCCTTAGAGGAGATGCCTGTTGCCCTCGATATTGTTTTTGCGGAAGACCGGCTTTACGTTGAGAAAGCAATAAATGAGCTGGTGAAAAATTCCGAATCTATTACTACATTAGAATACAGGTATTTGCAAAAAGATGGTTCGGTTCGGTGGGCCAGAAGTACAATCAGTAATCTACTGAAAGAACCCGCCGTCAACGGCCTGGTTATAAACTTTATCGATATTACTGAAAGAAAAAAAGCTGAAGCTGAGCTTAGTAAACTCATTCGCCTGGTCGACAGCAGCCTGAATGAAATTTATATTCTTAACGCCGATACTTTTACCTTTGAATACGTAAACCACGGTGCGATCAGCACACTCGGCTATTCTGCTTCCGAGTTGACAGGCATGCATCCGTCTGTAATTTCGGATTACTATACTCCGCTGAAGATAAAGGAAATCCGTCAGACGCTTGTAAGCGGCGAAAAGGATATTCTGGTTTTCGAAACCTCTCATAGTTGCAAGAACGGCGCCAAATATCCCGTTGAAGTACATATGCAGTATCACCGGTTGGACGAACAACATTTCTTCTTTGGAGTAGTTCTGGATATTACCGATCGGAAACAGGCAGCAGAATCACTGGTTTCCAGCGAATCGAAGTTCCGGCATCTGTTTGAACATCATGCAGCAGTAAAATTACTCATCAATCCCGAAACCGGCGATATTGTTGATGCCAACAATGCCGCCTGCAATTTCTACGGATATTCACGCGATGAACTTACCGGGTTGAATATTAGTCGGATAAACCTTAATCCAATAGATGAACTGCTGTATGAAATGGACAGGGTTAAGCAAAAGCAACGCATCCATTTTGAGTTTAAACATCGTCTTAAGGATAACAGCATTCGCGATGTGGAAGTTTTCAGCAGCGCCATTTCAATGTCGGGCAGAATTTTACTCCATTCCATTGTTCATGATGTAACATCAAAGAAAAGAGCCGAAAGTCAGGTCAGAGTGCTTATTAGGTCAATCGAACAGAGTCCGGTAGGTATGGCTCTTACCAATGCTCAGGGAATTGTTGAATTTGTCAATCCCAGGTTTTTACAGATTACAGGCTACGATTCCGCCGAACTGATAGGTATTGTACCGTCCTTCCTCGATTCCGGAAAATCATCCAGAAATTTTGCGACTGAAATATGGGATGTCATTCACAACGGCAGTGAGTGGAGCGGCGAATTTCTGGAAAAACGAAAAAACGGTGAGCCCTACTGGCAAAATATCGTAATCTCTCCCGTTCTTGATTCAGATGGCAATATCAGTCACTATATCCTGATATTGGAAGACGTTACAGAAAAGCGACGCCTTTTTTTCGAACTGAAAGAAGCCAAAGAAAAGGCAGAGGAAAGCGACAGGCTCAAAACCGCTTTCCTGGCAAATATGAGCCACGAAATCCGTACCCCTATGAACGGAATCCTTGGATTTATGGATCTTTTACAACAGGAAGACCTTTCGGGAGATCTGAGGGATGAGTACATCAGCATCGTAAAAGCAAGCGGAAACCGGTTGCTTTCAACCATTAACGATATCATCGATATATCAAAGATTGAATCGGGCCAGGCAGTTCTTAATTACTCGCATCTGAGTATCAACCAGCTGATGGTCCGACTGCATAAATTTTTCAAATTCGATGCTGAATTAAACGGTATTGAACTCCGGGAGCCGGTTCTCCTCTCAGGTCAGCCCGATGTTATTCAAACGGATCCTGTTAAGATTGAATCTATTCTGACGAATCTGATAAAAAATGCTTTGAAATTTACGCGGAAAGGCTACGTTGAATTCGGATGCCTGCTCCAGGATCAAATGCTTGAGTTTTATGTCAGAGATACCGGGAAAGGCATTCCCGCAGAACGACAGTCCTCCGTTTTCGAACGCTTCGTTCAGGCCGATGTAACGTTCTCCAGGGAATACGAAGGATCGGGATTGGGACTTGCAATCTGCAAAGCCTATGTAGAAATGATGGGTGGCGAAATTACCCTTGAATCGGAAGCCGGCAAAGGATCCGTTTTCTTTTTCTCTCTCCCTTATGCCCCGGCGCATGAAGACATGGATACCAGCCTGAGCCGTTCAGGATACAGATCGGATTTTGAGGTGAATGGAGCGATTTTAGTTGCCGAAGACGACGACATTAGCTATTATTACATCAGCCGCATTCTCGCCGGTAAGCCCTATCGGCTGATACGCGCACTCAACGGACAGGAAGCCGTTATTCAGTGCCGCGATAACGATGAAATTGCATTAGTGCTAATGGATATTAAAATGCCGGTTATGGATGGATATGAGGCAACCCGCCAGATCAGATCCTTCCGTAAAGATCTTCCTGTTATCGCTCTTACTGCCTATGCATTCGAAGAAGACCGCCAGAAGTCGATCCGGGCAGGATGCAACGACTATGTAAGCAAACCTATCCGAAAAGAAATTCTTTTCGATTTTATTAATAAATATGCCTCTTCGAATTAAGAATTAACCTGCCCGCATTGATGATTCGAAAGGGATATAAACGGTTTTTCAACAACCCGGGCCATTCTTTTCGAAACTAAACTTATCTTTACACCATCCAATTCTGTTACACATGCCACTCGATACCATCGTCAGCCTGAATAATCTCAGCGTTTATCAACGAAATATCCTTGTACTTTCCGAAGTTACTCTCAATATCGATAAAGGAGAGTTTGTCTACCTGATTGGTAAAACGGGTACCGGGAAAAGCAGCCTGCTCAAAACGCTTTACGCCGACCTTCCGGTTAACGAAGGCGATGCCGAGGTGGCAGGCTACAGCCTGAAAACTATCCGACCCCACGATGTGCCTTTCCTTCGTCGGAAACTTGGGATTGTGTTTCAGGATTTTCAGCTACTATCCGATCGAAGCGTAAACGATAACCTTCTTTTTGTTTTGCGTGCTACCGGCTGGAGCGATAAAAATGAAATACAGGATCGGATCAAAGATGTACTCGATAAAGTAGGCTTGAAGACCAAAGGATTTAAAATGCCCCACCAACTGTCGGGAGGCGAACAGCAACGCGTTGCCATTGCCCGTGCCCTGCTCAACGACCCCGAACTGATCCTTGCCGATGAGCCTACCGGCAACCTCGATCCCGAAACATCCGAAGGAATTATGTCCCTGCTTATTGATATCAGTCGCGCAGGCCGGGCCGTACTGATGGCTACGCATAATTATGCCATAATGGAAAAGTTCCCGTCAAGGACGCTGAAATGCGAAGGCGGTAAAGTGCTATTTTCCGAAAACGGCTTCGATCAGCCGGTCAGCATTGCCTGAATTGGAATACGTGCGGTTTAATATCTTCTGCCTCTTTTCCATTTCATCCTCTTTAAAGGGTATATCCTGTATTTCATTCAGTTTCTTGCGGATATCTGCAGCCGATTCGGCTATATGACACAACGATTCCAGCCCTGTTCCGCTCAGCATTTGCGAATTTACAATACAGTGACGGCCATTGAAAAGAGTATTCAGCAACTTGAGCTTTAAGCCGGTAGCCTGAAAGGTTACCAAAACATTGGCATGGGCATTCCGGATCAGCTCAAACAGCTCCTCATCTCCCGGATTCGAACGTACGTCGATGTTATCGTACCGGGCCGCCAGATCCACTATCCGTTTTGGCGGATTCATACCAGCAATAATAAGCCGGTGCTTGCAGCCTGCAAATACTTTTCGGATCAGGAACTCTGCTGCAGCCTCATTCTCAGGTACTTCAATGTTTCCGTGGTAAAGCGAATAAGTGCCGCTGCCTTCCGGAATGTTCAGCCCGTCGTTGGCATGAAAACTTGGAAGATATCGTATGTCGTGCCGGGGAAACCGACGCTTCAGGTATGCAGTATCGCTTTCCGATACTACAAGCATACATCCGGCATGCTTGAGTTTGCGCTGAAAGAGCCTGAGTTTTAAACTTTCAACCAGGAAATAGGCCTTCTTGCCGATGTGCCGCTCGGCTTTGAAAAGGTTCAGGTAATAATCGTGTTCAATGTTGCTTTCGCGATAGATGAGTAACCGCCCGCTTAACCGGGGATCGTCTATGTAGTAGCACGAATGCATACCTTCAAACAAAACAGGATAATCATCCTTCAGTAAATTAGCCATCAACTCCTCCGATTCACGGCTTTTGACAATATAAGGGATGAAACTGAATGCCGATCGCAATCCTGTTTTTCGGGAGTAATAAAAAACCTCTTCACAATAGGGATCAAGTTCCGGAGCGCGCCCCCGGCCGGGATATTCAATAATATGAAGATGCAACCTTATGCCTTCACGGTGCAATGCACGAATTTTATAAAATACATCGATTACTCCGCCGTAGTTGGGTGGGAAAGGAACATCAAATGCAACGATATGCAGGTGGCGATCAGACATACTTCTTATACAATTCTTTCAAAACGAGTTCTTCTTTTTCCCAGCAAAGCTCTTCTGCTGCTTTCGCAAGATTCTGTTTCCAGACCTTATAACGGATTTCATCGCTGAGCATCTCCCGAATCATCTCTGCTATCGCCTTCGGATCATGACTTTCGGTTATCATCCCGATCCGGTAACTCTCAACAATGGAGGCTATCTCGGGTAAACGTGATGCCAGCACGGGAATGCGGGCGTGAATATAGTCAAAAAGCTTGTTGGGCAGACTAAACCGGTAGTTGATGTTGGTGTCTTTGTCGAGCGTCAGCCCAAGATCGGCCAAACGCGTGTGTTTCATTAGCTCCGTGTAAGGCATCTTGTCCCGGAAAATAACTTTGTCGCGCAGCTCCGGATTCTGAGATTTGTTTTTCAATAGCTCCAGCACATCCCCTCCGCCAATTATCAGCAGCAATACACCGTCAAGATAACGCATGGCATCTATCGCCTCTTCAGCCCCGCGTTGTATGTTGATGCCTGCCCCCTGAAGCAGCACGATTTTCCTGTCCTCCGGCAAACCAAGTTCATCCCGCGTCGGATTCAATCCCCGCCCGGGGGTCCTTGGAATATTTCGGACAACGTACAGGCGTTTGCCATACTTCTCTTCATACAGCCTTGCTATGGAGCCGTTTACCGTGATAATATCGCCCAGCTTCGGGAAAATCCACCCCTCAATACTTTCCCATATTGCCCGAATCCGCGGCCGGTTTACCAGTTCAGGAGTGCCAGTGTAATACTCATGACTGTCGTATACCATCGGAATCCGCTTCAGCAAATGTACCAGGAAGTTGGCCGGCAATGTGTCGAGATCATTGGCAACCAGTAAGTCACACTTCCGGAAAAGCAGAAGAAAAAATAATCGTACATTATACTCGGCATAAAACCATGGACCTCGCCGGAATAATAGCCTCATTCGTACCGTTTCATACTTCCGGCTACTCAACGGAAGACTCTCCGGCAGCTTCCGT
>ERZ795032.962-NODE-962-length-23654-cov-210.339040_pt1 | contig 23654 bp, 24 predicted proteins | sample MGYA00375124_ERZ795032 | MGnify/ENA primary metagenome ERZ795032 (study PRJEB30167, sample SAMN05720154) | activated sludge metagenome | isolation source: Anaerobic digester | place: China | collected 2015-12-16 ...
AGGAGGTACTTTAATTTCGCCCCGAGGGTGTCTCAATATCGTTGACACATTCCGCTGCGGCTCACGGCCTATTGGGTGAAAATACTCCCGGCCGTCAATTTTCATGCTTTACTGCGCCCTCCGGATTCGTAAACGTTTGCGTGAAGACAAAAGCTAATGGCCCGGAGGTTTTTGTCAATATAACTTGCCCTCAACCCACCAGTTGGTTTAATTGAAGTCGTCGATCGCCGGCGTGCGTCATGCAAACATGAACCATCGCAGGCGGTTGGAGCATGGCTTGCGGGTGCCGTCTCCGCAGGCGCGGTGAGCCGGAAAATGCGCCGATGTGAAGATGATCCGCGGCACGCGCCGCCACGGAATGCGCGGCGGGCCGGTCGCCGTCGGGATGCCGGACTCCCGCTTCCGGTGAAACAACCGGGCAGGGGCCGGCCTCAACGGTTCGACAGCCCGGCATGCCTGGAATCGGCCGGTCTCGACCCGTGACCCGAGGCCCCGGGCTGCAGGCCGCAGACCCCGAACCCTTATACGAAGTTACCTAGAAAATAGACTCCCTCGGGAGTCTGTTTTCATGCTTCGCGGGTGAAGCGCAGCCTCATGGATAATTGCGTTCATAAGAGATGAATCTTTCAAGCACAAAAGAGCGGGGGATACGTCCCCCACGCTTTTAGAGTATCATTTTGACCGCAAATCCGTATTAGAGACCCGTAGCCTGAACGCCGATGTCTGCCGCTACGGAGTGAGGTGATCGGGTGAGAACATCGAAGTCCCGGAACCTGGAGCCCAAGAACTGAGGCCTGGGCCCTGAAGCGCGAAGAGCGAGCCTGAAAGCTGAACCATGGGCTCAGTATGCCGTGCTCCGGACCCGGAAGCCGCGAACTTGATACCCCGAGCCCGCACAGCGCGCCAAGCCTGGCGAGCCGCGGGAAGAAGCGGGGGAACCGGCAGGCCCGAGCCCGAAAACCACGAATCACGAACCGCGAGCCGAACGATGATCCTGCAACGAAGCGAAGGGAAGCCTCCTTACTACCGATTCGACCTTCTCTCCCGGGTTCCCGGCCTGGTGCACGGAGTGTTCACCCGCCACGGCGGGGTGAGCCGCCCGCCCTACGCGACGCTCAACGTCGGATGGAGCAACGGGGACGCGCGCGAGGCCGTGCGCGAAAACCTGGACCGCGTCCGGGACGCCATGGGTGTCGAGGCCCTCGTATCCGGGCGGCAGTTTCACGGCGATACCATTCACCTGGTGGACGAGGAGGCGCTCGCGCGGGCGCTCGCATCGCACCGGTCGCGGCAGGAAACGGCTTCCGCCGCTTCGCCCGGCAACGGGGCGGTTTCCGCGTCATCACCCGAGCGATCCCGCCTCCGGGAATCGGATTTTTCGGCCGTCGACACCGATGCCTCCGGTTCGCCGGCGGCCTCCGCGGTTCTCCCGCCCGTGCTGGTCACGCCTCCCGGCGACGCCCTGGTCACGACGCTTCGAGGCGTTGGGCTCCTCATCAAGGTCGCGGACTGCCAGTCGATCTTCCTGGTCGATCCGGCGCGCAAGGCCATCGCCAACGTCCATTCCGGGTGGCGCGGCAGCGTCTGCGGCATCGCCGGCAAAACGGTCCGGTTCATGCGCGACCGGTTCGGCTCCCGCCCGCGGGACATCCTCGCCACGGTAGGCCCGTCGCTCGGTCCCTGCTGCGGGGAATTTCGCAACTACCGGGATGAGCTCCCCGAATCCTTCCATTCCTTCCAGGTGCGCCCGGAATACTTCGACTTTTGGGCCATCACGCGCCGGCAATTGCTGGACGCGGGGCTGCGCGACGAACACGTGGAAGCGGCCGGAATCTGCACCGTGTGCGGGACCGGCGAATTCTTCTCCTACCGCGGCGAACGCGATACCGGCCGGCTGGCCGCGGTCATCGGCTGGAAAAGCGACACGGAGGACTGATCCCACATGCCTAAGTTTCAGGAAAACGCGCTCATCCTGGATCACCGGGAGGTGGCCGACCGCACCTGGCTGATGCGGCTCATGTCCCCGAAAATCGCCCTCGAGGCCCGTGCCGGCCAGTTCGTAATGGTCCGGGTCCGGGACGGAATCGATCCGTTGCTGCGGCGTCCGCTTTCGTTTCACCGGACCTTTCCCGAGGAAGGCTGTATCGAGTTGCTCTACCGGGTCGTGGGAAAAGGGACCCTGCTCCTGTCGAAGACCGTGCCGGGCATGAACCTCGATCTCCTCGGACCGCTCGGGAACGGCTTCGATCTCCCCGCCCCGGACGCCCGCGGACCGATCGCGCTCATCGCGGGAGGCATCGGCATCGCGCCGCTCTTCGATCTCATGGAGCGCATCGCGCTTTCCAACCCCGCCTTCGATCCCCAAGAGATGAACCTGTTTTACGGAACGCGGACCGTGGCGGAGTTCCTCGCCCTGTCGTACTTCGGAGCGCTGGGCGTTCGCGTCCGCTGGAGCACCGACGACGGCAGCTTCGGCCACAAAGGGTACGTGACCCGGATGTTCGCCCAATTCGCCGAGGAATCGGCCTTCCGGCCCGAATCGCTCTACGCCTGCGGGCCGCTCGAAATGCAGTTTCACGTGGCCCGCTGGGCGCTGGCTCACGACGTCCCGGCGCAGCTTTCCCTGGAATCCCTGATGGCGTGCGGGCTGGGCGCCTGCCTCGGGTGCGCGCTCCCGGCCGCGTCCCCGGACGACCCCGCCGCCGACGGCTACGTTCACGTTTGCAAGGATGGACCCATTTTTCCCGCAGGAGCCGTTCAATGGCAGAAACTACAGGTACACCGGCCGCCGCCCCCGATCTTTCTGTCCGACTAGGGCCGCTGCGGCTGGCCAACCCGGTACTGGTGGCTTCGGGCACCTTCGGCTACGGCGAGGAATACGCGGACTTTCTCGACCCGGGCCGCCTCGGGGCCGTCATCGTCAAGGGCATATCCCTGCTGCCCCGCCCCGGCAACCCGCCTCCTCGGCTGGTCGAGACCCCCGCCGGGATGATCAACGCCATCGGGCTCGAAAACGTCGGCGTGGACCGCTTCATCGACGCCAAGCTCCCGCTGCTCCGCCAACGGCGGGCGACGGTCATCGTCAACATCTTCGGCAACACAGTGGAGGAATATGCCGGGCTGGCCTCGAAACTGGACGGAACGGACGGCGTCGCGGCGCTCGAGATCAACATCAGCTGCCCCAACGTGAAGCAGGGAGGCATGGTCTTCGGTACCGACCCGGCCATGGCCGCAGCCGTCGTCGGAGCGGTCCGCGCGCGCACCGCGCTCCCGCTCATCACCAAGCTGACGCCCAACGTCACGCGCATCGGCGAAATCGCGCGGGCCGCGGTCGACGCGGGCACCGACGCGATCTCGTGCATCAATACCGTCGCCGCCATGGCCGTGGACATCTTTTCGCGACGCCCGAAGCTCGCCAACGTTTTCGGCGGGCTCTCCGGCCCCGCCGTCAAACCCATCGCCCTGCGCTGCACCTATGAAGTGCTGCAGGCGGTGAAGTGCCCGGTGATCGGAGTGGGCGGGATCGGGACGGCGACGGACGCCCTGGAATTCATGCTGCTCGGGGCCAGAGCGGTTCAGGTGGGGACGGCCAATTTCGTCAACCCGGGAGTATCCGTGGAGATTCTCGAAGGGATCGAACGATTCCTGCGCTTTCAGGGGCTGGACCGCATCGAGGACTTCATCGGTACGCTGGACGCCGAATGCCTCTTTCCGTTCGCCGAGGATGCCTGCGGGATCCTGGACCTTCCCTGACCGACCGGCCGAAAAAGCCCGGTCAAAGCCCTTTGCGCCTTATTCCCACTCCCTGAACCGCGGCTGCGCCGCAGCCCGGCCACACCCGTCGCGGGCGGTTCGGACCGACACGAAGGTCCGCAAACACAGTCGCTCGCACGCCATCCATGATGAACCATGCGGATCGTCATCGTCAGTTTCGCCCGGGAGGGCAGGCAGGGTGGGCACGGTTCCGCCGCGTCCGGGAAGAGAGCCTGCGGCCGTTAGTCCAGGGTGCGCCGGTAGCGCTTGACTCCGATGGTGAGCGCGACGGCGGTAAAGAGCGCGATCTGCCAGAGATGCGGGAGGACGTCTTCGACGCCGTTGCCCTTGAGCAGAATGCCGCGGACGATGCGCAGGAAATGGGTGAGGGGAAAAATCTCTCCGATGGCCTGGGCCCACTGAGGCATGCCGCGAAAGGGGAACATGAACCCGGAAAGCAGTAGCGACGGCAGAAAGAAGAAGAAGGCCATCTGCACGGCCTGGAGCTGATTCCTCGCCACGGTGGAAAAGGTGATTCCCATGGCCAGGTTGGCGGCGATGAAAACCAGGGCCACGGCCAGCAGCAAGGCGAGGCTGCCTTCCATCGGCACGTCGAAGAGAAAACGGGCGGCCACGAGGATCAGCCCCACCTGGACATAGCCCACCAGGATGTAGGGAATGATCTTGCCGGCCATGACCTCGAAAGGACGCGTGGGCATGGAGAGCAGGTTCTCCATGTTGCCCCGCTCGCGCTCGCGCGTGATCGCAAGCCCGGTGATGATCACCATGGTCATCGTGAGCACGACGCCCATGAGCCCGGGCACGATGTTGTACTGGGTGATCGCCTCGGGGTTGTATAGCGCGTGGACGCGCAGATCCACAGGGGCGGGGGCAGGGGACAGGAAGGCCAGCGGTCCTTTGAAATCGTTTTGCAGCGCGGTGTTGAGCAGCGGGGTTAACGCGCCGATGGCGTTGCTGGTGGCGGCCGGATCGGTGGCGTCCGCTTCGACGAGCAGCGAAGGCCGATTGCCTCGAAGCAACTCGCGGGTGAAATTTTCCGGAATGCTGACGACGAACTGCACCTCGCCCCGGGCGAGCGCTTCCCTGCCTTGCGCTTCCGTTTCGAGCTGCCTGACGAAATCGAAGTAGCCGGTGTTGCGGATCGCCTGCAGCAGGGTGCGGCCCTGGGGGCCGTGGTCGGCCAGCAGCACCGCGGCGGGCAGGTGCTTGGGGTCCGAGTTGATCGCATAACCGAACAGGATGAGCTGGCCGAGGGGAATGCCGATCATCATCGCGAAGGTCAGCCGGTCCCTGCGCATTTGGACGAACTCCTTCACCACCATCGCCCAGAACCGGGCGGGCGAGAATTCATAGCGCCTTTTCATGAAGGCAACCCCCGTGAGGACTGGTCCATCAGGTGAATGAAAACGTCTTCGAGCCCCGAGGTCACTCGGCGCCATTCGTACGGAACCTTGCGAAAAGGAACGATGGCCGCCTCGAGCGCGCGCGCGTCGGGCCCGCTCACGTGCAGCACGTTCCCGAACGCCACGGCCTGCTCGACGCCGGGGATGTCGCGCAGCCGGACGGCAAGCTGTGGCGGATCCGGGCCGCTCACCTCCCACGTGGTCAATCCGGCCCGGTCGATCACTTCGGCGACCGTGCCCGTGATGAGCAGGTTGCCTGACGAGATGAAGGCCAGCCGATGGCAGCGTTCGGCTTCATCCATGTAGTGGGTGGCAATGAGAAAAGTCAGTCCCTGTCCGGCAAGCTGGTGGATCTGTTCCCAAAACTCGCGTCGAGCTTTGGGATCGACCCCGGCCGTGGGTTCATCGAGCAGGAGCAGCCTGGGGCGGTGAATCAGGCACGCCGCCAGGGCGAGGCGCTGTTTCCAGCCGCCGGAGAGCTCGCCGGCGAGCTGGTTGCGCCGGGCCGAAAGGCCCAGCCGCTCGATGCTCTCCAGCACCGCTTCGCTTCGGTCCTTCAGCGAGTACATGCGCGCCACGAAATCGAGGTTTTCCCGTATGCTCAAATCCTCCCAAAAACTGAACCGCTGGGTCATGTAGCCCACTTCGCGCTTGATGACCTCGCTTTGAGCGTTGACATCGTAGCCCAGGCACGTCCCGCTGCCCGCGTCCGCCCGCAGCAGGCCGCAGAGCATGCGAATGAACGTCGTCTTGCCGCTGCCGTTCGGGCCGAGGAATCCGCAGATCTCCCCCTCGCGGACCTGCAGATCGATACGGTTGACGACCGTGCGGTTGCCGAAACGCTTGGTCATTCCGCGAACGTCGATGGCGAGATTGCCGGTCATGGCTCAGGACCCCGGCCAGACGTCCACCGGTTGTCCCGGGTGGAGTTTCTGCGCGGTCTCGGGATCGAAGACCGCCTCGATCATGAACACCAGCTTATCGCGGCTTTCCTTACTGTAAATCACCGGCGGGGTGTACTCCGCCCGCGGCGATACGAAGCTCACCTTCCCTTCGAACGGCTCGGCGACGCCGTCCACCGTGACCCGCACCCGGTCGCCGGGATGGATGGAGCCGATCCTGATCTCCGGCACGAACGCGCGAACCTTGATATTGGCCGGCGGCAACAGGACCACCACCGGGAGGCCTGCCCCGACCCATTCGCCTTCGCGGTAGAGCGTGTCGAAGACCAGCCCGCTCCGGGGCGCCGCCTGGCGCTTTTGCGAAAGGTCCCATTCGGTCTTGGCCAATGTCGCTTCCCGGGCCAGCACTTCGGCCTCGGCCGCCGCGACCTGGTCGATCCGGGACCCGAGCCGCGCCGTCCGCAGATCGGCCTCGAGCTGCGCGACCCGGTGGAGGTCCTGGTCCCGGGTGGACAGGGCGCGTTCATGATCGCGCAAAGCCCCTCCTCCGGAGTGAACCAGCCTGCCCTGCCGGACGAATTCCTTTTCCGAATAGGCCAGTGCGGCCCTCGCCTGCCTGAGTTGCGCTTCGAGGGATTCGATTTCCGGCGGGCGCTTGCCTTTCCTTGCATCTTCGAGGTTCGCGCGCGCCTGGACCAGCCGCCGTTGCGCCTCGTCCCGCAGGGCCTGCTCCGGGGCATTGTCCAGGGCGAACAGCGGGTCTCCCTCCACCACCTTCGCTCCCCGTTCGACGGCGAGGGACACGAGCGCCCCCGCAAGGGGCGAGGCCACGTGGACGAATTCCCCCTCCACGTAGCCTTGCACACGGTCCGAATCCGTCCGGGTGCAACCGCCCATGCCGAACAGCACAAGGAGCGCAGAGCCGCAAACGGCCCGGAACACCTTTCGATGCCTTGCCCTCGAGTCGTTCATGGTTTCACTTTTCCCCTTTCGGTGACCACCCCTTCGAGAATCACGGCGACAACGGTCTTGAAAGCGGTTTTCGGCGTGAGATCCAGTTCTTCCATCCTGGCTGGATCGACGATCGCCTGCACCGCGCCGAGAAGAATCTCCACGATCAGCCGGGTGGGAATATCCCGGCGGATGATTCCCTTCCTTCGGCCTTCTTCCAGGATCCTGCCGAAGGTCCGCAGGCTCATGTCCCGGTGCCGGTCTTCCACCAGCCTGAACAATTCGGGGGCCTCCCTGCGGATGTCACGAACGAACGGCGGCCGGACCTCCCCCATGTGACGCCGCACGCACTCGAGCGACCGGTGCAGCTCCTGAATCAAATCCCCGGACGGCGCGGACGCGAGGCGGTCGAGGTCGGCCTCGAGGTGCTGGAGCCTGTCGCGGAGCACCGCCTCCACCAATTCGGTCTTGCTCGAAAAATGGGCGTACAGGGTCTTCTTGCTCATGGCGAGTGCTGTTGCGAGGTCATTCATGGTGACGCGGCGGAACCCGTGAGTGAAAAAATGGGACCGGGCCTGCTCGAGAATGCGCCGGCGGGAAGCGCCTGGAACGCTCGATCGACCCGCGCCGGGTTCTTGGATGGGCATCGACAATAGGACACTCCCTCATTGGGATGGCGCGCGGGGACACGACGCTTCGACGCCCCTGAATCTTCCGGAGGCTCTGCGGCCGCCGCGTTGCCACGATACTTGGAAAACTGAACAAGTTTATCAGGTTTCCACGGCAGACGCAAGCCCCATGTCGGGAACTCCAGGCTCAACGGGGTTCCGGGAAGGAAACCGGATAAGGATGGGAGGCGCGCGCCCCGACGGGGAATCAATCGCCCGTGAAGCTCTTGCCCGTTCGCAGGCAGTCGTCCAGGGCGGTTGGGTGCTGCCCGATGTCGCCCTTGTGTTCGATGCGGGGATAGCAGAGCTCGCCCGCATAGGTCATGCCCAGGGCATCGAAAAAGTATTTCGCGGTGAGGATCGCGCATTCGAACATCCGCTTGCCGCCGGTGGCCCCGGCGCTCAGCAGGAAACCCCTGCGGGACGGATCGGGGGAGGCGTCCCCGCTTTCGCGGCGGGCGATTTCACGCTTCATGTAAAGGGCCTGGGAGCGGTCGATGAGCAGCTTGAGCTGGGCGGTGACGCCGTAGAAGAAGATGGGGGAGGCGATGACGATCCGGGATGCCGCTTCGAGAAGAGGGTACACCCCTGCCATGTCGTCCTGCTGGACGCAGACCCCGGTTTCGTCGCATTTACCGCATTCGATGCAGCCGTGGATCCGCATATTGCGCACGTAAAGGCGCCGCACTTCGGGGTGCGACGAAGACGCGCCCTCCAGGAACGCATCCAGCAGAAGATCCGTGTTGCCCCGGGGACGGGGCGATCCGTAAATGCCGAGCACCAGCATGATGTTGTTCCCGTGCGTTGGGGCCCTTTCGGGCCGACTGAAGTGAGGATCGGTCCCGGCGGCAGCCGCCGCCGTCCAGGCCCGACCGGGGGCGTGTCAAGGCCCCCGGTCCCGTGACCGCCTTTTTGGGCGCGCGCCGTCCGAGCGTTCTTTACATGGAACCGTATCTTTGCTATTTTAAGCACGATCATGTTCCTCCTCAATCGAACGATCCGGCTGGAATGTGGGGATTTCCCTTTGCTCAACCGGGGTCGCCCCCGGGGTTTCACCGCTCGACATGCGCATCGTTGGAGGACACTCTCATGTTGGATTGCATATTCTGCCAGATCATCCAGGGACAACTGCCCTGCGCGAGGATTTACGAGGACGATCGCGTGTTGAGCTTTCTCGACATCAACCCGGTCGCCCGCGGTCATGCGCTCGTCGTTCCCAAGCGGCACTACAGCACCCTCTTTCACATCCCTCCCGAAGACCTGGAAGCGTGCATCGTGGCTGCAAAAAGAGTCGGGGCCGCCGTTTTCAAGGGGGTTGGGGCCTCGGGGCTCAACGTGCTTCAGAACAACTACCGCGCCGCCGGACAGTTGATCGACCACTTTCATCTTCACCTCATTCCGCGGCACGCTCACGACGGTTTTTTCACTGCGTGGCCGGGCAAGCCCTATCCGACCGGCGAACTGGACAGGATCCTGCGAAAGATCCTGCCGGAGGTGTGAACGCGAGCGGGGCCGGGCTTTGCGAATGACGGAGCGGGAAGATGAAACAGGTTTTGAGTGCCTTTCTCGTGCTGTGGTTTTTGATTTCGGTGTCGCACGCCTATGACGTTGCCCGCCGGCAGCCTCCCCCCCCTCCTCCCAGGAAGCTCATGGAAGGTGCCGCCGTCCCGAGCCGCGAAGAGCGGCAGAAGGCCAGGCGCCTCTACCAGCTGGCGCGGCAGGAAAACCGGCAGCTGCGCTGGGACGAATGCCTGGCCGGCCAGGCGTTCAAGCGCGCCAAATACATCGTTTACCAGATGGACAAGCATCTCGGGGATGAGCGGTTCTTTGCGCACACGGACCCGAGGAGCGAGGGAAACCCCGCGTGGAGTTACGTCTATACGTGTTACAAGGGCCGGGAACGGTGCGCCGGGGAGAATCTCGCCCAGGGCGACAATACCGCCGAGATCACCCACCGGAACTTGATGAACAGTCCCACGCATCGTGAGAACATCAAAAATATCGAGTATAATCGAGTGGGTATCGCTTGTTACAATTATATATGCGTGGAGCTTTTCGCCGGCGTTTAGCGTGACGTCACAAGTAACCCCGGGATGTGAAGCCCGAACGGATATCGGCGCGCCGGCTCTTTCCTCGCGATTTTACCCGCCGTTTCACTCAGGGATCAACTTGACCAGCAGTTCCCTGGACCCTCGAATGTGTTCCCGCCCGATACGCCTGGCTTCCTCGAGGTCTCTGCTCTTGATGGCGCCGTAGAGCCGCTCGTGTTCGTCCTTGAAACGGTCGAATCGATCCGGGCTCGGCGTCAGGAAAACGGCCTTGAACATGAAATGAACGCTCTCGTAATACTGCCTGACCATTTGGACGAAAAAGGGATTCTTGCCCATACCGGCGATCTGAACGTGGAAGTCGGCGTCGAGGGCCAGCCTCTTCTGATTGAATGTGTCGTTGCGATATTTACGGTAGGCAACCAGCTTTCTCTTGAGCAGGGCAAGATCTCTCTTGTCGTGATTGGCGACCGCATATTCGATGGCGATGTCTTCCAGCTTTTCCCTGAGATCGTAAATGTATTCGGCTTCCCGGCGGTTGACGTAGCGAATGTGATACCCGCGGTTCTTTTCAGACACAACGAGATGTTCGTTTTCGAGCATCATCAGGCCGTTGATGATCGGCGTTTTGCTCATGCCGAGGCGTTGTTCGAGATCTCTGTACACGAGCTTCTGTCCGGGAAACAGATGCCGCTCCAGGATCATTTCCTTGATGGCCCTGTAAGCCTCCTGATTCTTTGATTTGAAATTGCTCCTGTTTCCGGCCTGGACCATGCGGACCTCTCGAGCGAAAACCGGCCTCGTCCCGCGCGGCCGGGCTTGACCGCGGATGTACCGAAGGCTGGAATAACCGCCGTATGCGTGCATTCTCCCGTGGAAGACCAAGAAAGTAGTCTTGTAAGCGGTATGGCAATTCAGGCGAATTCGATCTTATTGACGATGAAATGGCCCGTCAAGAAAAAACAATCCGCGCATCCGGGAATAAGCCGGTCCGGAAAGGCTTTCCCCGCCTTTCTCAACGGGCTTTGAGACCTTCGGTGAAGGCCCGGATCGCCGCCATGTACTCCGTCAGCCCCAGCGCGAAAATGTCGTTGTGGTTGGCCCGCGGGATCTTGAGAAAGACCTTCCCCTCGGCGGGGGAGGCTTCGAACAGTGCCTGCCCGTCGCTGAACGGGATGATGTGATCGCGCTCCGCGTGAATGATCAGGGTCGGTTTGTTGAAGGCCCGGATCTTGTCCACGTTCCGGAAGCCTTCCTCCTCTTTGAATCCGATGGCACGGGCGTCCACGCCCATTAACTCCAGCAGGGGGCCGGCGTAGGCGAAGCCGCTTTCGATGATGAGTCCGTCGATTGCATCTTTGTGGGCGGCGGCCAGCTCGAGGGCCGAAGCGCTGCCCAGCGAGCGCCCCATCACCACCAGGGGACCCGTGTAGCCCTCGTCTTTGAGCCGGTTTCGGACGAACTCGAAAATCACGTGGCAGTCTTTCATCATGGCCGACACGGTGGGGCTCCCGGTGGAGCGGCCGTAGCCGCGGTAGTCCACGGGCAGGAAATTGACGTTCATGCGGTTGTAGAGTGCGGCGAGGTCGTCGTAGTCCGCGACGATTTCGCCGTTGCCGTGAAAAAACAGGATGGTGAGAGCCGCTTTCCCGGCCGCGTGGAAGCGGGCGCCCACGGCCACGTCCCGCTCCACGGGGATCAGGATGTCCTCTGACGATGAAAACGATTTTTCCATCTGCCATTCGCGCCTGGGGTAGAAAAGGTGATTCACCACTTCCGGTCGATCCAGGATCGCGTAGTCGATGCTGGGAACGTTCATGGGAGCCTCTCCGTAAATTGAAGGTTGCCGATGTGCCGTCGCACGCTCCGTTCTTTTCGTGAAACACGGTGAGCGCAACCGGCCGGGACCGCGCCACCGGGATGTCCTCCCGCTCAGACGTGATTGCGCAACTGCAATTCGATCGGGTGCGGGTTGAGATAATACTGGCCTTTGAGATACGGCTGATCGTATTTGCGAACGTAGTGGCCGATGAGCGTCACCGGCACGATCAACGGCACGAATCCGTCGTGGTAGCGGCCGATGATTTCCAGCAGTTCCTGCTTTTCGTCTTGCGACAATTCCTTCTTGAAGTAGCCCATGATGTGCTGCAGGACGTTGGTGTTCTTCTTCGCGGTGGTCTTGAGCTTGAGGGCTTCCATGAGCAACCGGTGATACTCGGCGCGCAGTTGGGCGGAGGGCGCCTTCTTGCCTCCCGCGACCAACTTTCCCATGGCACTCAAATGCTTCGGACTGTGAGCCATGAGCTGGAGCTTATGCCGGGAGTGGAAATCGACGAGGTCGCCGGTTTTTGTGCCCTGGTTCATGACCTCGCGCCATCTCCTGGCGATGAAAATGCGTTCGATGAAGTTCTCCCGCAGCACGGGATCGTGCAGCCTTCCCTCGTCTTCCACGGGAACCAGCGGAAAGCGTTTCATGAAAAGGCCGGCGAAGATCCCGGACGCATTCCGTCTTGGCATGCCGTCCTTGAATATCTTCACTCTTTCCATGCCGCTGCTCGGAGAATTGCTCTTGAAAATGAATCCGCACAGATCCTGCAGCTCCGGTTCTTCCAGGCGGCGCCGTGCCCATTCGACCATCATGGCGGTCATGTCCCGCCCGGTACGAGTGGTGACCAGGCGTGGAGCCTCCGGGTCGCCCTCGAGGTGCATGGATTCCCTGGGCACGGGCATGCCGCATTCCACTTCCGGGCATACGGGAACGTACTGTACGTAGCGGCCGAGCGTGTCCCTCAGGAAACGATCGAGCTTGTGGCCGCCGTCGTATCTGACCGGTTCTCCCAACAGACACGCGCTGATTCCGAGTTTTATGCTCTCCATGGTTTCGAGCCCCTCACTGAACGATGACGATACCTGCCAGAACCCCCTTCGGGATGTCTTCCGATTTCGCGCCGCTCCCGATGGGGTAGATGTCCCACCCCGCGGAAGCCACCATCTTGTAGACGTCGATGCCCACGGCTTCCATGGACGGCCGCGCGAGAAGCGAAAACCTGCAGCGCCGGCCCTGCATGGCCGGGCAGTCCTCGTGCCGGCCGCAGTACGTGTGACGGCACGACCCGGCGGCAAACCCGAATGCAAGGTAATGACCGTTGTAGAATGCCGCGGATTCGACTTCGCTGACGATTTTGAAAACCAGCTGGTATGCCTCGACCCTCTCCGTGATCGTGCTCTTGTCCCTGACGATCACCTCCGGAGGGACATCCAGAGTGAAGAATACCGCCCACTTGTACCTGGTCAGGATCTCCCTCAATTCGGCCGGCTGAAGCGTGTTGGGCGGGCAATGCGCACTGGCGCCGTAACCGAAACATCGCGGAATCCTGCACTTGAGGGTTACCCGTTCGTCGACGGGAATGGCTTCGGCCCTCACCACGATGGCCCTCGATGCGCCCAGCTCGACGGCCCTGTCCCGATATCGATCGAGGTCCTCCTTCAGCTTGCCTTCATTCATGTCAACGGTTATTTTCCTGACATTGTGCTCCATTGCGTCTCTCCGCGAGTGTCGTTTCTCGAAGTATGACGGGTGCATGCAACGGCGGGCGAATCGGAGCGAATACATCGCCGTCGTTCCACGCGGGATTGAAATCAAATATAACCGTTATAGAATAATAGATCCCGAAAAAGGTGCAAACGGATGCAAGGTTGTTCGAGGGTTTGGTGATTTGTAAGAATCGAGCGAGTTTTTGCCGATCCGCGTAGACATTTTCCAGGGTCCGGAAGTCTTTTCATTCGAGGGAACAAGCCATTGGCCCGGTTTTCGGAACGGATATCGGCACCATCCCGGGCGATGGGATTGCAGCGGGTTTTTCACTGAAGAGGTTTCACATGAGAAGTCGAGCGGCATTGGTGATTCTTGGATGTGTTCTGATAGCGTTGAGCGTGGCCGGGATCCTGCTGGTTCAGGCCGAGCAGGAACGGCAGCAGCAGGCATTCAAGAGCAAGGTGGCGATGGAGGCGGCCAGGGCCGAAGGCGAACGCAAGCGGGCGGAAGAGCTTGGACAGTTGATCGAGATCGAACGCCGGAAGGTTGACGATGCCAATGTCAAGCTGGCCGCCGAGCAGCAAAAGCGCCGCGAAGAGGAATCGAGCCGCCGGAGGACGGAGGAAAACCGCCTGGCCGCTCAGAGGAAGGAATCCGAGCAGGGCCTGTCGCAGGCGAAACCGGACGGGCGGGCAAAAGCCGGCAAGGATACATCCCGCGGTCAGGGCAAGTCTTCCGTGGGGCAGACCTCCCGTGGAGGCCGGGCCCGGGACTCGAAAGAGGCTGCAACCGCCGCTCGGCACAAGCCCGGGGCAGGCAGGGCCGTTACCATCCGATTCAAATACGATCCTTCTTCTTCCAGAGAAATGCCGGTTGCGCGCGTGCACCTTGGAGACCGTGTGAAAGTGAAGGTGAAGCGCGTGGCAGGAGCCGACCAAAAGCTTTTCATCGGCCTGACATCCCCGGGTTGGCGCGGCCGGGGAGTGCGCGGGGGAGCACCGCTGCTGGCCACGGCCATCAGGGATTCCGACGAGTTCAAGGTTGCCCCGGCCTATGGCGTCATGCGTGACCTGGCGGGTGCCCTCGATACCGAAGCCGGGGCCGTTTTGAACATCGGTGCCGGCAACCCCGGCCGCGCGGCCCGCGGTCGAGGTCCGTTCCACGGGCCGAGGAGGGGCTACTACGAGGTCGAAATAAGCATCGTTGCCGAAAACCGGTGGGACATTAAGCCGAGGAGCCTGCTGTGAACAGTATTGTCTTCGTGTACGTCATTCTCGGACTTGTATCGGCGGTCGGGCTTGTCCTGGTGATCTGCGGCCTTGTCCGCACGCCGCGGAAGACGGGGCCGTCCGGCGAGCTTTGCGGCCCTGAGCCGTTCACGACGATCGTGCCGGTGGACGAGCCGGGAAAAATCGCCGTCCCCGCGGGCGAAGAGGAAGACGTAGGGGCCTTTTCGCACAAGAGCCTCTTCGATCCCGACAGGCACGTCACGGAAATGGTGCGCGCCCAAGACGACAAGGAACCGCAGCTGTCGCCGCCGAAAAGGCCCCGATTCGACCGCATGAAAAGAGTGCTCGGACTATCCGGGAGAAGAAGATCCTCGAGCGGTCTCGAATAAACCGCCCCGGGCCCTACTGGAAATGGGAGAAAGCGCCGGAGATATCGCGGGCGGCGACAAGACCGTCCTTGACCTCCTGGGGCGGGATGTCGATTTCTACGGGGACTTCGCCGTTGATCGTGACGGAGAGCCTGCCGGTGAGGACCTTGCTCTCCAGGGGCATTTTCTGAAAGAAGACTCGGACCGTATCCGCCGTCTTCAGTGCCTGAACGGGTGTTCCAAGGCCCGCATCGGCTGCGTTCATGCCGAGCTTCGCCCCGTAGATCACCCCGCCGCTGCCCGATTGCCTGGCCGAAGACGACACGGAGGACATCCTGAGAAGAATCTCCCCCTCACGGCTGAAGTCCGCCGTGGCGCCCCTGTCGAGGTATTCCGTGTTGATCTTGGCGTCCGATTCGATCGCAATTTCCAACGCGGCGGTCGCCGTCCTCACCGATTGCCGAAACGGAGCGATCGCCTCCATCCTGGCGGTGAAGTAATAGGTGCCGATCGATCCCGTCACCACCAGCGCAGCCCCCAGAAATACGACCACGTAACAAACACTTCTCCAAAAACCGGGATCCATGTCGCCACACCTCGCTCTGAACCCTGAATGAAACGGTTTCCCGGGTGACGCGGCAAACCGCGAGAGGCCGCCGCCGTCGATCACCGGGCTCTGATTCTAGATGGGCAGAGGAACTTGTCAAAGAAAAAGTTTGCAGCGCGCGGAGCGATGGAGGCGTTTACGCCGTGAAACGGGCGAATCCCCCTGCGTCTGCGCGTCGTGAGCGGGAAAGATGCCCGGGCGTACACGTGAATACTTTCACAAAAGCCAAGATTCGAGACGCCCGGGTGCCCCTGGAAAACCACTCGTCGAGTGGAATCGATCCGCTCTGAACGACATTGCCTTGAAAATACTAAAGATCATTTTTGAAAGCAGATTTTTATCATCGGACAACAAGGAGAAACGGAAGAGATAGTTCCCCTCTCTGGGGCCCCCCCGACCCCAGAGAGGGTGAGACTATGGAGGTGAAGTTATGCACATTGTGGACAATAGTACAAAAGGCTCGGCATGTCAACAAATAATGCACAAGGTTAAAACTTTTTTAAGGAAGTCCCTGGAGCGGCTCCAGATAATGGTTTACGCCCGGCCCCCCATCCCCGGGAAGGCCTTCGAATGTTTCTTCCCCAAATTTCATGTGATTTTTCCGGTTCGACCCGGAACACGGCCACACCCTTTGCAGCATGCGGCCGCTTTTCCAAAAAGCACGGTCCCGGCGGCGATGATTACGCCGAGGCGCTTTGCTGCGCGATTCTGCCGCGTCGCGGAAGGAAGCGCATCCCGAAAAGCAAGCCCACCGCGGCGGCAATGAGCAGCACCGCCAACAGCGGACGGTAGAACATCCATGCGATGGCGATGGTGACAAGCGCCAGGATGAGACCGAGAATCAGGGAGACCACGAATATCCCGGCGGCCACAAGCCCCTGGATGCCTTGCACGAGGCTCCCCAGCACGAAAATGTTGCCGAGGAAGCTGAAAGCGTCCAGCAGCACCACAAAAGGGTTCAGGACCAGGAGCAGCCCGATGAAAATGACCAGAAATCCCACACCTCTCAAAATCCAGCTGAGGGTTTTGTTTTCGTCCACGGCGTGGGCGAACATCGTTTCGGGGCTCTGCGCTCCCGCGGCGACCAGCTCGATCTCCCTGCCGTTTTTCGTGATGTAGGGTTCGAAGGTGTTGCCCCATTGCTTTGCGATCACGCTGACGGTTCCGGGCTTCTTGATCCGGAACCTGACCTTGACGTCGCCCACGGCCGGTTCCTGGGGGTTCTGACCGACGTACCAGGCGCCCTCGTGCACTCTCGCCTTTCCCTGGAGCGAGGCGGGCACCGTTGCCGGGGGATCCGGAACGGGGAGATCCTCCTCCCCCGGGATCTTCGCGACCAAAGTGGGCGGCAGCGTGAACGCTCCAAAGCGCGTCCGGGCGTCGAAAACCTTCTCACGGTACGGCATGGCGGCAGGGTTCGAATGGCCTTCCTGTTTCTTGAAGCGGGACGAATCGATGCGAGAGCTCGACCACACTTTCCGGTAGGAATAGGTCGTGCGCTTGGTCGTACTGCCGTCGGAATTCTTCTGGCTTTCCGATTTTTCGTCTTCCTTCCACTGGTACATCTCGACGCTGCGTTTGAGCCGGAGCGCCTTGGCCGAGATTCCGAACTCGGGATCGGCCAGTGTCGCGTCGGAGTCGGCCTGCCCCGTCATGTGCACCAGTTTCCCCTGGTTGACCGCGTTGACGGTTTCGGGGCCGGCGGACACCACCGCCGCCGCGCCTTCTTCAAGGGCGCGATGCGTTTTGACCGTTCGTCCCTCGTTCCAGAAGAGCAGAACGATCCCGGCGATCACCAGGATCAGGCCGAAAAACAACCCGCCAAACGAGCTTCCGATCTTGCTCGGCAGGGACTGCCTGGTGACTTCCGTGTAGGTGTCGCCTCCGGAAAACCCGCCCCCGGGTCCCTGCGTTACTTCAGTAATGCTGTCTTCATCAGCCATTTGCCCGCCTCCGAAAGGAAAGACCGTTTGCCTGAGCCCCTAAAACCGCGTCCGAGAACAGGTCCGCTCGACCACATCATACCAGAGAGTTCATCGGCATGGAGAGTGATTCTCCAAAGCATTATTTGTGCGGCGACGGGAATATGGGGACCGGCGCAGTGAAGACCGGAGCCCCCGCCGCGGTGAAAATTGCCGGAGGGCACAATACCACACTGCGCCGGGAAAGGTGTAGACGATTGTTTACAAAACCGTGGGAGGGAGGCGCCCCCCCCCCGGAAACAAAAAACCCCCTCGCCCTCCCTTGCGCGCAAAGGAGGGAAGAAGGGGATTTGCTGCAGTCTCTTCGCCGCCCGGCCGGCGGCCGTAACTTACGGCCCGTTGCGCGGCATCCGTGCATCAGTGCTTGGGATGGTAGACCGCCGGTCCGAGCTCATCGAAAGTGAAGCTATGGAACACATGGTGCCCGTCGATGTCCATCACGCGCAGATCGTCCGACTGTGACAGATCACCGAGGATCACCGAAAAACGGGTTCCGTACTGTTTCTTGACCTTCTCCACCGAGACTTCGTGAGCGATGAACTTGGCGATTCCCCGCGCGTTCAGCCTCTCGATGAACCCCGCGTCCTCCAGGGATTCAAAGGTGGTGAGGACAAGGATCGGACCGCTTCCCGTGAAAATCATTGCCGCTTTCATCAGACTCCCTCCCTTTCAGCGCCCTGGCGCCTCGACGGCACCACACCGCCCCCCGATCGGGGCATTCTGCCTCCGTTCTCTGGGAAAAACCTCGGTTCGAAGTGCATTGGAAGGGGAATGTGACGAATATGCCCGCTGTTGGCACGAGAAAGGAACTTGATCTTCGTCTATGAAAAAAAACTAATGACGGCGACCGGACCTGTCAATCCGAAGCGCTGACGCCGCCGCCCGCTTCCCGCGGTTCACGGGGCGGAGTGGACCGACCTGGCGGGAAGGGTCACGATGAAGGTGGAGCCCTGCCCGGGCGCGCTGTTTGCCGTGAGGGTACCGCCATGCCGTTCCATGATCTTCCTGCAGATGGCCAGGCCCATTCCCGTGCCTTCATAGGCGTCCCGCCCGTGCAGACGCTGAAAAGGCGCGAAGATGCGGTCGAGATATTTTTCATCGAACCCGATGCCGTTGTCCTCCACCAGGACCTGGTACCACGAAGGTCCGCCCGATCCGGTCCCGCCCGGCATCGAGGCGGCCTTCTTCCCGCGGATCCCGACGAAGGGCGCTTCCGTTCCGTGGTACTTCAAGGCGTTGGAGATGAGGTTCTGAAAAAGCTGGCGCATTTGGTTCGAATCCGCCTGGATGATCGGCAGCCGCTCGACTTCGATGCGCACGCCGTTCTCCGCGATGGAGGTCTCCAGGTCGCTCAGAATTTCCTTGATCAGGACGTTCAGGTCAACGGTGGAGAAAGTCTCCGCCTTCGTGGTCACGCGCGAATAGTTGAGGAGCGATTCGATCAGGTTCTGCATGCGGAACGCCGCCTTGCGCATCCGGGCCAGGTAATCGCGGCCGTCCTCGTCGAGCCGCTCGCCGAACCGGCTGTGCAATCGGTCGCCGAACGCCATGACCTTGCGCAGCGGCTCCTTCAGATCGTGGGAAGCGATGAAGGCGAATTCCTGCAATTCCCTGTTGCTCCGTTCGAGCTCTTCCTCGATGCGTCTGCGCGCCGAAATGTCGTTGCCGATACACAGGATCTCCGCGATGCGGCCGTTCCCGTCGCGAATCGCCTTGTTCGTCCAGGCCACCCATACCCGCTCGCCGTTTCTGCGCATGTTTTCATATTCGTTGCTCGAATACACTTCCGGGTCGGACAACATGCGGCGCATCATCGAGGCGAGGTCTCGACCGGAGGTCTCCGTTTCCGGCACGATCGTTCCCACGGCCTGCCTGCCGAGGATTTCGCCTTCGCGGAAACCGAAAAAGTTCTGGGCGAATTCATTGAAGAAGAGAATCTTCCCCTGTGCGTCCAGGCGCAGGATAATGCTGTTGGCATGCTCCACGAGCTCCCGGTACTTGAGCTCGCTTCGGCGCAGGGCCGCCTCGGCCTGCTTGCGCTCGGCGACTTCCGATGCCAGCGCCGCATTGGCTTCACTGAGCTCGGCGGTGCGGGCGCGCACTTTGTTTTCGAGCTGGTCGTTGGCGGCGCGCAGGGCCGCTTCACCGAGTTTCAGATCCCGAAACAGCAGGTTGTAGGGTTTCACGAGGCCGGTCTCGACGATGGCCTTATAGGTCAGCGTAAACGAGATGATCTTGAAGAAGTGACCGGTCAGGTTGGAAAGGTCGTAGACGCCGACGTAGAAGGTGAAGGCCAGCTCGCAGACAATGGCCGCCGCGATGGACCCCACGAGCAGCCGCAGGACTCCGGGGTCGAAGAACCGCCGCTGTCGCAGCAGCAGCACGATGGCCGCGGCCAGGGTGAGGCAGATGATGTATTCGCTCGCCTTCTTGAACGGCGTCAGGCCAACCCCCTCGACGTAGCATACGGGGAAGACGTTCGCGGGAAAGATGGCGAACAGCAGGATTCCCGTGGCGGCGAGGAACCATCCGAAGACGCGCCCCGCGTCGATCCGCCTGGTCATCAGAGTCGGCGCGACGAGCAGGGCGATGCTTTCCATGTAGCGGGAGGCGATCCACAATTGCGTGGGAGTGTCGGCCGAATCGCCCGGGAACACTCCCATGCCCTTGTAGGAGAGCATGTGCAGCGTGTCCAGCGTGCCCACGAACAGATAGGCGATGCCGATAAGGAGAAGATAGCCGTTGTTCAGGAAATGGCGGGAGTTCCAGGCGACGACGAAAATCGAACAGGCGATCACGACACTGAACAGTTCCGCCAGGCTGTGAAACAGCAGGTAATTGAACCGGCTCACCACAAACAGCGCCGCAAGGATCAGCAGGCTTGCGACCACCGCTGCGAGCCTTCGTTGCCGTACGAATTGTCCTTCCATGCGAGCCTGTCGAGCGTCAACGGGGTTCATGAAAAAAGCCGGATGCCGGGGCCTCCGCCCGTCCGTGTCCGCCGGGCACGCCGGCACGGCGGGACGGGCACTTCGAGGCAGCCTAACACAGGTTGAATCTCATTTCAATGAATGGTATCGATGGGATGGCGGCGTGCGTGCGTTCCCCGGGCGGCCGGGGGAAGGTGCCGGCATCGTCGATCACATCATCTGCGAAAGAGGAAGCATCGAATGGAAGCCTTGCTGAAGGATTTTCCCGTGGTTGCGGAGATTGAGACGGCGTGGGGTGAAATGGACGCCATGCGGCACCTGAACAACGTGGTGTATTTCCGGTACTTCGAGACCGCCCGGGTCCGGTACGCCGAGCGGGCGGGGATGTGGGACCACATGGAGAAGACCGGCATCGGGCCGATCCTCCACTCCACCCGCTGCCGCTACAAGATCCCGCTCACCTATCCCGACAGGGTTTACGTGGGAACCCGCGTGGTCAAAATGGAAAAGGACCGGGTGGTCATGGACTACACCCTGGTGAGCGGACGCCTGCGGAAGGTCGCGGCCACGGGAGAAGCGGTGATCGTCTCCATCGACTACCGGAGCGGCAGGAAGGTTCCCCTCCCCGAGGAATGGCGCCGTCGCATCCTCGAAATCGAAGGCCCCGCCCTGCCGGGTTGAGAAGCGGGAGGGGGGCGCGCGATCGAGAACGGACGACGCGAAAAACCGGCGCTGCCCCGCGCCGGGGTGGAATTGAACGCCGTCCTGGTGCTCAACGCCTTTGGGCATCAATGATCAGTTCGGATGATGCTCTCCCGCACGACTTCGCCGACTGTGCGCATGCCCTGGGGGTCATGTCCGCCGTTTTCGTCCCGAGGGGCTGGGCAGGTGGCGGACCTGCCTGACGTCGACTCGAATCCCGGCCGTCGCCGGCGGATGCCCTTTGACTTTTCCGGCGGACATGCGTAGGCTGCGGCCATGATATGCGACGACCGACACATGGAACTTGCCCGGAAAACCGGGCCACCCGACCCGGGATACAACGCCGCGATCGGCAACGGGATCGTTGCGCTCATGGACGCATGGCGTTACGAGGATGTTGCAGCGCGCCTGCACGAGCTCACCAACCCGAGCATGCGCAACGATCTTGAAAACATGATGGCGTTCGGTCTCCGCTGCTGTTTCTTGCCGCGCCCCGATGAAGTCCTCAAGAAGACTTGAAGCGTGTCACTCGGGCTCCATCAACCGGAGCAGACCCGTCCTCGGCTCCAAATCCAAATGCGACCGGACCGGCATTGATAAAGGAGGTATACGCATGGACATGTGGAAGTTCTTTAACATCACGCATCGGGAGCACATTATCTGCAATCCGATGAGTCTTGAGAAACTCGAGCAGCTTATTGCGCTTCTGCCTCTGAAACCTGGGGCACGCGTGCTTGATATCGCCACGGGAAAGGGCGAGTTTCTCATCAGGCTTGCAGAGCGGTACCGACAAATGACGGGGACAGGAGTTGATTTGTCTCCCCACTGCATTGCCGATGTCTGCAAGAAGCATCAAGAGCGTGTTCCGGATGCCCGACTCCATTTCTTGGAGCTGGACGGGGCCAAGTATGTCCCGGAAACCATGGAGAGCTTTGATCTGATAGCCTGCATCGGTGCGAGTTGGATTTACGGCGGGCATCGAGGGACGTTGAACGCGCTGCAGAAGATGGCAGCCCCGGAAAGTTGGATCGTTGTGGGAGAGCCGTACTGGCGGCATGAACCGGAAAGAGAGTATTTAGAAGCGATCGGAGTGAAACGCAACGACTTCGGAACACACTATCAGAATGTAGAGGCCGGGCGGGAGCACGGGTTGGAGGCGGTCTACACACTCGTAAGCAGCCAGGATGACTGGGATAGATATGAAGGGTTGCAGTGGTATGCTGCGGAAACCTGGGCGAGTGATCATCGGGACGATCCGGATGTGGAGACCGTGCTGAATCGAGTGCATGAGAGTAAGAGAGCGTATCTGAGGTGGGGACGAGAAGCGCTGGGGTGGGCGATTTATGTGTTCAGGAAGGGGGGTACGGCACATTTCTAGTTGGCTGACGCGCCTTGCTGGGCATGCCCATGACGAGCCGGATGAGAAAAGAGGCGTTACCGCCTCCGAACAAGCCGTTCCACCGGATCGGGCGGGAAAAGGCGCCCGTTTCCCGGTGAACTTCACCTTGTACCCCATGAACTCAACCGAGCTGAAGTTCACCCGCATCAAAAAAGTATTTTAGTAATTTTAATACGTTACATTATCACGAACACGTTGTGGCACTACCGGATCATTTTTTCGAGTGATTGGAGCTCGCGAATGGTCGGAGGAAGCGCCACCCCGACTGCCTGAAAGATTTTGTCGCAGGTTCCCCGGCACTGGCTGCGTACGGCAAGTCGTTTGCCGTTCGCGTCAAGGATTGTGACCTGCAAGGCATCGAGATCCTGCTTGATCTCAGCCCAGGCAAAAGCATAGCCGGCTTCTTCCAGGTTGCGGTGAAGCGCCTTTGTTAAGACCAGGGCAAGGAAGCTGCAAAACACATGGCCACGGATCGTCTCGTCCCTTTGGTGGAAAACCGGCCTGGTCTCAAAGGTCGATTTGAGGTCCCTGAAAGTGTGCTCGACCTGCCGGAACTCCTTGTACTGGAGCGCCACCTGCTCGGCGGTTGAACGGCTGTGCTCAACGCCTTTCGGCATCAAAGATCAGTTCGGCTCGCCGATCGTGCGCATGACCGGGGTCATGTCGGCGTGCTCAACGCCTTTCGGCATCAAAGATCAGTTCGGACCGCCAGATCACACCAGGTCTGATAGTCGAACGGTGCTCAACGCCTTTCGGCATCAAAGATCAGTTCGGGTCGGCGCACGCCAGGCACCTCGATCCGCCGAAGCGGTGCTCAACGCCTTTCGGCATCAAAGATCAGTTCGGGCCAGTGAGTGGGAATCTAAAGACCCACTGGTTCCGTGCTCAACGCCTTTCGGCATCAAAGATCAGTTCGGTCTCCAAAAATCGCGCAAGGCCCATGTTGAATACATGTGCTCAACGCCTTTCGGCATCAAAGATCAGTTCGGACCCATGAGAGGGAGCGGTTCGGTATCAGGAGGGGGTGCTCAACGCCTTTCGGCATCAAAGATCAGTTCGGTCTCATATCGAGGTTCCTGACATCGGACGCTGTAAGTGCTCAACCCTCTGTGCCAATATGATTGAGACATCTTCCCCAGGATAAATTAGAGTAGAG
>ERZ795032.965-NODE-965-length-23643-cov-5.366669_pt1 | contig 23643 bp, 19 predicted proteins | sample MGYA00375124_ERZ795032 | MGnify/ENA primary metagenome ERZ795032 (study PRJEB30167, sample SAMN05720154) | activated sludge metagenome | isolation source: Anaerobic digester | place: China | collected 2015-12-16 ...
CATAATTTCATAGGGAACCCGAAGCCCGCTATTTCAATAGCGGTGTAGTTCACTTATGAATACTAAAGAGCATATAAAGAATCATTTTATGGATGAAACAATTTGCCAGACTTCCATAGCTACCGAAATGGAAGTATCAACCAGCTATCTTTCACGTATTTTTAAACAATATACTAATCAAAATATGGTTGATTACATAAATGAACTAAGGGTGGAAAAAGCTAAGTTGCTTTTAGAAAATGAGAAGCTGACGCTATGTGAAATTGCAAAAATGGCAGGATGTAGTGATATATCATTAATAAGAATTTTCAAAAAACATGAGGGTGTTACACCAGGTAAATACCGGGATTATGTAGCATCAAAAAGGGCAGATATGGCAGATTAATTATGTTTTGTTATGCTATAAGCGGTTATTTGCAGCCATTCTCCACATATAAAGGTTAAATCTAAGCAAGTATCAACTTTATAGAGTAATAAATAAATAATCACAGATAGAGAGGAAGTTACTGCAAATGAGTTATCTAAATAAATCAGATATTATTAATGGCTTGAGGAAATTAGGTTTAAGTGATGGTGACCATGTAATGGTGCATAGCTCCTTAAAAAGTTTCGGATATGTAGAAGGAGGTGCAAATACAGTAATTGACGCTGTACTTGAAACAATAGGGTCTGATGGAACTATGCTGTTGCCTACTAATGTATTTCAAGGTTCAGTAACAGTTTTTTTAAGAGACAAAATAAGAGACAATAAGGGAATTGATCTTCGAGTAGAAAAATCTATGACAGGAATAATAACTGAAACTCTAAGGAATAGAGCAAATTCTTTAAGAAGTATACACCCTTCCCATCCGGTTGCAGCTATTGGCAAAAAAGCAGAAGAACTTCTTTCAGAACACCATATTGGAGATTCTCCTGCAGGTAAAAAGAGTCCTTATGGCAAATTAGCGGAGCTTGATAAGGGTAAAATACTTTTACTTGGAGTAACAAACTCTAGAAACACTTCCATACATACTGCGGAGGAGTATTATTCTTCATATATATTCATAGGTGAAACTTTTGATACAAAAGTTATAGCTTTAGATGGAAAAACACACCATGTTAATGTTAAAGGATATTGTGTAAACACACCAAGAGATTTTACTGCACTTGATGATGAGCTAATAAACAAAAGTATAATGTCAAGAGGATTAATTGGTAATTCTATTGCAGCATTAATTAATTCTAAGGATTTGCTTAGTTTTATGCGGGAAGAGATAGGTAAGAATCCGTTAATTCTACTTAGCCATAAAAATAATACATAGCGGGTATATTATGAGGTATGCATGCAGTTAATGGACAGTGAGCCAGGGCTGCAGGCTGTATATCTAGCAGTGTCTAGTTTGGTGGCATATAAAATCTATAAAAAATAAATAGGAAGCAAATAACAATGAAACCTTGAGCAATACGTACATTATGAGAAGATCAATCAATTATAATATTAATGCGGGGAATTTAACGATAACAATATAAAAAGCTTTCATCTACTCAAAGGAACGAAAGCAGGAGGAGATTATGAAGAACAGTTTTATTGATTTATTCAGGCAGCCAGATGACATATTGGTTCAGACACAGGATAGTGGTATACGCTTTGAAGAACCTAAGGAACGTACGGTTTCTCCCACTAAAATTGAGTATGTATATTCGGATAAAGAGGCTCGCGTAATTGTCCATCCATGCAAGATACCGCTTAAGCGTGTTAAGCTTCGCTGGAATAATAGGAATTTTGAAATCGAACGTGTACTGAACGATTGTTTTGACAGGTGTACAAACAATTTGGCGTGGGACTGCATGAAACCTGATCGTGAGTTACCGTGGTATTTTGCGACTTACGATGGCGAACGAACCCACTGCTATGGTGTAAAGACAGGTTGTAACTCTTTATGCTTTTGGCAAATTGATCCTTATGGTGTATCACTTTGGCTTGATATACGTAATGGGGGTAATGGTGTAGAACTGATTGAACCATTGATAGCAGCAATTGTTATCAGCCGTGAGGGAGAAGAGGGAGAAACAGCATTTACAGCGTGTCAAGAATTTTGCAAGATAATGTGCGATATGCCCAAAATGCCTAAGCAGCCTGTTTTCGGTGTGAATAACTGGTATTGGGCGTATGGAAATGTTACTTATGAGAGTGTTATGAAGGAAACAGCTTATTTGGCCGAGCTTGCGTCTGATGCAGTGTGTAAGCCGTATATGGTAATCGATGATGGCTGGCAGCCGCTAAGACACAATAACAACTGGGGTAACTACATAGGGGGGCCGTGGAACGGGTGTAATATGGGATTTACCGATATGGAAAAGACAGCAGCGGATATCTCTGAATACGGCTGTATTCCTGGTTTATGGTTCAGAGCACTTCTTACAGCCAAGCGTCTGCCGGATGAAATGCTTCTTAAGAGGCCGGCGGCAGTGATGAACTGCGGGCAGGTTATGGACCCCAGTAATCCAGAAACATTGCATGAGGTTTTCACTGATGCAAGATGTATTTCAGACTGGGGCTTCAAGCTGATAAAGCACGATTTTTCAACGTCCGATATAACTGGCGGGATCATAGCTTCTGATGGCTGGAATTTCTATGACAGGACGAAAACCACTGCACAGATAACCAAGAAATTCTATGAAACTATACAGCAGGGTGCGAATGATGCTATAGTAATTGGTTGCAATACATACAGCCATTTGACGGCGGGTATTCATGAAATTCATCGTTCTGGCGGAGATACGAGCGGCAGGCTTTGGGAGTACACAAGACGTAATGGCGTAAATTCCTTCATGCGTCTTGTACAAAACGGTACATTCTATAACATCGATCCCGATTGTGCAGCCTTTACTGAGAGGGTCTCCAATGAACTTAACATTAAATTTTTAGAACTTTGCGCCATAACAGGCAGCACCACCTTAGCGTCAATTACTCCGGGAATTCTGAATACCGAAGAAAAACGCAAGATAAGGGAGATATATAAGATAGCATCGATGAAAGGTAATTGCGCAGAGCCGCTTGACTGGCTTAATACCAGCTGTCCATCAAGATTCCTATATAAAGACAATGAATATTTCTTTGATTGGTATAGTGGATATAATGGGGTAAGAATGTTCCCGACATGGATGGCGTAATTTTCATAATTAAAAATATAGAAGGAGTAAGTGATATTCCTTGAATATGCCTGAGATATGAAAATGGACAACATGCATGTAAAAACTGCTCTTCTTCATTACTGAAGAAGAGCCTTACTTGAGAGTTTGCATTATATACGGATTTTCTATATAATATAAAAAAGCAGAGGGGGAAACTATATGTCATTTGATATGTTAGAATATAATAGGTCGGATTTTGATGAGAAAGTATTTAGGTCAGCTCCGGATGTATTAGTTGAAGCAGTAAGTATGAAGGGAGTAGCTCCTGAAAATTATCATGCTACTACAATATTCCCTGAATATTTTAAAGTAAAAGGGAAATGGATACTTGCTGAAAAAAGTCGTATGGACTGTGTTGCTGTTCTTAAAAGTAATAATGAGAAACAAATAGACAAAATTGAAATAAAGGAATTCCGTAAATTAGAGCCGGGAGACAAAGTTATTTTAGGTAGAACAGAAGATGGTAGCCAGGGAATATATGTTCATACATCCGGTTTCTCGTCAAAGAAGGATTCAACAGATTCTTTTGCATTTCGGACTGGAAAGTCCAGGGAAACATCTTACTCAAGAGACTATGATAGATTGTATGATCTATTAAAGTATGAGAGAGATAATGGATATATAGTGTGGGTATTAGGTCCAGCTGTAGTTTTTGATGCGGATTCTCGTAGAGCGATGGTTGCTCTAATAGAAAATGGTTTTGCTGATGCAATTTTCGCAGGTAATGCAGTAGCCACCCATGATCTTGAAGCTGCGCTGTTTCATACTGCCCTTGGACAGGATATTTATACAAAAAATTATTTGCCAAATGGTCATTATAATCATATTGACGCAATTAATAAGGCAAGGCGTGCAGGTTCTTTTGAAAAGTTAATTCAAGAAGAGAAAATCAATGACGGTATAGTATATACATGCCTTAAAAATAAGATAGAATTAATTCTTGCAGGGTCAATAAGAGATGACGGACCACTGCCTTCAGTTATTTCAGATGTATATGCTGCGCAGAATTCTATGAGAGAACATGCAAGAAAAGCCACAACAGTTTTAATGCTTGCAACTCAGCTTCATTCTATCGCAACAGGAAATATGACACCGTCATATCAAGTTATAAATGGAATGGTGAGACCTGTTTACATATATACCATTGATATATCAGAGTTTGCAGTAAATAAGCTAAGAGACAGGGGCAGCCTTGAAGTAAGCTCAATAATTACAAATGTACAGGATTTTTTAGTACATTTGGAACGGAACTTAGCAAAATGAAAGGGCAGCGGTATCGGAACAAAAAAATTATCCCGGAAGATATCGCTTTCCAAATAGGCATAGTAGTATTGTGATGGTAATGATTTCTGAATACTTATACTATACCTCAAGATTGCAGGATATACCATTTTTTATGCGGAAATCCTTAGGGGTAACTCCATACTTTAGCTTAAACCTACTTATAAAATATTGAGATGTTGAATAACCAACCAATGAAGATATTTCTTCTACTTTAAGGTTGGTTGTCAACAATAGTTTTTTCCCTTCTTCAATTTTGCAATTGGACAGAAATTCTACGAATGTAATACCTGTATATTCCTTAAAAAGCCTGCTTAAATGGTTGGAGCTTATATACAGGGCATCTGAAACTGATTTAAGGGACAGTTCTTCATTGCGTACATTTGTAGATACATATTCCATTACTTTATCGATTATTTCCTTGTTCTTAGACATATGTTTATTATCAATTTCGTCAAACAATTTATTTATAATATCAACAAGCCATGTTCTCACTATGTTTATATTTTTAAGTTTCCTAAACTGGGTAATAATATCATCATTACATTTAGTTATATTTTCAATACTTGCGCCATTATCATTTAAATTTTTATCAATTGGTAAAATAATCCTTGTAAGTATTTTTTTGCATAATCAATGTTTATACTTGTAGACTTTATATAGTTAATTATTGCATCAACATTTTTAATAGATTTGTTTCTTTCCTTAGACTTTAGCGAGGATTCCAAATACCCTACAAGCTTTTTATACTTGATACCTATGCTACAATCTTTGTATAGTTTCTCATCAGCTCTGAATGTTGTTTGTTCGGGATAAATATAGCTATATTCAATGCTTGCAGATGCAGAATTATAAGACTCAATTACATTCATAATATTGTCGACATATGAGCCTATTCCGATATATTTCCTGAATAGCTTTGTTGTATTATTTAAATTTGCAAATATTTGGCTTGTCAAGATTTCTATTAATTCATAATATTTTATATCCGTGTTAATGACCGCAAGGATATGATCGTCAACCTGCCCGCATAAACAAACACTGTTATTCATATTAAGCTGTTTTTCAATTGTATTAACAATTGTTAACTTTTCATATTCAAGTTCTAACTGGGTATAATTTCTATTTACTTCTGTACCACTCAATATTATAATCACTGCTAAAAAATTCTTATATGGAAAGCTTATGTTTAAAAGCTCCATCTTATCATTGATTTCCTGATTGTCTAAATATTCATTAGTTGTTAGCATTCTAATAAAATTAATTTTTAAAATCGGATAGCTTTTTTCTATTTGAAGTTTATGTAGTTTTAGTTCATCTGACATATCAGTGACTATCGAACTTATTGTATTGAGACTATTTCCGGGTTTTTTAATATTAGAAACATTTTTACAAAAATCCACCAACCTTACCAATGGAGACGAAACTTTCTTCGCTGAAAACACAGATACAATCAACCCAAGGAAGATTGTAAGAAATGAAGTCAGCAATATTGTATTTAACAAAAAGCCTATACCATTGTTATATTGGGCTAAGGGTGTTACATTTATATATTTCCAGCTATTATAGGCTGAGGTTGTGTAAGAAACAACAGATTGTGTACCTGATGCATTACAAAGAAAATATCCTGAATTTCCTTGAGAAGTAACTACATTTTTTCCAAAATCAAAATCGCATATGTTTTTACCTATGTATTTACTATGAGTATGTGAAATAATCGTACCATCATAATCAACAATAATAATATTATCCAAACTTGATGGAGCTGATTTTTTTATATTTTTTCTCAAAACATTTTCATCTATTGATATTATAATAACCCCACTATTATTTACTTTTCCCGGGATTTTTCTGATAAAGTGAATCATGCTTTGATTAGTTTCATCTTTAAGCAAATACTTAAATGGGTAATTATCTTCGAAATACCAATATATATTATTTGAAAAGTCTATAGAGTCTACTATAGCTTGATAATAATTCAGTTCATCATTATTTATATATTGAGGTTCCTGATAAAGAGTGTGTCTTATACAATCTGTTGAAACAAGAAGGTTATTGTATTTATAATATATGGCTATCTTGGAAGATATAGTATTCACTGATTTTATAGAGTCTACATATTCTTTAATTTTGTTTACATCAACTACATGACCTTCTAAGGGATTCGAAAAATAAAATGAAAGATGGCTGTTAGTGCGACAATCCTGAAGGATTTTCAAGGATGTATCATTAATACCTTCCAATAGAAAATTATCAATTTGATTTCTAAAGTGAATAAGTGTTTCTTTATTTAATTCAATTGTATGTTTTTTTATATTATTTCCAATATAATTATAAGATAGTATTCCCATAATACAAATACAAACAACAATTATCAGCCAATAAGAGATTATAAGGTTTGCTAAAAAAGACGATACTTTTTCTCTGCGGGGAAAATAATTGTTTAATCTAGGGAAAAAAGTCTTAAGCATTTGATGATTAACACTTGAAGTTTTTTCTACCACAATCCACACCCCTTTTGTCTAAATACGTTGAATGTACTAAAAAATATGCTTAAAAATATAAATCGGTAATCATGTTTATTTGTGTAGTAAACTATGAATCATTTTCACATTATATATAATATTATTATAATATGAGATGCGGCATGTTGCAAGCTGGATGGCAATTGAGGGTGCATAAATTATATCTGATACTTGTTTTGTAAAACCATCCTGCATCAACCACTCCATGTACAACTTTCATGTAAAGCCACAATATCCCAGTAGAAATGGGTATGGAAAGCCAATTTTACGTGACATATTTTCTCAAAAATATATCAGCTTGCATTTATTACATCTACAACCTTATCCCAAAGCTTGCTCTCATATTTTGTTCTCAAAGATGCTATATACTGACCCCCATTGATGCTCCATCGCATTCCAGACTGCTTCATCCTTTGCTGTATTACCATCTTATTAGCACTTTCTATTGCTCCACTACCAATATAATACCCTTTTTTCTTAAAAGCCTTGTAATCTATTCTCTCACGGTTATTGTGGATGTAGGTATAAAGGTTCACTACTGTATCCGGAACCTTGTCCACCTTCTTTTCTTCTACAAGTTCAACCGCTTTATCCACTCTTCCATTAGTCACAGCATCTAGTACTTCATTTACCCATTTCTTTCTGCCTACTTCATCTTCAGGGTATATAAGTTTTGCGTAAGCATGAGTGTTCTCACTAAAGTGGTAATAGTCCAGAATTTGCACCGCATCCGGAAACAATTCCTCACACATATTCCATATCCACTGTGCACCATCTCCTATTACAACCAACTCTTTCACTTTCCCGTAACCTGCTCTTGCTGTGGCTGCAAACATTAGCTTTTTAAATTCATTCACACTACCCAAATATGATACATACTCTTTTTTCGTAATAATATGGTCTCCGTTCTCTCTCATAATTATATTCCTATCACGGAACACCATTCCCATCTTCATTTCCTTCCATGTAGACCCATCCTTGTCCTCCACCCGGGTATTTACCTGCAACCCATCGGTAAGTGCATAAAGTCTTCCTTCTTCTCGATCCTTTGGCAGTTCTTGAGGGGCTGCTTCTTCAGGTTTCTCATAGGCCTTTCTGGCTTTTTCCATATCCTCCTTGAAGACCTTCTCTCCAACTTCTTCCGATACAATCTGCATTTGTGTTGGGCTTACTTCAACCCCTACAGTCTTTTTCAATGCTTCAGATGCCCTCTCAAAGGAAGGCAACAACTGCGACAGATACGTAATTAATTCTGTCATTCCTTTAGTAATACGATGTTTCCTGTAAATCTCCAGTTGTTTATCAAGTATCCCATACCCTTCATGACACCTACGGCAAAACACACTGTCTCTTACTATCGATATGTTTCCGAACATAGTCAATATCTGTGTCTTTTCATCTGTTCCTGTACTAATCATTTTCTTCCCACAGTCGCAGTACCTATCTTTTTTTTTCGACTTCTATGTTACTAAGAAGTTGTCCTGACATCCCTACTGCTATTTTTGCAAACCCGCTCATTGCTTCCCCTATAAGCTGCTCCACTGTATTTATTGTTACTTTGCCGTCCGCTTCTTGCCTAATAATTTCTTGCATTAATTCCCTTAGAATCCCTTCAGCTTCCGGAATGTTTTTAAACAAAATTTCGTTTGTATTTTTTATCATGACCTCTTTACCCCCTGTAATATATTCTATATTGGTATATTAAGGCCTTTCACTACTATCTTCAAAGGTAATTCCTTCCTGTTTACCATTTTTACCTGCTTTTTTGCCATTATAAGAAAAATTTACATCAGATATATTAAATGCACCCGGCAATTGAGCAAACCTCACAAATGAATGAAATTGTATGTAAGAAAGGTAAAAATACTGAATTTCAGGAGTCTAAAAGGTTCAAAAAACGATAATTAATCTTTATTTTATCATATAACTGTTATCAGAAAAAAATAAAATAGGGGTTTTTTTATATATTTTGATGGCAAATCATTATTGCATTATCAGGTTTTAAGAAATAGAATTGCTTGTAGGGAATAAGCAATGCGCGTTGATACTTTCCTTATTAGAATTTTTTTACTAATAAATTACTAATAAAATCAATTAAATAAAAAGCGAATAATAATAATTACAGGAGGTACTTTATGTTTAATATTAAAAAGAAGAGTTGCATTTTATTGGCTCTGATACTGGCATTATCAACTATTGCAGCTTCATGTTCAAGCAAAGATAGTGGAACGAGTAAAAATGAAGGCTCAACTCAGTCAGACAGCAATAATTCATCAGTTACTACTGATAAAGAAGTGAAAACAGATCCGCCAACAAAACTTAGGTTTATGTATAGTACTACTGGAACATCTGTACCTGGAGATGTTGATCCATGCAGCAATCCATTTCTGAATATAATAGCAGAGCTTGCCAATGTGGAGTTTACTGAAGTAATAGTACCGCCATATGCAGATTACGATGGGAAATTCAAACTTACTGTAGCATCTGGTGACATGCCTGACGTAATGCATGACCAATGGAGTTTTAACGAAGTCACGAAATATGGTATAGATGGGGCATTCGAACCTTTAAATAACTATATTGCAAACTCATCATTTATCAGCAAAATATATTCTCCTGCTCAAATTGATCTTATGAAAGCAGTTGACGGAAACATTTATGGACTTAAGTCCAGAGCTTCGGGGGATCTTACCTGCCTTGAATACAGAAGGGATCTTATTGATGAACTAAACAATGGAGTTGTACCTGAAACACCGGAAGGGTGGTTTGATGTAGCGAAAAAGTTGAAAGCAAAGTACCCGGAATCAATTCCTTTTTCAGGGCATAAAATGCCTGATGTATGGATGTTTAGTTCATTTGGTGTTTCGTGTGCAGGATGGCAATATACCAATGGGGAATTTATTCATTGTTTTGAAGCCCCGTTAATAAAAGAATGTATTCAATTTATAAAAAAGGCATATGACGAAGGTTTACTTGATAAGAATTTTGTTACAAACCAAACAGCCGATTATTTAAATGTTATGTTTAACAAAAATCTACTTTGCGACGATTACACATATTTAAATGTTGTAGGAGATATGGCAAATGCATACGATAGGAATTTAAATGGCTTAATATTTGCACCTGCACCATTACCAATGAAAAATGATAGCAGAATAGATATATCAAATGTATATTCCGGACCAGGTTTATTAGGAGGCTCATCATTGTGTGTTGCATCAGGTTCAGAAGAAAAAGAAGGTGCATTCAGGCTTATCGAAACATTTTGTTCCGATGAAGTTTTAAATCTTGCTTCATGGGGGAGAGAAGGAATAGAATATAATATTGTTAACGATGAAAAGGTTTTGGATCTTGAAAACAGCACAAAAACAGATTATCGTGGTATGTATGGTATTATGAAGTATTATAACTACCCTGAGCAAATCAAAGTAATCAAAGCTCATGTATTTAGCTATTTCCCTGAAATTAAGGATAGTCTAAACAAAATTTATGACGATGCATGGGATATACTAGAAGAAAAATTGAAGTTAGTTCCTGCAGTGACACCTCAAGATTTTTTGAAACTAGAAGCTGATACTTTATCACGGAAATCTGAAGCAAAGGAAAGAGCAGAATCTATTATACTTAGGGCAATAATAGGTGAAATCAGCATGGAGGAATATGATAAGCAGGTTAGTGAATTTCTTAAAAAATATCAATCCATCACAAATGAGTATAATAAAAAGGCTGATGAAATAAAAAAGGACTGGAAATATTAAAATAGCATAAAACTATTAACTGCAGATAAATACATGAAATATGTATTTATCTGCAGTTAATAGGAAAAGTGTATAATGCTTAAAATTAGTAAGGAGTTAAAATATGGAGCAGTTGGTAAAGAAAGCATATGTTAATTTGAATAAGGTGAAATTTAATCCAGGAAGGGATATTCCAATTTATTTTTTGCTCTTACCAGCAGTAGTGTTGGTAATTATTTTTAATTATATGCCTATATATGGTATAATTATAGCATTTCAGAAATTCAGTGCATTCAAAGGTGTTTTTGGCAGTCAATGGGTTGGATTTGACAATTTCAAATATTTTTTGCTAGATGAAAATTTTTGGAGGGTATTCAGAAATACTGTGATAATAAATATATATCAAATAATATTCGGTTTTCTTGTACCTATTATTTTTGCATTGTTATTGAATGAAATCACACGAAATAAATTTAAGAAGGTTATACAAACAGTGAGTTATTTACCTCATTTTATTTCATGGGTTGTAGCTGCTGGGATATTTAACTCAATCTTGTCGCCAACGAACGGGTTAGTTAATGTTATTCTGAATGAGCTTTTTGGAATTAAACCAATTTATTTTTTGGCAAAACAGGAATATTTTAGATCTATTATCGTTTTATCATGTATATGGAAAGGATTTGGAATGAGTTCTGTGTATTACCTTGCATCATTATCTGCTATTGATACTCAGCTATATGAAGCTTCTTATATAGATGGTGCAGGTAAGTGGAGACAGACATGGCATATCACCATTCCGGGTTTAAAGAGTATAGCAGTAATTCTTTTAATTTTGCAGATAGGAAGCATGGTTTCTATAGGCTTCGAACAAATATTTCTTATGTATAACCCTCTTGTTTATGACGTGGGTGATGTAATTAGTACTTATACATTTCGGCTTGGTATTGAACAAACCAGATATAGTTTGACAGCAGCAATAGGTTTTACTCAGTCAGTGATTAATTTTATTCTTTTGTATGCAGCAAATATGCTATCGAAAAAGATAATCGGCTGGTCCATGTGGTGATAATTTAATCATATTATTTGTAATATGTATTGGAGGATTGAAATGAAAAGGACAAAAGGTGAAAAAATATTTGAAATATTTGATATGATTATATTATTAATTATAATTAGTACTATAATTCTCCCTATCATGCATATAATAAGTGTTTCAATAAGTAATAAGGAAGCGGTATTAAATCTTTCGATAGGTATTTTTCCAAAAGGATTTACCATAGAAGCATATAAGGATGTAATATCCAGAAAGACATTTTTGTCATCTTTATGTAATTCAATATATCTTACGATCCTTTATACCTTCTTTTCTTTGTTGGTAAATACTATGTGTGCTTATGCATTCACTAAATATTTTTATGGGAAGAAATATTTAAATATTTTTTTTATTATTACAATGTATTTTTCCGGAGGACTAATACCTACATATATTTTAATTACAAACTACTTGAAAATGCATAATACATTTTGGGCAATGCTATTACCGGGAATTGTTAATGTATTTTACATGATTATTATGAGAGCACAGATTGAAGCTATCCCTAAAGAATTATCCGAAGCAGCTATTGTGGATGGTGCAAAAGAATATCAGGTTTTGTATAAAGTGATTCTACCTGCTATAAAGCCTACAATAGCCGCTGTTGGAATGTTTTTTGCACTTGATATGTGGAACATGTGGTTTTCATGCATGTTATATACGAATAAGGAGTCCATGTGGACATTGCAATATTTTTTGAGAATGATGGTGTTTAATAAAGATCTTAATGTGGATAGAAGCTCGAAAATAGCAATTTCCATAGATAGGAATAACATTGCCCCTGCGAATTTTCAGATGGCTGCAATTGTTTTGGTCGCGTTACCTATAGTATCTATTTATCCATTTATTCAAAAGTATTTTGTAAAAGGTATTTTAGTAGGTTCCGTAAAAGGATAAGTGAGAAATTAGAATTAATAGGGGAAAAGTGGCAGATAACAATAATAGTAAGGGCTTTTCTAAAAATAAACTTAAAAAGGGGTTATAGTAACATGAGCTTAAATAAAAACAAATACCTAAATATTATAGAATATGATAACTATATTAATGTTGATAATGATTGCCTTAACATTAAAATTAACAGAAAAACAGGCAGTATAGCGGAATTTCTACTTAAAGAAAAAAATGTTGATATACTGGATGGAGAAATAGGATACATTGCACTTCATTACAAAACCGCAGAGCAATTATGTTTTACTCCTGATGATGTGAAATTGAAAAGTTACTTAATAAATAAAAGTGATGAGAGTAATGTTTTATATATGAATTTAGTATCCTGTAAATGTGATACAGAATTAAATATTGAATTAAAAATGGAGGATGGAAATATCAGATTAAATTGTACTCCAATAACTTCCCGACCTAAAATGTGTGAAGTTGAAGTAGTCTATGTCCTTCCATTTTTTAAAGCAAACGTTAATGGTTTTACACCTTATAGTGATGCGGATTTACTTCCGGAAGAGATAGATCATAAGCTGTTCATATATGGAGGAGATCAATTCAGAGGTGAATTAAGCGATAGTATATCATTACCTTTAGCAGGTTTTTATAATAAAAACGAAAACTATGGAATTACTGTAGTCCAACCTGTTGATATATATAAACCCCAAGTACAATATTATTATGTTAGGGAAAATGCTCCTTTATCATTTGTAGTAAAATATTGTAATTTAAGGTTGTCAAAATATGATTCTCCTAAAACATCAATAATTTTTTCTGTTCATGAAGGTGATTGGAGATGCTCTTTAAAAGCTATATATGACTTATATCCAGAATATTTTAATGTAAACAACAATTCTATTTATGAAACTGAAGGTACGATGTTATGTTCTACTTTACAGCCAGAAGAAAATATTAAAAATTGGGTTTTGCAGCAAGACCTTAAATGGCAGGAAATTCATGCAAATATTTTCCCTTATTACGGGTTATATGCTCCCGAAGTAGAGGAATGGAATGATATTTCTAATGTTTATGATATATCAAAACTTAATCTAAACAGATTAATTGATATTGAATTTTGGGAAATGGGCCATAGTATGATGAAGTACTCAAATGATAAGAAAATTGCAAAAAAAGATGTAAACAATTATATTGAAATGTTGCATAAATATGGAATAGGTGCATTTATATATATAAATGCAGTAATATTAAATAAATACGAAAAAGAAAAGTATAAAGATTCTGAAGCAATTGGACTTGATGGATTACCATGCTTCAAAAATTATTATCTAAATAACCCTATGAATCCTGATCCGGGTTTGAGCTGGGGGCAAAATATCATTTACCAGATAGAAAAGATACTAAACTACTTTCCAGAGTGTGATGGATTGTTTTTTGATGAATTACATTTCAGACATTTTGATATGAATCATGATGATGGTATTACAGCTGTAAATGACAAACCTTCATATATGATTGGTTTTGCTATTGAAAAAATAAGTAAATTAATATATGAAAAAATTGAAAATAGCGGTAAATCCATATGGGGCAATGGGCCAACGAGCCTTGAAGTAATGAGGTATATTGATGGCTTAATGGCTGAAAATAGTTGGAAATGGTTGGGGACAGTCCAATATTATGCATTAAACAAGCCTATCGTGTTATTACAAAGCAGAACGGAATCTATAATAGAACTCGAAGAAATTTTGAAAAATGCATTTATTTGTGGTTCCCAGGTGCATGTTGTATGGAAGCCCGATAGCACAAGAGGTACTATGGAAACAGGAGAAATGCTTCCTGATAATGATAAAGAGAAACTTGCCTTATTAGCTGGATACAGTAAAATATTAAAACTGTTAAAAAAGCGTTCATGGTATCTTAAAGCACATTGTTTAAATGTTTTAGATGATAATTATAAAGGTAACATATTCAAAATTCCATCTGGAGGGTATGTTGTAACATTGATAAATAAAAAGCATGCTAGCTGTTATGAAAGTGTTGAAATTGAGCTCCTTTTAGATGATGATTTTACTGTTAATAAAATCTATAATGTAGACCCGGAAAGTGATGAAAACACAAAGATAGAATGGGGAAAAATTGCCAATTCAATAAATGGGGTTTATATTAAATTAAAAATAAAAAACTCAATAGCTATTGTAATTGAATAAAAAAACTCAATTATTTATAAAATGAAAGGTGGAATGATTTATGCAAATTATTGATGCACATCAGCATTATTATATGGAACCGCAAACTATTGAGAACTTGATAGAAAAATCGAAAATGGCAGACATAACTAAAGTGTGTTTAAGCGGGTTGGGAGATTATTCATGTGATAAATATAATGAAGATGTTAGAAAAGCTATTGAGAAGTATCCTGATACAATTATCGGGTTTGGATTTATACGCCTTGGAATTGATACATGGCACCTTGTAGATGAATTATTTGAACAGGGATTCAGAGGATTGAAGACTATTAATCCAAGAAAAAATTATAGTGATAAAGAATATTATCCTATATATAAAAGAGCTGAGGAGTTAAATATGCCAATACTTTTCCATACAGGTATAAAAATATTTAGTCCCCAAGATGTAAAACATGATGTTGCGTGTGAAAGAATGCGGCCAATTTTTCTTGACGCTGTTGCAAGAGCATTCCCTAGACTAAATATAATCGGAGCACATCTGGGTGTACCTTGGTATAACGAGGCATGTGCAGTTTCTGAAGAGAACCCTAATGTATATTTCGACTTATCTGGAGCAATAAATATACTATATAAATTGGAACCATGGTTTTTTAAAATCTTGACATATTGGGAAATGGCGAAGGGAAAGTTTGTTTTTGGAGTAGATGACCATTATGAGAGAATACCTGAAGCTGTTAACAAGTTTAATATTTTAATGGATAAATTAAATTTTTCACAGGAGTTAAGAGAAAAAATATTTTATGGAAATATGGAAAAGATACTCGGGTTATAAGAGGTGAAATGGTAATGGTAATGTTTACAGCTAAAGAGAAGCTTAAAAATGGTGAATGGCTAACAATAAAAGCAATAAAATCTCCTACAGCAGAATATGAAGACAGGATATTCTCTTACATAAATCCTAAAATGCCTTGGAGACAGGATACATATAAGAGAATAAACGGTGATATTGCCGATCAATGTAAAGACATGTTTTTTATAGGAGAAATAGATGGGGAAATTGTTTCCCTGATGTGGTATACGGTATCCGATGATGTTGGTACATATGGCATGGTATCTACTTCTGAAAAGCATAGAAATAAAGGCATATGCGGATGCATTATGAAGTATTGCATACAATTCATGGATAGTGAGCCGGGTTTACAAGCTGTATATCTTGGAGTATCCAATCCGATGGCATATAAAATATATGAAAAAAACGGATGGAGACCATACAATAATGGAACCTTGAATGATACATGCATTATGAGAAGATTAATAAATTGCAATATTGATAAAAAAGAATTTGATGATAATTATTATAAAAAGTATCAGAATGACGGGAGCAGGATGATAATCCGAAGGGTTATCCGGGGTGATTTGCCTAAACTTGAAGCATTATACAACCTGGCTGAAAGTACTGTTATGATAAAAGATTATAATGCATCAATTTACATAGGCACAGCTGTAGAATGCCAAATCATTGATTTGATAAATAAAATGGAATTAGGGGAAGGACTTTTTTATTGTATTGAAAATGTTTTAGGACGTATAGTCGGTGCTGCAACACTTTATAATAAAGAAAATGGATACAGAACAGGAAGTGACAATATACACATTAATATAAGCAGTAATAGAATCGGTAATGAAATCAGCGGTGGAATCAGTAATGAAATCATTAATACAAGCAGTAATGAACTTGGTATAAGAGTATTGGATTTTTTTGTTCATCCAAACTATGAGGAATACACAAAATCATTAGTAGGAGAAGTATCGGCTAATATAAATTCTACTCTGGAGAGCTGCTATGGGGATTTGTAGAAATAGTGAATATTAGAACTGAGAAGAGGTAATATGAGAACCTGGGAGTTTGCATTATTTGCAGATGCAGATTTTCTATAGAATATAAAGAAGCAAGGAACAATATTTATGGTTTGCTAGTGTTTTTACATATCAATACAGAATCTTACATATTTACTTTATCTCTAGACACACCTACAATGAGAGCTAAGTGTATAATTATAGATACAAAAATTATACCAATTAAATCTGTAGTTTAGGGATCTTAATTTATTTATCTAAATACTGAAAGGGGTAGCAGTATGTCCAATTATATTAGAGTAAGTTCATTAGGTAGTCCAGGGGCACTTTATGCAGAAGGAGAAACTGATTATCAGAAACTGGTTGATAAAATGAAATTGATGTGGCAGGAAGAACTTGAAAAGGTGTTGCCGGATAAGCCGGACTTAATTGTATTACCGGAATGCTGTGATGAATTCTCAGGGCTCTCTTCTAAAGAAAATATTGAATATTATAGAGTTAGAAAAGATCAGATAAGAGATTATTTTATGAAAACTGCAAAAGAAAATAATTGCTATATAGCATACTCGGCAATGAGGTATATACCTGATGGCTCAATAAGAAACTCCACACAAATAATTGATAGGGACGGCAATATAGCGGGAATTTATAATAAGAATCACCCTACTATAAGAGATCATGAAATTAACGGCACTCTCTATGGGAAAAATGCTAATGTAATAAAATGTGATTTTGGTAAAGTTGCTTGTGTAATTTGTTTCGATCTTAATTTCGACGAGTTAAGACTTAAATATGTAGAACAAAAACCCGATCTTGTAATATTTTCCTCATATTATCACGGAGGTTTAATGCAGAATTACTGGGCATACTCTTGCCGAACATATTTTGTTGGATGCATTATGGGTCTGCAAAATACTATTATTTCACCTGTTGGAGAAGTAGTTGCGAGAAGTACAAATTATTTCCATCATCTATCTCATAATATAAATCTGGATTATATAGTTTGCCATCTTGATTATAACTGGCACAAACTTGATGCAATAAAGAAAAAATATGGAACCAAAGTAAATATATATGATCCTGGCTATTTGGGTTCTGTTCTTGTTTCAAGTGAATCTGAAGATTTAGCAGCTATGGATTTGGCAAAAGAATTTGAACTGGAATTACTTGATGAATACTTTGAAAGGTGCCGAAATCATAGAAGTATGCCTGGGAAGATTGAACTCTAACTATGAAGGAGGATAGTTATCTTAAGTAGTAGTGTAAAAGCTAATTGCATTAGGTACATGCAAATTAATATAAGAATATATTGAAGTAACAATCAGAGGAATTATTTATAGTGAAAAAAGATATAATAAAAGTGTTAAATAAGATATACAGTAAAATTTTCGGGAAAATATATTGGAAGGATATAGGATGCATAATCATTGGAACTCTCACTGTTGCTTTTTGTATTAATGTGTTTTTAGTTCCGTACAAAATTATAGAAGGTGGTGTTACCGGGATTGCGATTATTTTACATTATATTAGTGGAGAAAGATTACCGGTTGGGTTAACAGCTTTTACTATGACATTGCCTTTATTTATTGCAGGATTTTATGTGCTTGGCAAGAGTGCGGGTTTCAGCACTATTATTGCAACAGTATTGCTTTCATTATTTATAGATGTTATATCCCCTATTTCAAAAGCCATTGTATACAGGTATTTTATTTCACCTGATGAAATACTGAATTATCCTGTGATTATGCTGTTTTATTGTGTTATTAGTGGAATAATATTAGGGACAGGTTATGGAATTATATATAAAACAGGTGCTTCCACGGGAGGATCAGACCTTGCTGCGATGATAATTAATAAGTACCTGCCAAAAGTTACTCTTGGGATAATAATTATATTTCTTGATGGGGCGGTTATAATACTTTCGGGAGTTGTGTTCAAAAGTTTTGAAAATACAATTTATGCAGTTTTTAGAGCATTTATTTCTGCTGGGGTTGTTGACTATATTCTTAAATGCAGCAGGAAACAAATGAAAAACGGTGTAAATAATAGTTATTGAAACCATAAAGTATAAACGAAAAAGTAAAGCTAAAATGCTATAATCATATAATTTTTGGCTTATTACATACAACGTAGAGTTTTTACATGTTTACTTATACTAAGAATAGTGGTACCTTTAATATATGTTTCGAACATATTTATATGACAATTTATACAATATAGGATATGTGTAATAATATGTCGTAAAAATAAGGATGATGATTGATGATTAGTAGAGCAAATAAGTTTACCAAACTATTCTATAGGTATCTGGTTTCATATATACTTCTATTTTTAATTCCGTTGATGTTATTTGGTACTATAATTTATATAAGCTCTTTTAAAATATTTAAAAATGAAGTAGAAGACTACAATAAAAGCAAGTTATACCAAACGATGGAATTATTGGATAACCAGCTTAAAAACCTTGAAAGAATAGCAGTAAATATATCTTTCAACAAGAACCTTTATCCTTATGCAATTGAAGATGATGATTATTGGACAAACGGTGATTTTTTGGAGCTTAAAGCATATCTTGCAAGCAATACAATTAATAATGAGATAATTGATGAGATTATTCTATATTTAAATAATAAGGATATTATTTTCACATCCAGGGGTAAAACATCAATAGAAACACTTTTTGAGAATATAATACGTGTAAATGCTAAAGATGCAAGCTTATTGACAAAAAAAATACAGTGCTTGGAAACTCCTGAAATTATAAAGATTTCCAAAAGAGATAAGGATACTTCTTTATTGGTGCAGGAAACATATGATATTTTCCAGGGTAATGAAAAAAGTTATATATTTTATGCATATCCTGCATATATGTACCCAATACCTCAGGTTAGAGGTGATACATATGGAAGTGTAGTGTTCAGGATAAACTGTTCAAAACTAAACGATATAATGAAGGCAACATTAGGTGATATGGTTGGGGAAATACACATTTTCACAAATGATTTTAATGAATTATCAAGTATTGAAAGTGATAAGCTGCTATCCTCAAAAGAAATAAAGGATGTATTGAGCAATAGTAATAACAGACAAATAAGTTATTTTGAAGGTAAATATGGACAACAATCTTGCAGCACAATGTATATAGATAATAAAATATCAGTAATTGATATCCAATCCAAATTAACAGGTTACCATTATGTAGCAGTTTTGAAGGTTATAGATTACTTTAATAAAGTTGCAAAAATGCAGCAAAAGATACTTGCTCTTTTAATAGCTGTTGTTTTGGCTGGTATAGTAATGTCAACAGTATTGGCCTTCAAGAATTATAGACCTGTATGGTCGTTAATGAAATTGATGAATAATATAAGAAGTAATAAAAAAAATAATAAAGATAGTGATGTTTTGTATTATTTTAGAAATGAATTTGACGAAATAGAAACATCAATAAATAATGTGCTGGAAGAAAACAGGCTGTTATCTGATAAGGTAAGCTTGCAGCGGCCTTATGTAGAAGATCAGATTATATCAATGCTTTTAAAAGGAAATATACGAAATAAAAATAAAGCAATGGAAATACTCTCTCTATATGATATTGAAATGACAAACCTGTATTTTGCCGTATTAGTATTATCAATATGCAGCAACCGTGAAAGCGTAAATGATATTTCATTTAGTGAATTGTCCTATTGTATAAATATATTTTTTGAACAAAACTTTAGTGGAAGCTTCTATACTTTAGAAATGGCAAAAGGAAATGTAGTAGTTACACTGAATTCAGAATATGATGATTTATTAAGAGATAACTTACAAGAATTATTAACTGGATTACAAGCACTTTTATATAGAAACATAAAAATAAAAATTAATGTGGGAATTGGCAGAATATATGGCGATATACTGGATATAAGTACTTCATTTAATGAAGCCATTTCTTCCATTGACTACAGTATGATTAAAGGACCGGAGAGTTTTGTATTTTTTGAAGATATTATTAACAGAGATGATAAAATTTACTGGTATCCTTTGGAAGAACAAACACGTCTTATTCAATCTCTTAAACAAGGGAATATTGATATGTTTACTGATGTATTGGCAAAAGTCTGTAACATAATAAAAAGTAAAAATATTTCCGCAGGAATGATTAAGTCAATTTGTTTTGGCATTATTAATTGTATTATAAATATAGTTAATGAGCTTGAAACCGATGAATTTACCAATGAACTTGAAGATATGATGGAGTTCAGAAGCCTTGAGGATTTACAAAACAAATTGGAAAAGATGGCATCAAGTATATGTAACTACATTAATGAAAAGAAAGAATGTGGAAATGAAATTTTAAAGGCAGCTATGTTGGAATTTATTCATAACAATTATGCAGAAAACGGGTTATGCCTGGAGATGCTGGCTGAAGAGTTCAATCTAACAGCAAAATATTTGAGTAAAATATTTAAAGATCAGGTTGGCTGCAAGTTTGCTGATTATGTAAGGCAACTAAGGATAAAGCATGCAAAAAAATTACTTACAGATACAGACATGTCTATAAGAGAAATTGTTAATGCTATAGGGTATGGAGATACAGCTAACTTTATCCGTACATTTCGTTTATTCGAAGGAGTTACTCCGGGGGATTTTAGAAAAATTAAAAAACCTTCTACCATTGAATATTGAAGATATTGGTTATATTACATATTAAAAAGGATTATTACATATTTACAAAATTGGCACTTAAACCCTATAATCATATTATGATATATGAACATGCTATAAAAAATAAGCATGTTAAAAAAATACTGATTTCATTATTTTCATATTTATGAAGCAGATAAATCGGAGGGGACATAATGAGAGCAACGAGCCAAGCCTCGCTATCCAAAAGTGATAATATACTTTATAGAAAAAAAAATAAGAGTTTCAGTAAAATTCTTAAAGAAAATTACGAATTATACCTTTTTTTACTGCCTGCATTTATGTATTTTATTGTATTTAGATATTGGCCTATGTATGGATTACAGATAGCATTCAGGAAATTCAATGGTGCTATGGGCGTATGGGGAAGTCCTTGGGTTGGATTGAAAAACTTCAGGAATTTCTTTGATTCCTATTATTTCTGGATACTTATTAAAAATACAATAGGCATTACATTATATTCTATTTTAGTAGGCTTTCCCATGCCTATAATATTCGCTTTAATGCTTAATGAAGTACATAATGATAAATTCAAGCATTTTATTCAAACAGTAAGTTATGCACCACATTTTATTTCAACTGTTGTTCTTGTAGGAATAATTATCGCATTTCTATCTCCAACAACAGGTGTTATTAATCACATAATTGTTGCACTCGGAGGGGAAGCAAGACCTTTTATGATAATGGCAGGCTGGTTTAAGAGAATATATGTTTGGTCAGGTGTATGGCAGAATATGGGCTGGTCAGCCATAATATATATTGCGGCACTATCAGGTATAGATCCACAGCAACATGAAGCAGCAGTAATTGATGGAGCAAACAGATTTGAGAGAATATGGCATATAAATATACCTGGAATATTACCTACGATAATAGTACTGTTTATCTTAAATATGGGTTCTATTATGGATGTGGGTTTTGAAAAAGTATATTTAATGCAGAATCCTTTAAATTTTGAGGCATCTGATGTAATATCCACCTATGTTTACAGAACAGGTTTAATTGATGCTGATTTTAGTTTTTCTACAGCAGTAGGTCTTTTTAATTCGATTATTAATTTTATCATACTTATAATAGTAAATATGATTTCAGGGAAAACAAGCGAAATAAGCTTGTGGTAATGGAGGTACTATATGTATTCAATAAAGGAAACTGGTGCAGATAGAGCATTTAATATTATTAATTATGTCTTGCTGGTAATAGTCCTTATAATTATAATTTATCCGTTATGGTTTGTCTTAATTGCTTCGGTAAGCGATCCTGACTTGGTAAACAGCGGAAAGGTATATTTAATCCCTAAGAGAATTTCTTTTGAAGGGTATAGAAGAATATTTCAGGATGGTGAAATATTAATGTCATATAAAAATACTCTAATATACACTATTGCTGGTACATTGCTAAATTTAACATTAACTCTTATGTGTGCATATGCCCTATCAAAGAAGAAACTGTATGGGAGAAATGTAATAACATTTCTATTTACTTTTACTATGTTTTTTAGCGGAGGCCTAATACCTACATATCTGGTTGTAAAACAATTAGGTCTATTGAATAAAATATGGGCTTTAATTTTACCAGGGGCTATAAGTATGTATAATGTAATAATTGCCAGAACATTTTTTCAATCAACAATACCGGAAGAAATTGAAGAATCTGCAATGATAGATGGCTCTTCGGTTACAAATACATTTCTAAAAATCATACTTCCTCTATCAAAGGCCTTAATATCGGTATTGACTCTTTTTTATGCCGTAGGGCATTGGAATTCATATTTTGATGCTTTAATATACCTGACAAATAGGAAACTCTATCCACTACAAATAATCTTAAGAGAAATATTAATAGAAAATCAAATGAAAGCTGATATGGTAGCTGAAGGATTAATGGAAGAAAGCATGATAAATAAAGTAAAATATGCAAGTTTAATTAAGTATGGTATTATTATTGTTTCTTCGTTACCTGTATTTATGATATATCCTTTTATACAAAAATATTTTGTTGGGGGTATTATGATAGGCTCCTTAAAAGGTTGACATTTATTATTTAGATTTTATTGTGGCAGCAAACCTGGGAATTAACAATTTGAAAATAGGAGGTGAGCAACAATAAGAGGTGAACATCTCTGTGTCAATAGGATTATTATGGTTTGTAAACCACAGAAATTATAGAATATGATAACTCGTGATAGAAAAACATAGTACTCATAG
>ERZ795032.978-NODE-978-length-23253-cov-6.082205_pt1 | contig 23253 bp, 16 predicted proteins | sample MGYA00375124_ERZ795032 | MGnify/ENA primary metagenome ERZ795032 (study PRJEB30167, sample SAMN05720154) | activated sludge metagenome | isolation source: Anaerobic digester | place: China | collected 2015-12-16 ...
CAGGGATTGGAATTATTCAGCAAACCCTTTTCCAGAAAAGGATTTTTTCATCGACCACCAAATTTCTATACCCATATCTATACCCAAAAATCGGCGAGGGTCATGGTTCAAGACCCGGGCTAACTTTAGCCCAGCTTTCTAAGCTCATTTTCGTTCCCTATAATCATCAGAATCGGAGATTCAAGAACTCTGGTCACAAAATGGTCTTTTTCGCGCATGCGTTTCACGAATTCTACCCGGCTCATGACATGCGGATTAATTTCCCGGCCTATTTTACCACAAGGCTCCTGCAATAATTTACTGACGGCTCTCAGGCCAATGTCACCAATCACGAACAGGTCAACATCGCTTTCCGGCTTTTCTTCACCTGCCGCGATCGAACCAAAAATAAAAAGGAAATCGACCTTCTCGTTTGCAAAAGCCTCTTTTAACAGATCCCCTGCCCCCACAGTCTTCACAACAAGTTCGCGGAAAAGACTGAAAAGGGGGTGATTCTGGTTAGCACGATAATAAGTTCTGTTGCCATCGACTCTTCTGATAATGAAGGCAAGCTCAACAAGATTTTCAACTTCTTTTTGAACCGAACCGATAGCTAAGCCACTCCGGCGGCCGATCTCCCGAAGATGGTATTCACCTGAGTTCAAGCCGAAAAAAATCCTGAATAACTCAGCCCTGGTCTTAGATTTAAATAGTTCTGCTAAAATGTTCATAAGAACATTGTATAATATTCGCGAACATTTGTATACCTATAGCATACATTTTTTCACATTTGGCTTTTCGAAAGTTTCAAACACCCTTACTTCTGTTCATTTTTTCGCCTTGTTCATTTTTTATGAACACTGCATTTTTTTGCCAGCGCGATACGTCACCGCCGGAAAGAGCTATTTCATCAAGTTAATGCTCCCCTGCGCTACGTATCGCGCCGCGGAAAAAGCTCATGCGGCTTTGCTCAGACTCAGCTTGAATCCACACCTGATGACCAGAACAACAAGCGCCTCCAGGCTGAATTTTTCCCAGTTGCCGCACACAAGATCAAAAATTCTCGACTGGCTCACCTGCAGGATTTTGGCAGCTTCAGCCGGCGTAAGCCCCTGGTCGCTGACCCACTTTCTTACCTCTGCCATCATATCAGCCCGAAGCCTTAGAATTTCAGCATCATCATCAGCATAACCAAGATCGAGAAAAACATTGCCAGACAATTCATGAATCTCGTTTTTCATTATTTTGCCCCAATTTTTGCTGACAGCCCAAGTTTTTTTGCACGTAGACGGAGAATGATTCTTTGGTTAATCGCCCGTCGTTCGAGGCGGCGAGCAGAAAAAAATCTGTTTTAACGAATCAAAGACCGCTTTACGCATGCCGAGATTAAAGGCTTTAATTGAGTAAATTCCAGATATCCTCAGGCCGTAAACGTATTCATAGCTTGCCTTTGAAGGCATACCAACGATCAAATCGATTTTGGCGATAGTCATCAAATCCTTCAGAAAATCAACAAATAGCTCTGCGGGGAAATCCAATCTTGGCTGCTTAGTAAATCCAGCGTCCATATTTTCGTCCGGCATCTGAATCCTGTAATGCGGATCTTTCGGATTAGAATTTTCGAACACCAGAAATTGCAGATTGGCTATCTGAAGACAATCAAAATCTACGTTACCAATTTCAATCATGGCCTTAGTAAAGTCTTTGAAAAAGACCGAAGTCCTGATGCTCCTAAGCCTTCCGTTCGCATCAACCATGCTCATCATGCCTGCAAATCTTTCTGAAAACTTGATAAACGTTTCCCCACAAAGATTCAGCTTGGAATTTGCGTAATACCTGCCATTGAATTTTGGCGCCGGACCGTATTTACCCTCTTCAATTTTGATCTCTTTCAGTGGAACGTAAGAAAATTCTTCCGGCTTCGAGCCTTTAAAATAGGTCTGCCAAATTTCAAAAGTTTCGTGTGCCTTAAAAAATTTATTCACATCTTCGACATGGCATGAAAGTCGATAATCAGATGGAATAATGCTGTTGCTCATATTAGAAATTAGCTGATTGAAAACAAGTTCTTCAATATTATCCAGAAAATATCTTAGAAACCTTTCAGCAAAAGGGCCATGCAACTCACTCTGATAAATATCAATCAGACTTGCCAGTTTAAAATCTTCAGGCTTCAGGCATGAAAGATTCCCAAACGAAGCAACTTCAAATGAAAACTCATCGAAGCCCTTTTCAGCCGGCTTTAATTCAAGGTATGGCAAACCGTTTTCGTCAAGCCAACGTCTTTTATCTGGGGCAATTTCATGACTAACAAGAATTTCCCAGATCATTACGATTTCCCGTTGGGGATTTTTACTGATAACATCAGCTTTAAAGCTGCTGCCATCAATTTCACCTTCATTTTTGTGAATGATTAACGGGTCAGGCAAAAACCGACGGACAGGAATTTGAATTTTTTCTATTTCCTCTTTTGCCAGCAGAGATTTAAATTCATTACCTGGTAAAATGCAGGTCGGAAATGAAATTTCTACCGGCTTGCTTTCAACCAGGCATTCTTTCAGGAAAAGTTTTGCGCCGTAATGAAGGCTGGTCTCCTCGGAAATAGAGCACTTCGAATCTTTTGGATGGTAAAAATGCTCTCGCCGATATTCGCCGGCCCTTTTCTTTAAAACAGCTCGACATTCCGGACATTGGTAAGCTTTACCCTTAAGTGCCCTGGCAATTGAAATCAACGAATCTGCGTCCGGATCATAAGCGTAAGAAATTCTAATATTTGAGCTGCTACTCACGCGAATACTCCCCCGTCTTCTAAATTCTCTTCCCTAATTTTATCTTAAGTTCAACAACTAAAAAACTTTACCAAACAGCTCCCCCCTGTGGTTCATGAAAATGTTCTAAAAGTCAGGCCGAAAATTCTTTCGATAGTTATTGAACCATGGCTGTAGCCTCTATTGCAGATACCTCATTCCGTCCCTCCTTCGTTTTATTCAATTTACCATAATTTTTTATCGCCTGATCGAGTTTCTGCGGCAAGTTTTTATTGCCGTTTCTTTCATTTTAAGGCATAATTTCAGCCAAATCAGATAAGGCATTGCAACCTTCGGGGTAAATTGTGGCTATTGCCAGAACAGGTATTTTATCAAAGAACAGGCTAATGATCAGGAGTGAGAAATGAAGACTATTCGCAGCGTATGCACATTACAACCCAACGCACTCGAAATTAACGTCGGCGACCAGATCGAAAAACTCGACGAGATAATCAGCAATACTGACGGCAAAGAGTATTTCAACAAAACCTTCATTACCGAAGGCATGAAAACCATGCTTACCAGAGGCATGGCCCGCCTGGCCGGTAAGTCGAACGATTCGATTTTTCATCTCAAACAGGCGATGGGCGGTGGTAAAACTCACCTGATGGTCGGCTTTGGTCTGCTGGCAAAAGATGCAACTCTGCGTTCTGCACTGATCGGCGAGATCCCTCACCAGAACGGCTTTGCCACGGCTAAAATTGCCGCTTTTAACGGACGCAATAACCCCCACACTTATTTTTGGGGGGAAATTGCCCGCCAGCTCGGCAAAGAAGCTCTGTTCAAAGAATTCTGGGAATCAGGCGCCAAAGCACCAGACGAACAGGCATGGGTAAAGCTTTTTTCTACTGATGAGCCAATTCTGATTCTTCTCGACGAAATACCACCATACTTTCATTACTACAGCACCCAGGTTCTCGGCCACGGCACTGTCGCAGACGTAGTTACCCGCGCCTTTGCCAATATGCTGACCGCTGCCCAGAAAAAGAAAAACGTCTGTATCGTCGTATCAGACCTCGAAGCCGCGTATGACACCGGCGGCAAACTCATTCAACGAGCTCTCGACGACGCCACCCAGGAACTCGGCCGCGCCGAAATAAACATCACACCGGTAAATCTCGAATCGAACGAAATCTACCAGATTTTGCGCAAACGCCTGTTTCAAAAGTTACCCGATAAAAACGATATCACCGAAGTTGCCGAAGCTTTCACAGCCAGGCTGGCAGAAGCTGCCAAAGCCAAAACAGTTGAACGAAGCGCCGAAGCCATTGCCAATGAAATTGAGGCGACCTACCCGTTTCACCCGAGCTTTAAAAGCATTGTCGCGCTTTTTAAGGAGAACGAAAAATTCAAGCAGACCCGTGGTCTCATGGAACTGGTATCGCGACTTCTCAAATCTGTCTGGCAAAGCAATGAAGATATCTATCTCATCGGCGCCCAGCATTTCGACCTCGCTATTCCAGAGGTGCGTGACAAGATAGCCGAAATTTCTGAGATGCGCGACGTCATCGCCCGCGACCTCTGGAACTCAACCGATGGCGCTCATGCCCAGGTAATAGATTTAAACCGGGGCAACAATTACGCCAAACAGGCCGGAACACTGTTGTTAACCGCCAGTCTTTCAACTGCCGTAAACTCGATCAAGGGTCTTACCGAAAGTGAAATGCTGCAATACCTGATTTCGCCAAATCATAAGGCCAGTGATTACCGCAGCGCCTTTGCCGAATTGCAGAAAGCTGCCTGGTATCTGCATCAGACCGCAGAAGGCCGGCATTACTTCGATCATCAGGAAAACCTCACCAAAAAGCTCGAAGGCTATGCTGAAAAAGCACCTCAAAATAAGGTTGATGACCTGATCCGTCACCGGCTGACCGAAATGTATAAGCCTACGACCAAAGAAGCTTACGAAAAGGTTCTGCCGCTGCCCGAAATCGATGAAGCCGAAGCCGTGTTAAAAACCTGCCGAGCTCTGCTCATCATCAGCCCTGATGGCAAAACCCCGCCCGAAGTTGTTAAGAAGTTTTTTGCCTCACTGATCAACAAGAATAACCTTCTGGTTCTGACCGGCGATAAATCATCTATTGCCAGCCTCGACAAAGCCGCCCGCCATGTTTACGCAGTCGCCAAAGCCGATAACGAAATTGTGGCCTCGCATCCGCAGCGTAAAGAACTCGATGACAAAAAGGCGCAATACGAGCAGGACTTTCAAACTACAGTTCTGTCAGTTTTCGACAAAATAATGTTTCCCGGCAACAACAAAGGTGAAGACGTTCTTAAGCCTAAGGCTCTCGATGCCACTTATCCTTCAAATGAAGCCTATAATGGAGAAAAACAGGTTATCAAAACTCTTACTGCCGACCCGCTGAAGCTTTATGTTCAGATACCCGAGAATTTTGATGCCCTCAAGGCCCGCGCCGAAGCGATTCTGTTCGGCTCACAGGATGAAATGCGCAAAACCGATCTGCTCGATGGCATGAAGCACAAAACGCAGATGCCATGGCTGCCGCCGAAAGGCCTCGAAATTCTAATTCAGGAAGCCTGCAAACGCGGCCTCTGGGAAGAACTCGGCAACGGCATTGTCACGAAAAAGCCCAAACCCAAAGCAACCGAAGTCGTTATCGGTGCCGACAGCACTCCTGACGACAAGGGCGAAGTTCGTCTCAAGATCGACGTGGCAAATGGCGGCCCCAATCCACGTATTCATTACCAGGAAGACGGTGCCGTGACCGAAACCAGCCCGGTTCTGACCGACAATATTCTGGTTACCAGGGCTTTGCGTGTTCAATTCCTGGCGGTTGACCCAACCGGCAAAAACCAGACCGGCACGCCGAAAACCTGGGAGAACCAGCTGGTTATAAGAAACGAGTTCGACGAAGTCAGCAGAACTGTTAAGCTCTTGCTGGCACCAAAGGGAAAAATGCGTTACACGCTCGATGGTTCAGAAGCCCGCAATGGCCCCGAATATACCGCTCCAATCGAAATCGGCAAACAGGCCACCTCAGTTTATGTTTTTGCCGAATGTGACGGCCTCGAAGCCAGGCAAACATTCAAGTTTCCAGCAGCAGGCTCAAAAGAGGTGTTCATTGCCAAAGACAAACCGGCCAAGATCTACAGTGTCGTTGCCAAGAAACTCGATAATTCTGCCCGCACTTATGAAGCCCTCAAGTTTGCGTCAGAAAAGGGCATTACCTTCGAACACGTAACTCTACAGATTGGTTCTGGCTCAAAAGGCGTTCATCTCACCATGGGTGAAATGCGAATAACCGCAGAATTCATCGAAAAAGAGCTTTCTCACCTGCAGACCCTTGTCGGCGAGAACGCCCCGGTTATCTTTTCGTTCAAAACGGCCTACATGCAGACCGGCTTTGACCTCGAACAGTTTTCAAAGAGCCTCGGCATTGAGATCAAGCCGGGCGAGGTGGTGCAGGAATGAGCGATACCATCGACTTTGGCGCTCCGGCAAAATTCGGCATGCACCATTTTTATGTAGAGATACCGGCAAACCCGAAAGAGGCCGTGCTGATCTACGAAGATTATGGTTTTGACGGCGACGAAGACCGGCGCGAAACCAAAGAATGCCGGGTGATTCTCGCCCGCGAACTCTGGACAAAGATTCGCGAAGATGCCCGCCGCGACTTTAATACCCGGTTAAAAGCGAAAAAGCTCAGTTCTGGTTCATGGAACACCGGCACGGTTAAGCTCGACAGATTTTTAGGTCGGGAATTATGTGTTCTGGCCTGGGCAGCAGAGCATGCGTCGCCAGAAGAATGCAGCATCATCACGCAAAAATGGCTTGCCCTCAGACCTGAAGAACGCTGGTGGCTCTATGCAAAAACCGCAGCAGAAGCTGGTAACGCAGAGCAAACCGCGCGCGGCTGGCGCAAAGCTCTTTATTGTTCGCTTTCTGACGGAGCCAGTATCAGGCTGGCTCCCAAGACCATGCCAAAACGCAAAAAGAAGAAGAGCGATGAGCCCGTCGTCGATCTCTTCAACTTCGTTGAGAAAGGTGAAATCTGATGTCGCTGCAACCATTCGCCTGGAAAGACAAACCCGCATTGATTGAATGCCTGCTACCGGTGCAGAAAATATCTGCAGAAAGTTTTAAGGAGCAGATGTCCAACCAAGGCAAGACATTAACAGCCTTGGGAAGCTATTGGAAGGGCCGCAAACCTCTTATTTTGAACAAGGCTTGTATTCTTGGTGCGCTGCTGCCATTCACAGATAATGCTCTTAAAGACCTTGAGATATTCGAAATTTTAATGGGCATGGATCGCCTCTCAATTACCAAAAGGCTTCTGGCAACATTACCATTGAATGAACAAAGCGAAATATCTCAGTGGTTATCATGCTCTTATGGTGATCAAGTCAAAAAAGCTAAACGACCAGAGGAATTAGCAGAATCTGAACTTTTTTCGCATGCCTGGAAAAAGGTTAATGACCATCTGGGAACATCAGCTCAATCTTTTAGCGAATTGATAGAGGAAATAGGCATCGCGAGATTTGGCAGACGACCAAAAATCGCTGACGTTTTTTGTGGCAGTGGCCAAATTCCATTTGAAGCTGCAAGGCTTGGCTGCGATGTGTATGCCTCCGATTTGAACCCTATTGCATGTCTGCTTACTTGGGGCGCCTTTAACATAGTTGGAGGGAGTGAACAGAACCAACGAAACCTTGAACGAGAACAGGATGATCTGATTGAAAAAGTTCAGGCGAAGATTGATAAGCTTGGTCTGGAAACTGATGGAAACGGCTGGCGCGCAAAGGCATTTTTGTATTGCGTTGAAGTTGTATGTCCCGAGAGTGGCTGGAAAGTGCCGTTGCTGCCTTCACTGGCTGTAAGCAAAGGGAAAAGAGTCATTGCCGAGCTGGTGCCCGATGCAACAACTAAAAGTTACAAAATTGAAATAAAAACTGGCTGCTCAAAAGAAGAGGTGCAGCAGGCAACAATTGGAACTGTTCAAGACGGTTACATGGTTCACTCTCCTGACGGTGTAAATACTTTCAGAATAAGCATCAACTCAATTCGGGGAGATTATAAAGACGGGAATGAAAACAAAAATAAACTGCGTTTTTGGGAAAAGTCAGATTTCATTCCGCGCCCGGCCGACATTTTTCAAGAACGGCTTTATTGCGTGCAATGGATGCAGAAAAAAAGCGAGGAAAGTTCTCAGTTTTACTATGAATTCCGCTCCGTAACGGCTGATGATCTTGCCAGAGAACGTAAGGTCATCGATTATCTTGCCGCTCACCTTGCCGAATGGCAGGAAAAGGGCTATGTGCCGGATATGGTGATTGAAAAAGGCTACAATACCGACCAACCCATTCGAGAAAGAGGCTGGACACACTGGCACCATTTGTTCAACCCAAGACAGCTTTTACTCAATGGGCTTTTGAATAAATATTCAAACTCATGCGCTCTTAAAGTTGGCTTATGCCAAGCTTTGAACAGAAGCAATAAGCTCTGCGTCTGGGATCCATCGCCGGGTGTTGATGCTGTTGGCCATGTTTTTTACAATCAGGCCCTAAACACCTTGTTTTCATATGGCACCAGGTCATCCGACTACCTTGCAAATCAGGTGAAGCTAAAGGGATGCAAGCATTTTCCATTCGCTTCACATACGAAGGTTGAGTCAGCCCCAGCTGCTTTGCTAAACGAGCAATGTGATGTGTTCGTAACAGATCCACCATACGGCGATGCAGTTAAATACGAAGAGATCACCGAGTTTTTTATTGCCTGGCTGCGCAAGAACCCACCAGAAGAGTTCGCTCACTGGACATGGGACAGCCGCCGCTCGCTGGCGATAAAGGGCGAAGATGAAGGCTTTCGCCGGGGCATGATTGCCGCCTATCGCCGCATGGCAGAAAAGATGCCTGATAACGGCATTCAGGTATTGATGTTTACTCATCAGAGTGGTTCGATCTGGGCAGACATGGCGAATATTATCTGGGCAAGTGGTCTGCAGGTAACCGCCGCCTGGTATATTGTCACCGAAACCGATTCAGCTCTGCGGCAGGGCGCTAACGTGACCGGCACCAACATACTGATTCTGCGCAAGCGGCATCAGCAACTCGATACTTTCCGCGACGACCTCGGCTGGGAGATCGAAGAAGAAGTTAAAAAACAGGTCGAAATGCTGACCGGGTTAGACAGGTCGGTTCGCAATCAGGGTTCTGAGGGCATATATAACGACGCCGACCTGCACATGGCAGGTTACGCGGCGGCGCTGCGTGTATTGACCGCCTATGCCAAAATCGACGGCAAAGATATGATGGTCGAAGCCGAAGCGCCACGTGTCGCCGGCAGCAAAACTTTCGTCGATGAACTGATTGAATTTGCCGTTCAGACCGCCGTTAAATTTCTCGTGCCGATTGGCTTCGAAAGCGCCGAATGGCAAAGAATGACAGCGGTCGAACGCTTCTACCTCAAAATGGCCGAGATGGAACACCAGGGCAATAAAACTCTCGATAATTACATAAATTTTGCCAAAGCTTTCAAAGTTCGCCATTATGACCAGGTGATGAGCGACAGCTCAAAAGCCAACTCAGCCCGCCTCAAACTCTCTACCGAGTTCAAAAGCTCTCTGATGTCTGGCGATTCAGAACTTGCTGGCACACCACTACGGGCACTGCTTTACGCCATGTTCGAAGTTGCCAAAGAAGTCGACACTGGCGATGTTTTGCTGCACCTCATGGATAACTGCCCCAACTACCTCACGAACAAACCATTACTGGTAAAAATGGCCGGCTATCTCGCCGAAAAACGCGCCGCCCTGAAGCCCGGCAAAAGCTTCAAACCAGACATCGAAGCTTCCGCCGCCCGAATTCTCGCCGACGCAATTGCCAACCAGCGCCTCTAGTTGTAAAGTAATGTTAGATCAAAAGCATAACAACCAGAATAATTATGAAATCAGAAGCAAAGCTTGAATCAATTTGCGGCTCCGACGAAAAGGAAGAAATCCTTTTTGAAAATAACAGCCTCCTGTCATTTGCTGAAGATGACGAAACTTCAGAACCGGCAATGCAAGAGCCCTTTAATCCATCGGAAATAAACATTATTTCGCGGCCGGATTCTCTTCATAATCTTATTGAACGCCTGAACCACAATGAAATTGACATGAACACAGATTTCCAGAGACATGCTGATCTCTGGGACAACCAGAAAATGTCGCGTCTTATTGAATCAATACTAATCCGGTTTCCGTTGCCAGCTTTTTATTTTGACGCCAGTTACGATGAAAAATGGCTTATTGTCGATGGGCTACAGCGGCTGTCTTCAATAAAAAAGTTTGTCATCGATAAAAAACTGAAGCTCAGCGGTTTGGAATATCTTCAAGATTTTAACGGCAAGGGATACGATGATCTTCCGCGCACCTATAGACGACGTATTGATGAATGCCCAGTAACACTTTTCCTGATTCAACCCGGAACCCCTGAACCGGTTAAATATTCAATATTCAGGCGAATCAATACCGGCGGCCTTACCCTGAACGATCAGGAAATTCGCAACGCTATGGCATCAGAAAGAATCAGGAAATATCTTGAAGAGCTGGCTAACGATGAAGTTTTTGTACAAACTATGGGGGATCAGAGCCGGCGAATGGTTGACCAGGAAATGGTTCTACGCTACATGGCCTTTCGGTTTATGGATTACGAGCAAAGCAAAAAAAATATATCAACTTTCCTCGACGAAATGATCGCACAGCTTGAAAATGGCTCATCAGAGAAGCTCATAGAATACGAACACTCTTTTAAAATTGCCATCAGACGCTGCTGGGAATTGTTTGGCAGGAATGCCTTCGAAAAAGCCTCGAATGGTGATAATTTAAAACGGCGCAGAAAGAATGCTACTCTGTTCGAAGTATGGACAAACGCGTTATCAAGGCTTTCTGAAAGCGACATGGCAATAGTTCTGGCCAGCAAAGAAAGCCTGCTTGAACGTTATAATGAGCTTATGCTCAGTGACAATGATTTCTTGAAATCGATAACCTATTCGACCCAAAAAAAAGATCATTATAGGATCAGAAGAGACAAAATCGATCAACTGCTCAAAGACGTGGTTTTGCCTTCCGGTCTAAGCTAAAAAGCGAGGAAAACTGATGATTGAATTTATTCGCGTACAAAGATTCAAATCTTTGAATGATGCAAGCTTTCCCTTGGCGGCCCTGAATATTTTCAGCGGCCTGAACGGTATGGGTAAGTCTTCCCTTATTCAGTCACTGCTGCTGCTTAGACAATCTTACGAAAAAAACACCCTTCTCGACAAAGGTCTGCTGCTCAAGGGCGATTATCTTACCCTGGGAACTGGCAAAGATGTTTTGACCGAGAATACCGACAATGAAACGATTGTATTCACAGTGAAGTGGGAAGAGGCCGAACCTGTAAATTTTGCCTTCAACTATGCGGGAAAATCAGACTTGCAGCCGTTGCAAGCCCGAGCAACCTTACCGGAAAAGCTGCCAAACCTTTTCAACAAGAATTTTCAATATCTTGCGGCCGATAGAATCAGCCCCAGAGCTGCTTATGAAGCTTCTGATTTTTTTATAAAAGACCTGAATTCACTGGGTAACCATGGTGAATTCACTGCGCACTATATTGTTGAATATGGTCTCGAACCTATAAAAATCAAAATTCTTCAGCACATGAAGGCGTCTTCTCTTTCCCTTCAGGATAATCTAGAAAAATGGATGGCAGAAATTTCGCCAGGGATCAGAGTTCGCACTAGACTACACCAAGACATGAACAGTGTTTCGCTGGGCTACGCCTTTGAACATGAGAATGAAGTAACTGCCGAATTCAAACCGCAAAACGTCGGCTTTGGTCTGACCTTTGTATTGCCTGTTCTGGTCGCCGTTTTAAGGGCAGCACCTGGCGACATGCTGATAATAGAAAACCCGGAAGCTCACCTGCACCCTGCCGGACAGGCCGTTCTCGGCCACCTGTGCTCGCTTGCGGCGGCTGGTGGAGTGCAACTTTTTATCGAGTCACATTCAGATCATTTTTTGAATGGTATCAGAGTCTCTGTTAAAGAAGGTGTAATCAAAAATGACCGGGTAAGTTTGTTTTTTCTTGAAAGAGGGCCTGGCCGGGCTCATGAAGCGAGAGTTGTTTCTCCGGTTATTGATCAGACCGGCCGCATTGATATCTGGCCGACAGGTTTTTTTGACGAAACTGATAAACAGCTGGAGAAGCTGCTATGACTTCGGCGCTGGTGTTTAACCACCATTCTCTGCCGTTTGATTCAATATCTGATGCTGAGAATTCGCTGGCCGACTTTCTAAAAATGTGTCTGGATGCAAGAAACAGTGGCATTTCGCCGGTTCTCGTCGATGCAGATATAGATAAAAGCTGGTTCAGAATTGAACTGGCCAGGGGGTATTTCTGGCAGGACTGGTATCAACAGAACAAGAACGGCTACAATAAGGATATGATCGCAGCCTTTCGCAGTATTGCTACACATCAGCCGTTTTTTGATGAAAGCAATATTGCAGAGGCGATTGAACTTTTTGAAGTGGCGTTAAACGGTGATACAAATCTGTCGGCATTAAAAGCTGCAGCCTGGCACGATGTTCCGCTGGTCAGTTTTCCTACCCGTGAACCCTGGAACAGCACGCCGGTTACTGTAGAAGTCAGAACTCTCGAAGAAGATGCACAGTTAACGGTCTACAGCAAAGACCTTTTAAACTTTTTTTCGCATGAACAGTTCATTGTTGAATTAGAACATCTTGCCAGGCAGATTCGTGTATCTGTTGAAAGCGGTGTTGATCTTTTCGAGAACCGGCAGACCTCATACCCCGCCCTGTTTTTTTGTGGCAAATCAGAAGAGCAACTGTTGAGATGGTCAGCTGGTATAACGCTTCTCAATCAGGTAGCGGAGGCCTTGAATAGTCTTAATTTTTTTTGTGTAAAATGGCAAAACGGATTTTACCAGGATTTTCGACTGGAATATCTCAGGGAAAATGGTCTTAGCCACCATGTCAGCGGTGAGTCAGACAGCGTTAAGCAGAACCCGGAGTTAAGAAAACATCGGGAATTTTTTCTGCCAACCGGACAGAAAAAGTTGTTTGAGCATCATATCAAGCTGGCAAAAGGTTACCGGCTGCATTTTTATGCTGATCAGAACGGAAAAACCATATATGTTGGTTACATTGGCCCACATCTGAGACTGAAATAGGCAGAACCGAAAAATGACCGTTCAACGCTTCTCGTCACGAACCAGCCGTCTCGACAAGGAATTTCTGGCCAAAGCCCTTGCTGGCGCATCCAGATATTATCGTATCGCCGGCTATTTCAGAAGCTCTATCTTCGAACTTGTCGGCGAAGAGATTGCCAAAATTCCAGAAGTAAAGATCATCTGCAATTCAGAACTCGACATTAACGATTTTCTGGTGGCAAGTGGTCGGGAAACGGCTCTGAAACAACGTTGGAATGAAGTAGACGTTGCAGCTGACGCTTTTACGCGACAGAATCATTACCAGATTCTCGACCAGCTTCTGCATTCCGGAAATGTCGAAATCAGGGTGGTTCCAAAAGAAAGGCTGTTTCTGCACGGCAAGGCCGGCTCGATTCATTACCCTGACGGCAGTCGGCGTTCTTTTATCGGTTCGGTTAACGAGTCTAAAAGCGCTTTTGCCAGTAATTACGAGCTGGTCTGGCAGGATGATAACTCTGAAAGCGCTGACTGGGTCGAGCAGGAATTCTGGGCACTTTGGCAAGATGGCGTGCCGCTTCCTGAGGCAATACTGACCGAAATTCATCGCGTTGCTACCCGACGCGAGGTCAATATTACCGGGCTTGTTCCGCAGGCAGTGCCGCCGGCAGTAATGGCTGAAACACCTATTTACAGAGGTGGCGAACAGTTGCAACCATGGCAACGCTCTTTTGTAACCATGTTTCTCGAACATCGCGAGATTTACGGTAAAGCACGACTGCTACTGGCTGACGAAGTAGGTGTCGGGAAAACCCTGTCGATGGCAACCAGTGGCCTGGTAAGCGCTCTGCTTGATGACGGCCCGGTTTTGATACTGGCACCCTCGACCCTGACCATTCAATGGCAGATCGAAATGAAAGACAAGCTGGGCATACCTACCGCCGTGTGGTCATCACAGAAAAAGGTCTGGATCGGCGAAGAAGGGCAGATTTTGTCTCCCCGTGGTGACAGGGCATCGATAAAGAAATGCCCGTATCGCATTGCCATAATTTCGACCGGCCTGATCATGCACCAGCGCGAAAATGGCCAGTATATTCATGAAGCCGGCATGCTTCTCGAAAAGCGCTACGGAACTCTGATTCTCGACGAAGCTCATCGGGCCAGACTGCGCGGCGGTCTTGGCGAAAAAGCTTCGCAGCCGAACAACCTTCTTGCGTTCATGCGCGAAATAGCCAAAAAGACGCGACATCTGATATTAGGTACTGCAACACCTATTCAGACCGATGTCAGAGAACTATGGGATCTTCTAAGCATACTAAGCAGCGGTGCGAACTTTGTGCTGGGCGATACTCTTTCGCCCTGGCGAAAACATGAAACTGCAATACCTTTAATAACCGGCAAGGCTGTTGTGAATTCAAGCGAAGATGCCTGGCACTGGCTGCGTAACCCATTACCGCCAGCAAACGAGCATCAGATTGTCGCCAATATCAGAGATAACCTGAGTATCAGACCCGATATGTTCGACTGCTCGCATGATTTTGACAATCTCGATTACCTTGTTAAAGAGATGTGGCTCTCTGAATGCCTTGAACCTGGCTTTTTTCAGCAATACAACCCGGTTCTCAGGCATGTGGTGGTGCGCAAGCGCAAACAGCTCGAAGACGATGGCCTGCTTGAAAAGGTTGGCGTTAATACCCACCCGATTCTGGCAAAAAGTTATCTCTACCAGGCAAGATTTATGGGACTTGGCATTTCAACCAATACTCCTTTCCAGGTTGCTTATGAAAAAGCCGGGGAGTTTTGCGATCTGTTAAGCAGCCGTGCGCCAGTAGGCGGCTTTATGAAAACCCTGCTGCTGCAGCGTATCTGTTCGAGCTTTGCCTCTGGTCTGAAAACCGCGCAAAAGATGCTTAAACACAGCATGGCCGATGACTACGACACCGAAGATGACGATATCGAACAGGTCGAGCATGTTCTCAGCAGCATGTCACCCGATGAAGTAGCCTGCCTGCAGGAAATCGAAGAGCAGCTCTCACGCCCTGAAGCTGTTGATTCAAAGCTCGATACTGTCAAGTGGTTTTTGACTGAGTTCCCTACTGATGGCAAAACCTGGTTAGAACACGGCTGCATTATCTTCAGCCAGTATTATGACACTGTTGAATGGGTAGCCAGCGAACTGGCAAAGTCATACCCTGATCAAGTTGTCGCCGTTTATGCCGGCGTCGGTAAAAGCCGTCTGTATAAAGGAACCGAGTTCAACAGCGTCGAGCGTGAAACTATCAAACAGGCAGTCCGTAAACACGAAATTAAACTGGTAGTGGCAACCGATGCCGCCTGCGAAGGTCTTAACCTGCAAACCCTTGGCACCCTCATCAACATCGATCTGCCCTGGAACCCCTCACGTCTGGAACAGCGACTCGGCCGCATCAGGCGTTTCGGTCAGGCACGCAAATATGTAGATATGCTGAACCTTGTTTACAGCGACACCCAGGATGAAAAAATATACGGTGTTCTGTCTGATCGCATGCGCGACACTTACGATATTTTCGGCAGCCTGCCCGACACCATCGACGATGACTGGATTCAAGACGAAAACCAGTTAAAAGCAAGAATCGACGCCTACATTCACGAACGCAAAGCCGCCCAGAACGCCTTCAGCGTCAAATACCGCAACTCAGTAGACCCCGAAGCCAACCGCTGGGAGCGCTGCGCCGAAGTCCTCTCCCGCCGCGACATAATCAACAAACTCAGCGAACCCTGGTAACTATAATAAACACAATCACAGAAAGGATACGTAATGCCAGAACTTAGCGTCAGCCGCAAAACAATCAGCAAACTCTTTTCAGAAATGCAGAACCGGAAATTTATCATTCCGGATTTTCAAAGGCCCTATAAATGGGACATGGAAAAATGTGAGACTTTGTGGAACGACATCAGAGATTTTCATGAGTCTATGCCCGTTGGGGCAAAATCTGATGAATATTTTCTCGGAACTATTGTTTCCTGCAAAAACGAAAGTAACGAAGATAATATTGAGATCATCGACGGGCAGCAGAGAATAACCTCTTTTTTCCTCATTCTAAGAGCGTTTTATAAAAAGCTTGAGAATATGCCTGAAGACCTGAATGTAATCGGCCTCAAAAACCAGCTGGCACCATGCATTTGGGATGTTGACAGTATTTCCCAGCAGGTAGTAGACAGAAAAAAACTGCATGTCGAATCGCTGGTAGCGACAGATGACGATAAGGCAGCATTTCATGATATTTTAGAAACGGGCTTTGCTGATAGCTCAGCTAAAGACCTGTATTCTATCAACTTCAATTTTTTTAAAGACAAATGCGAACAGTATGCCAAAGATGCGCCGATGCAGTGGCAGCCACTTTGTGTAACAATTTTGCACAAATGCATTATTCTGCCGATTGAATGCAATAACTCAGATACTGCCCTGACCATTTTCTCAACTCTTAACGACAGGGGTCTGCCACTTTCTGACTCTGATATTTTCAAAGCTCAGATATACAAGTCAAAGCCTGACAGTTCGGCGAAAGAGACTTTTACAAATGCCTGGAAAGAGCTTACCAGCATCTGTAAGAGTGCCGGGATAAATCTGGACGAGATTTTCAGATACTATACCCATATTGTAAGGGCCAAAAATAACGATAAATCGAAGGAAACTGGTCTAAGAAAATTTTATGCCCAGAATAATTACGAAAAGCTGAAAAGCACGACAATAATCAATGATTTGACTGACCTGGCGAACTTCTGGCTTTATATCAACACCAGTAAAGAACCGGAAGATGTTTGTTATAAAATCTCATTAGAAGCAAGAAAATTCCTTCATTGCCTGGATTGCTACCCGAACGACTTCTGGAAGTATATAACCAGCGTTTTCTTCCATTGCAACAAAGATAAACCGAGCTTTGAGGCTGACTTCGCAGCGTTTTTGAAAAAGCTGACAGCTTTTCTCTTTGTGAAATTCATTCATCGGCCCACCGTTAACGCGATCAAAGATGATATTTACAGCCGTTGTGTGTCTGTTTTCAACGGCAATGATCCTGATTTCAAAGCTGAATTGAAGAAGGAAGATTTGCCCGGAATGCTTGACGAGGCCGCCAATTCTCGCCTGGCCAGAGCCCTTATTCTTCTTCATGCCTATCTAAATGCGGAGCAAAAAGGCCTGATCTCAAAGAACTTCGAGATTGAGCACATTTTTCCATATAAGTGGCAGACGGCAAATTACAATGGCTGGACTGAAACCGATGCCAGGGTCTTTCTTGAAAAACTTGGCAATAAAGTAGCCTTCGAAAAGCGCCTGAATATACAGGCCGGAAACAATTATTTCGGCAACAAGAAAAAGAAATATTCTGAATCAAAGATTCAGGACGCAATCGATCTCGCCCATTACAAAGCCGATGATTGGGCCAAAAATGATATCGTAGCGAGAAACACGGCTTTTGCTGAGAGATTGTCCAACTTCTTCAGCAGCTGCTTAGGTTAATCTTTTCATTGGCGAGACTTCGAAGGAAGAAGCATGGATAACCCTTATTGCTATACTGAAAACCAGAGATATCATCTAAGCATCGAAACAATCCGGCGGCTATGTTTCGAACTTTTATGCATGTTTAAAGCCAGCCGGCCGATAATCGAAAGTGCTCCAGAAGATGAAGATTCTCAACCAGATTCTTTGATTAACTTGTATGAGCAGCTGGTTTTTCCGACCATCTCTGAAAAGCTCCTGCAACTCGCAATAATGTTTCGCACTTTTGATGATCAGATGAATGGCTCCGAAAAATGCGATGAATACCGAAAATGTATGGAAGGAATGAATTACGGCAGGGATTACGTTGGCATTTTGAATGATGAAGAGTCATTTTCGCTTCGGGAAGCCTGTAACAAGATTCTGCATGCCAGAACAGTCCGGCCGCTTTTTGAGCGGGTAGACCAGTGCTACCAAAAAGAGAATCAAAATCTGTGGCATCTTACAGGTGAAATAGAACTTGTCGGAACTCACCAAAGACGTGCCTGGTCTGCAAATATTCATTTATCGCCTTTTCTGGAGGTCATTCTGGCTGCTATCGACAACAATGCCCCTGCGAATGGGGCTTTATGAACTTATGAGAACCAGAACAAATAAGAATAGCAATAATCTACTCTTGGCCAACCTGTTAAATGACAAAGATGAAGTAACAATTTCCCTGAAAGAAGAATTCCCTACCTTGTTGAATAGACTGATAGACTTTAAGTTCTCAGTCTCTGACGATAGCAAGGTTCACGAAGCTTTTTGCCTGTATGCGTTTCTGATTAGCTGCTTCAAGCTGGGCCTGCTTGGCGACAATATAACCATATCAAAAACAGAGTCGCCCGATTTTGTGATAAAAAGCTGCGATGGAAAACTCGACATCGGCCTGGAGCACACTTGTGCCACAATAGGTTGCTATCAAATCGCCCGCAAGGAATATTCAGAAGGCTGCCTACTTGAATTATGCCAATATTCTCCGTTTAAGCCTCTATCTAATAAGCAAGCAGATATCGGAATTATTCAGCCGGGAGATAAGCCCAAGGGTAAAGGCTGGAAGGGAAATGAAGCCGAGGAGGAATGGACTGAAACAATGATTCAGACCATCAACAGAAAGGTAGCAACACTCAATAAAAGCCATTTTCAACAGAAGCAAGTGAATCATTTGATTGTAGAAGATGCGACTCCGGTTGATTTTGTTATAGATAAAAAGACCGCATTTGAGATGCTGCGAGACCGATATACAAAAGCTGTTTGCAGTAAATCCACCCCGTTCCATAAAATTCACATACTCTCTAACGATATTCTTTTATATGATTTTTTCGGTAAAGTCCATGAAATTGACATTCATAAGGCCCAACTGAAGGAGTTTACCGACATCAAGTCTGCACAAAGCAACCCGCTATCCCCTTGAATTCAGCATTTTTTGAGAAGGTTGCCTTTTGAGTAAAATCTGTTATATTAAAAGTGTGCTTGGGTTGGCCGGTGTGACTGTAAAGTTGTGCTTCCTGGCTCAGGTGCATAAGAGAATGTATCATCCGTGCTGAGGCTGGCCGGTGTAACCGCAAAGTTATGCTTCCTGGCCAAGGTGTTAAGGATGAGGGAAAATTGGGCCGCCGTTCAGGCGGCTTTTTCTTTGCGACCAAATTTAAGCCAGTCAAACATCTTAATCACCCGTCTTAATTTCGTTTTAAGCGTCTTATCTGTTTTGGATGATTCAAGGATTTCTTGGTTTTCGGAAAAAAGCTGTTTCAAAATTGATTCAAGTTTGCTGATATGAATGCTGCTGTCATCCAATAAAGGGAAACAGTCTAAGGCTTTTGAAAAATTATTATCCTGACAAAGGGTTTCAAAATCAAGCCAAGTTATGGTCGATTTTCTCTTTTCATTCCGTATAGTGTCGGAACGGAAATGATCTAGACTTTCTGCCAACTCTCTTCGCAGAAAATCAGGTGGCTGTTTCCCGTAAGCCGCCAAGTATTTGTAGAACGGGAGGCTACCGGAGTGCATCTTGAAAAGCTTTGGCAGCGCGTCTTCAATCAGTCTTGCCACATCGAAGCCAGCATCGTTCATGACGATATCACGATAAACATCAGAGGCATCAGGCATTTTATACTCGACGCCTCGTGAAGTGCCGACCCCAACAACGAATTGAGGCTCATTTTCGCCTGACCCTTCAAAATTAAGCAGGCCAACCCGATCTATTGGCTGGTTATTTTTTACCAGTTCATAAATATCGTTCTTTAATCTCCGCATCCATGAAAGGTTGTAACGGGCTTTAATTTTAAGAAGACCAGAAAATATTGGCATAAACCGGTCAATAAAGACTCTCGTCATCGTCAAAGTTTTGCCGTTACCAAAGTCTATAGAATGGGTGTTAATATCGTTCTGTGCGGAATCGCCGCCATTCCACTCAACAAAAATCATCCTGTCTTTAAGCAGTTCTAATTTTGATGATGGAAGACAATCAATTATAGCAGTCAGAATTGATCTTATATTGCTGTCTGTAATTGAATAGCCAATGAAAATAATGGGATGCTCAACAAAAATGGTCAATAATTTTGCTGCCAGATATGCATTCCGTCTATCAAAGTCTTCATAATCTTCCTGGTTGATAACAAGAGAATCAGGTTTTGTACAGCTTCCATGAATCTTATAAATTTCTGCAACACCCTGGATCGCTGAAAAAACCAGCTCATCCTGGCCAATGAAAACTTTGAACTCTTCAAGATATTTTTCTATGAGCGTGTCATAGTTTGTAGTAATAACACCAGCCAGACTTCGTTTGGCCAGTCGAGAAAAGCATGCTAATTCATCGAGCAGCATTTGATTGCTTGTCTCGATAGTCCGGTTGGTCACATAATCTGCAACGCAAAGCTTGAATGGGGATATGCCACGATGGACGCTATCGGCAAACTTTTCACGCTGCTGCTTGAATTCGTCAGCGGCAAACCATCGCTCATTAAAATCGGCTTCTATAGCAGAAGCCACTGCTGGCAAACAAAAGGAGCCTTTGTTGAGAGCTTTAACTTTTTGCACATAACTGTCATAGACAAGCGAGCTCCCAGGCTTAGCCTGTTCTGCAAAAATCTTCAATAACCCCGCCCAGTCTGGCAAACCCAGATATCGGCGTGCAAATCCAGAGCCAACAAATAGAAAAGGCAAATCCGACAAGCTGCTGAAAAGAGAATCGGTTTTAGTTGCATTGCTGACGACTGATTTCATGATGTGACTCCCCTTTGGCGGCATTTATCGGTCAGGCAGTATTTCTGCAGGCGGCTTAATATTACATCCTCAACCTCAAGATAGCAGGAGAGTTAACTCCGAACCTGACGCAGAAGCCAGACTTCACCTACCCCGGACACTTCTTCAAAATTTAATATGATGCAAATATAAACCATGCACTCGATAATCTCAAGTTATCCTGAATCATGTCACGAGTTAATGCACGCTTCAGCTTAACAAAAAAACGCGCCCACCGGCAGCGGTGGGGCTGCTGGTGGGCGCGTTTAAAACACGTAGAGGCTTAACGGGTGCCTTGCGACTGGAGCATTTTCCATTGTTCGCAAAACTGGCTGACGGGGCAATATACTTCGCACCTGATGGATGAACCGGGGCGTTTCTGAACGTAGAGGCCGCCGCCTGAGTTTTCGGCGAAGGCGAGAGCTTCGACCTCTGAATCGAACAGGCGAACGGCTCTTTTGCCGCCGGGCTTGAGAACTGCGAAGATGTCTGGTCTTACCCAGCGTTCTTCAGGCGAACATTCTGGCAGGCGGGATTTTGCAGAGATATATGCCTGCAACCTCGAATTCAAATACCATTCGGCCTTTTCTTCAGAAAACAATTCTACCGGCATTCTCACCACCGGCGCCGGCGGGTAGTTTGGCGATTTTTCGACCTGCGATTTTGTGTGGTCACGTAGAAGAAGAATCAGCTCAAGATTCTCGACCGGAAAGCCGTTTTCGCGGGCAAGCAGTGCCAGCAGGTTGAGCTGACCGATCCATTCGCTTTTCGCGCCGTTCTGAGCGGAATAGCATGTGGTGAACTTATAGTCCTGAATCGTTCGCGTCTTTGGGTCATACCTGTCGATCTGACCGGAAAGAATCAGACCCTGAAGGCGTTTTTATGAAAAGAGCCTGGGGCAGAGGCTTTTTGCAACCTGCCGGAAAACACAAAAGGCGACCGTTAAGGTCGCCTTTGAGCTCCCGAGCAGGGATTTGAACCCCGGACCAATCGGTTAACAGCCGATTGCTCTACCACTGAGCTACTCGGGATCGTTCGTTTCCGAACAAAATGGATTATACAACAACCCCGGGGGGTCGTGCAACTACTTTTTTAAAAATTTTCGAAATTTTCGCGATGCACTTCGGCGAAGCGGGCGCGGGCCTGCATCAGATGTGCGAGACTGCCGGGCAGATTAGCGCGGCTTTCGGCGAGTTCGTCGGCGCTGAAGGTGTCGGCCAGATAAGTGGCGAGAGATTCTTCGCAACCGGCGGGGTAAGAGTCACCCTGAACGATCTTTTCGAGGGTGCCGATGCGGGCAGCGACTGTCGCGGCACTGGCGGGCACTGAAGTTCTGAAAACAACCAGCAGGTTTTTCCCTGACCATTTCAGGGACTTGCGGGTGATCGAAAGCTTCACGCAATAGAATTCTTCGACCTGAGTAATCTCGCAAGTCTTCTTCAGCGGCACGCCCCAGATAGTGTCGAAGACTTCGACGCGGGCAGCGACGGCCGATGGCCACATCTTGACCGGAATATAGGCAGTTATGCCATAATGATCAGACGGGAAACCATACTGCTCTTTGCGAACATAGGCAGCATCGATCGGGCGCTCATTATGATCGACCACGTGAATGCTGCGCTCAAGATCCTGCATGACCAGATCGATCTTGTAAAAAGTCTGATTTTCGCGAATCGGCAGGCGATAAGTCAGCGACTGGTAACCGGCGGCAAGCGCCTCGACCAGAATCGTCGCCTTGTCGTAGCGGTAGAGATTGACCTTGATGCCGGCAATCAGGTTCATGGCGGCGTTGCGCACCGTCACGTCAACCCGGTAATCGCCGATCTGATAGGGAAAAGCCTGAAGCATGCCGGCAGCCATGACCAGCGCGGCAACAAGAACAAGTCTGGCAATTTTTCTCAGATAGATTTGCATATCTTAATAATCTATCCAGACGCAGATCAATACAAGTTACATAAAATTGCGCACCCCCCACCCTGCACAAACACACTCAGACAGAACCGCCGTCACAACAAGCCGGAGTATGCGTTACATTTTTTATGTAGTCGCGAGGTACATTCGGCGACGACTTTGCAGATGAAGCAAAGCCGGGGCACTCAATTTTTCGAAGAACATTCGAACGATATGAACACTTCAGGTATAAGATTTGGTTATTGGCAGCCCGACAGGCAACTCAACCTTCGGCCTGTTTGCAAAAACAGCAAAACAATAACCAGCGTTATTTTGGTGCAAATCCTCTTAAATTGCTGCAGACGCATGATTGACGAAAAATTTGCGGTATGCTAGTCTTGGCAGATGTAACGGCTTTTTGAGTGCCCCGCCAAGGCTGCAACCAGACGAAAGAACACGAAAAGGCGAGGCACCGGCAGCGAGAAAATTTTATCGGATTCAAGAAAGGAACCCTTTTGACATGACCACCGCGCAGAAGATCTATTACACAAAGACTGACGAAGCTCCGGCCCTTGCCACCGTTTCCCTCCTTCCTGTCATCGAGACTTTCGCCGCACCGGCAGGCATCAAATTCGAACTGCGCGACATCTCGCTTGCAGGCCGCATTCTTG
>ERZ795032.985-NODE-985-length-23148-cov-35.828476_pt1 | contig 23148 bp, 24 predicted proteins | sample MGYA00375124_ERZ795032 | MGnify/ENA primary metagenome ERZ795032 (study PRJEB30167, sample SAMN05720154) | activated sludge metagenome | isolation source: Anaerobic digester | place: China | collected 2015-12-16 ...
TCTTTGAGTCCACCCGCATAGCAGGTGGTTTTATGTTAGTCTTCGACCAACATAACAAAAAACTCAATCCAAAAGATTGAGTACTTACGATAAAACGATATATCCTCTAAATCCCCTGACTCCATAATATGAATCTGCACCATTGTGATAGGTGAATGTACGATTATAACGTCGATCTCCGAACAGTGCTCCACCTAAGTCTCTGATGGCTTGAGGTGATTTTAACCACGATGATGTCTTTAAATCAAGGGGTTCGATACGTTGAAGCTCGTGGTACATGTCTTCATCAAGAAGTTCAATGCCGATTGCTAAAGCGAGCTTCTCAGCAGATGTTGCAGGAGGAAATTTCTTTCTACTTAAACGAGCTTCTTCATCATAACAAAGATTACGTCTACCTTCTGGTGTTTCTTTAGAAAAATCGACATAGACCAGTTTTCCACCTAATGTTGTAACATCGGGTTCGCCACCGGTTTCTTCCATTCGGATCAAGGCTTTGACAAGATCTTTGTTGCTATGGATAGATTGTTCGATATGACTCCACATTAAACCTGGATGTCGTCTAGGATGTTTTTCAAAGCGTTCTTTTAATAATACGTTGATGTGTTCTTGTGTGATAGAATTCATCGTTGCACCTCCTTGTGATATGCGTCTACATTATATCAAGTGATTGCACGTGAGGAAAGCATGTTGCTCGAATGAAAATAAAGACCTCGATCAATTATAGCGAGATCTATCATATGTAGGGTGGTGCGGTCGAAGGGATTCGAACCCTCACTCCGAAGAACTGCCGCCTGAAGACAGCGCGTCTGCCAGTTTCGCCACGACCGCATGCACATATTATTATACACGAAAGACGATATTTGTCTATGATAAACCCATAAAAAAATCCCATGCATGATGGGATCTTCTATTAGCTTTTTGGTTTCGGTTTGATACCTAATATATTTTTCTTTTTGGGGGCTTCGACTTGTTCTTTTTGTACGGGTTTAGCGGGTTGTTTTTTCGCTTCCTCTATCTCTTTCTTTTCTTGCTCATCACTCAATTCACCAAAATATTGGAGTGCAGCTTTAATAGTACCTGTAAGTGGAACCGCAAGTAAAACACCTGCAAAACCAAAGACTCCACCAAAGAATAGTAAGGCTGATAGGATTGCGAGTGGATGAATGTGAACTTGTTTTCCTAAAACATTGGGTTGAATAATGCTGCCTTCTAAAGCTTGTTCGATCAATTGTAATGCAATGACAACAAGCATAGCAATCAAAAAGATGTTGCCTTCGGTTGCTTGTAATTCAAGATGTCTTGTGAAAAGAAAGACGAGAGGTGCCATCACACCAAGCCATGCACCCAAATAAGGAATGATATTAAACAATCCCATGAGGGTTGCAAAAATGATGGCGTAGTATACTGGAAACTGTGGAACAAACAGTGAAAGTGTGCCTAATGTGATGCTGAAATAGACAAAGATGATGAGCATCATCAGACCTTGGCCTTTGAAATAATTGCGAATGACAACATCACTTCGTTTACCAAGTTCAATCATATGTGGACGTACTTTCTTGGGTGCAACTTTCGCGATGTTTAAGAAAATATATTCTTTTTCTCGTATCAACCAAAACATAAAGACAGGTGTTAACACAAAGATCATGATTGCACCAAAGAGTGAAGATGCAAATCCAGAAAGCGAAACAACAATTGATCCAGCGAGTTCAAAGATTCGCTGTATGGATGCTCCATTTTGTGTCATTTCTGTAATGAGATCTGTGATGTCACTATTAGCAAAATACGTCGTGATAGCAACCATGATATCATTGATAACACCCTGTAAACTTGCATTATCAATCAGCGTCAAAAGACTGTTTAGAATCGATGCCATCTGTGTCACGATAAAATAAATAGCCATCCCTAAGATTGCAAGAATAAAGAGAATACCCACAAGTATGGCAAGAACAATGGCGATACTCTTTTTGATTTTTAATTTCTGATGAATGACTTGTGATAGTGGTCCTATAATGAAACTTAAGAAGAACGCAATGACAAATGGAATCAACACAGAGTTGATCGCTTGAAAGATTCGAATCAATGAATTTCGAGTCAATGATTGAAGAACATAGAGCCCTATCAATGACACAGTGATAACAGATGCAATAAGCAGATAGTGGATTAATTTGTCTTTGGTAAGCCATGATTTATTCATTGAGAGTGCCTGCTTTCTCCTTTTTTAATGTGATCTTCTGTGAAACGATTTTTTTATGTTCAGTTTTCTTATCTACAGTCTCAAGCACCATATGTGCTAGGGTTTCATAGGTTGAATCAATGATGTGCTGTTCTAAGACTAGTGGATTGCTTTTTAACATTCTACTGCTCAACTTATCGATTTTTTGTATAAGGTCATCTAGTTTGCAAATTTCAGCATAGAAGGGTGTTTTTTCGTTTTTGTCATAAAATGTTTGATCTCCAAATACAATGATACTTCTGAAATATTTCGTATCCATTCCTAAAGTATTTTTTAATGCTTTGAAATGATAAGTGTTTTGAGTGATTGGATTCATCATTGTATATGTTTTCCCGTTTGGATGAAAAACAGAAATTTGATCTTCAGTCCATTTTCCTTGAATTTTGCCAACGAGGTTTTTTACTTCAATAACAAAAATACCTTTACTTGTTATCATTATGAAATCAATTTCAGAGTATCCATCGTTAATGGGGATGTAAGCATGTTTGATTATTCTAGCTTCAGGAATTTTGAATTTAAGTTCTGCTTCAATACGATTTTCAAGTAGAATTTGCTTTAGCTCATGAGTATGTTTCTTTTGATCCTCAGAAAGTTCTTCTTCAGCTAAAATTGATGCTTGTACTTCATACTCTAGTTTTTTATTATAATTTCGTCTGAGAAGTACGATATATATCAAGTATGCACAGTTAAAAAAACCAACCAAAAGAAATATGATTATTATTTCTATCTGGTAGTCATTGAAAGAATTAATCGCTCCTCCAAGGAAAACAAGTATATTAAAGATGATAATGATATCAATAAACATAAATGACTTTTGTCTTTGCATATATACCCCCGAAGAAGATTATTTACTTCTATTATACAACAATAGGTGAGCATATTTATACGACGTTTGATTAATGATATAATAGTAAGTAAACTTTGCTGATTGGAGCTCGCTATGTTTCCACTTATTGGAATAACCCCCAGAATTCTTGTTGAAGATGGTATTGAAAAACAGTTTGTTAATACTCGTTATGTCGATCGTTTGACACCACGTAAGTTAAATACAGTGATGTTACCATTAGGTAATGAAGATGAGGAAAAGCTCTTCGAATTATGTGATGGATTTTTGATCACAGGGGGAACCGATGTCGATCCAAAACACTATGGTGAAACCAACATAGGATTATCCAAAGCTGTGATCAATCGTCTAGATGAATTTGATCGAAAAATCATTCACTATGCCATTAAACACCATAAACCATTACTCGGTATATGTCGTGGTCTTCAATCGTTAAATGTCTTTTTGGGTGGATCTCTTCACCAAGATCTAGGCGATAAGAATGATATGCATAACCGCATGCCATCGGGTCACCTTGTTCATACCATCCCTCATCCATTATTTCCTTTTGAGCATCACATTCATGTTAACAGTTATCACCATCAAGCAATTAAAGAACTTGCTCCTGGATTGAAGGTACTTGCGACACATGAAGATGGTACCATCGAAATGGTTATCCATGAATCACTACCCATCTTTGCTGTGCAGTGGCATCCTGAAATCACCCCCGATTCTCCTATATCAAAGATCATTTTTGATCGATTTGCTGAGCTGATTTATACTAACAAAAAAAGTGCTCGTTAAGCCATTTAACGAACACTCTTCTTTTTAATTTTCATTTTCTTTATTTTCTATGTGTCGCCTTGATTGAATATGATAGTGGAAGTTTTGAGCGCCACTGTGGATATTCATAGAGACTATAGCTGACTTTTTTCATGTTTCCATTATTCCAGAATAGTGTATCAAACTCATGGAGATATTCAATCGTTAATCCGGCTCCGATCAAAGCATTGATAATGTCAGAAAGACTGTGATTCCACCAATAGTTTTCTGCACGTTTTGCTTCTGATGCATATCCACCAATAATAAAGTCTTGATCTGCTTTTGCATTTAAGTAATCATACTTCAAATGCAATTCACCACGACCCAACGCTTCAGAATCCCAAACATGAAAGAATGGATGGCTATCATAGATATAGAAATATCCATCATCCTTTAACACGTGTTTAATCACTTTCGCCCATTGAGTCAAATCAGGTAACCACCCCAGTACACCCTCTGATGTAAAAACGATATCGTATTTGTCGTGATGCGTCTCATCAAGCGTGAGGACATTGGATTCTATATATTCAATATAATCCATACCAAAGTCTTTTTTTAGTTTATTTGCAAAGCGAATATTCTGATCGGATAAGTCAACACCTGTGACTTTTTTTAATCCCATACGCGCAAGCGAAATCGTATCAAATCCAATATTACATTGCAAATGAATAAGCGACTTCCCTCGAATATCACCAAGTTCTTTCGTGATGTTCATGTTGATGGTATTATCGACTTCCTTAAGTGCCTTTTTGAAGGCTTGATAGTGATCCGCTGAAAGAAGATTCCAAGCTTCTTTATTCTTTAGTATTTCTTTCATATATCTTCACCTCTTGAGATTAGTATACCATAGGTCCTCTTAAATAAAAAAAGGTGTCATGGACACCTCGATAAGACAAAACTAGTTTAAATAATTGACCATTCCCCATATCATACCTGCAACGAGGCACACAATATTGAGTAACATGAGACCTGAACCCAATGACAGATTCGTCTTTTTGACGCGAGTTCCACACCAAAAGCCTACACCACCAAAAAGTGGCGGTAAAAAGAAGATTGAAACGATCGCTCCGATGATTGCTCCAATGATGAATACGACATAATCTTTACTTTCGCGATTCATCCATTGCTGCTGTGTTTTCTCAATGTGGTCTTTAGGAAGTGGTCTTCCACAATACGGACAAATCGTTCTTGTTGCTTCTACTTCACGCTGACAAGAAGGACATATCATGTTGAGTCACCTACATACGATCGAGGATTTTTTGCCGCTGTACTTGATATTCTTCTTGTGTGATAAGTCCTTGATCAACCCATTCTTTTAACTGTTTGAGTTTCATCTCAATATCCTGTGTTTGTGAGGGTTGTTGAGCGGGTTGTGTTGAAGGTTTGAATATCGTTTCAGAGATAGATTTTGTTTCGATAAGCGTTAATAATCTCACATCAAAACAGAGTTGTTTATGATCTTTTGTATGAAGTGTAATTGTGTCTACACTTTTTTCAATCTGTTGCATCTTCTTATTCACATAAGCTGTTTCCGTCCACGTTTGTCTTCCTGATTCTTTAACCTCTATATCGCTTAAAGACGCACATGATATCACAACATATGGAACTTGCTTTTCGAGATATTGCTTGATGTATTCAATGGATGGTTTTTCTGGAAATAGCATGATTGTATTGTTATCTTTCCACGCTTGATAAGGAATGTCTTTTCTTAAATCACCTTGGGGATCTTGTGTAAAACTCATCACAGGAATCGTTTCAAGGGGAATATTGAGTTCTTTTCTTCGTTGCTTATAGAGTGTTAAATGTTCAGTAAAGATCTGTATCTGAGCCCATTTTGGACGAAAATCAAGGATATATAAAAGAGCAAACAAGACAAAAGCAAGAAAGAGACCCATGAGGGCAAATATCATTGCAGCAGTTTCATCATTTTGAAAATTGATGCGCAAAATAATGAGAGTAACAAAGAGATAACCAAAAATAAATTCAAACGTAATGATTAAAAAACGTCCTAGTACAATCTTAACGCGAGCATTCCAAACTTCATTTTTAGTTTCTTGATCCATTCTCTTTTCCTTCCTAAAATTTAAAAGTAAGCATCGACGTCGATGAGAACTCCTCATCCAATCAACTAGCATGATTCACAAAGGGAATCGATGTCTGCTTAAAAGAGTATGTAAACGCGTTGTCTATCTATAGAATACTCCAATTTTTCATTGAATACAATATCATGAACATTCACTCGAGTATCACTTGTAAGCGTTATATCATATAAAAAAAGACAAGATTTTATCTCGCCTTTTACTGATCTTTTGATTGGTCTTTATTCAACAACTTGTTTAAATCGTCAACTTCCTTTTTATATTTCTTTGATACGACCCAAACAGCAAACCCATAAATAATCCCGACAAAAACCATCACCACATAAATCAACCATGTAAATCGGAATAGATATTGTCCAAATGTATTTCTTAATACAAAGATACTTGGGATGATTACAATATACCCTAGAATGGTGTTGATCAGGCTATTTCCCTTTTCTAGGCGGAATAACCACAGAGCAAAACCTACGATAGCTGTTGTGATGACTGCGCCAATTTCAAGCCGAATAAATGCATAGGTGACTTGAGCTCTCCTATAAACAATGAGGGCTAACAAAAGAAAGATAAGATGAATGATGATGTATACTTTCAAATAGATTTTTCCGTAATCTTTCATGCTTTTTCACCTCTTAACATGGCTTTCAAATCCTTCACATACATGCGAGAAATCACCAATCGATCTTTATTGATGAGTTCGGCTTCCATTCTTCCATTGATCGAGGATTGAAAGGATTTGATCATCTTTGGATTGACTAATGTATTTTTATTAATACGCAGAAACACATCTTTCAGCATATCCTCAAGTTGATAGAGCTTGTAGTTCACCTCATAAACATCATCTTTGGTATATGCAAACACATCGTGGTCAAGTGCATCAAAATAGAAGATGTCTCGAGGAGCTAGCGTATACATGCGCTGATCTTTCTTTCCCTGAAGCGTCAAAATATTGAGCGATAAAATACGCTCAATATCGTTGACTTCGGGTGTTATTTTGGGGCATTGAATTTCAACTTCGATGTCTCTAACTCGGGAACAACTTTGACTTTAATCTTCATGGACACCTACATATGTGTATAGTTTTGATAGATAACAAGGCTTTCATTAAACAGTTCGATGGCTTGATCAATCATGGCTTCTCTCTGATTCAAAACAACGAGTACTTCTTGATATGTTTGAAGGATGAGTTCAATATGTTCGATATCATATTGATCCTTAAGATCCGCTAAGCGTTGGTACGCTTGTCCTTCTGTTGCAACAAATGCATCCTTGATATCGAGTAAAGCATTGTAATTTGTCCAAAGGGCAATACCATCTTCTACACTTAAGCGTACATTCAATTCTTTAAATGCTAAGCGCTCTTGTTGTACTGATTCTCTTACGCTTTTCAAAGTTTGATGCTTAATAACGAGTTCTTGATGAATTTCAATCAGTTGGCGATGTAAATCAAGAAATAATGCGAGATCTTCACTACCTTCAAATGTTTCTTCCAGTTCTTGAACTTCATAATTTAAAAGTTCAACTTGAGTAGAACTTTCAAGTTCAAAGACGTCATTCTGTTGACTTACTTGAATATAACGTCCTGCAATAAAACCTATGACCAATAAACCAATCAATCCGATAACAACCATCGTTTTTTTCATTGTATCACTTCTCCTTTTCTTTTGTCACCTTCATGTTAACAATTGTAGACAAGAAGACAAAGAGAATCTTCGTAAGTTACGATTTTAATGACGTAAGATGTATAATAAGTGTGATCGTGACTTCAGACAATTGACATCTGGGTATTAATGATAACGCATCCAATCAAGATGTCCTTGAAACAATCATAGGTTTGTGCTATGATGGGTATGTCGCATAAACGAAATAGACAAAGAAAGAATGATTATATGTTTGTTCTCGCTGCAGAAGCCGGTTCTACCGGTCTTTATCAAATGATTTTTTTGCTGAGTATTACGATGATACTTGGTTTATTTGCGGGTCGCTTTTTTGAACGATTACGCGTTCCTAATTTAACAGCCTACATCATCATTGGACTGTTTTTTGGTGGTGTATTGTTTTTCGTTGGTCACGGAGATTTAGTTTCTGCATTTGATATCATCATTAATATCGGAATCGGTTTTATCTCATTCAGTATCGGTCTTGAGCTCAATTTCAAGAAGATTAAAAAACGGACTAAAGAAGTGATAATTATCACTGTTTTCCAAGCAGTATTTGCATTTCTACTTGTCTTCATCGCTCTTTATATCTTTGTTCTTCCACTTCATATCGCACTCGTTATTGGATCGCTTGCGATTGCAACTGAACCCGGTCCTATCTTATTGATTACCAAGAAGATGCAGTCTTCTGGACCACTAACAGATACACTTGTTCCACTCCACGGTGTTGAAGACTCGATTACCATCATGATTTTCGGCGTTGCATTATCCTATGCATCATCGATTGAAAGTGGAACAGCCTTTGGTTTCATTGAAATTATAACGGGTCCTATCTTAGAAATTGTTGCTTCGTTATTGATTGGTCTTGTTGTGGGTTATATCTTAACCAGAATTATTCGCTATCTCAAGTATGAAGATGTTGAAAAAGATGTTGTCATTTTGATTTCAACAGTTGTTGCAATTCTTGTATCCATTGCCATTGCACATCTTGGATTTGATTTCTTCGGTATTCATGTTCACTTATCACCCATTCTACTCCCTATGGCAACCGGTATTTTCTTTTCCAATATGTCATCTAATCTTGCAAAACATGAAACTGAACGTATCATGGACTTGTTCTCAGCACCCATATTGATTATTTTCTTTACTGCACTTGGTGCTGAAATTGTGTTACTTCTTGCTGAATCATTTGATACGATTAATTTATGGCTCATTCTTGGTGTATCTGCGATTTATGTCATCATGCGTTTCTTCGGGAAAATCAGCGGATCTTGGTTGGGTGGTAAACTAGGAAAATCTAATCCTACTGTACAGCGTTACTTAGGATTCTGCTTATTACCTCAAGCTCAAGCAGCCATCGGGTTAGCGTTCTTTGCACGATCAAGTCTAGGTGCAACCCCTTATGGAACGATGATTTTGATTGTCATTATGGTTTCTACAATCGTCAATGGATTGTTAGGACCACTAGGTGTCAGACATGCACTCTTGAGTTGTCATGGTGTTGATGGAAACTCTTGTAACATCTTACACCTTACTAGTCGTGATCCTCAATCACACGAAATTGATGCACATTAACCTTCCTTAGCGGGATGGTTTTTTATTCGATAAAAAAAGAGCTCGTTGAAATAAATTTCAAGAACCCATATCATATGAGGATAATGAATACTATTTTTTGAGTAATGCTGACAATGCTGTATAAGAAATGAGTGGTCTAGTTGTATAAAGGATATCTAAACTCTTTTGATCAACTGCAAATATTCCTTGTTGAAGAAATAAAGCCTTAAATCCTCGTTCAAGCGCACCAAAATAGGTTGCTGTCACACAATACTCAAGCGCATTACCACAGAGAATAACCGTATCGATACCTTTTTTCTTAAGATCATCTTCGAGAGATGTTTTCCAAAAACTATTGTTATAATATTTATCCATTTTGACATCTGTATCATTGACAACAAGATCATTAACAACTTGATAGTCTTCGCCTTCGCCTTCTTCAAGGTCTCTAATGACATAGACTGGATGTTTGAATTGACGAAACATCTTTGATGTAGCGTTGATGTATGCCATGGTGTTTTCATACAAGGTTGTGTGTTGTTGATGACCAACAAAAGCTTGTTGAACATCGATGATGAGCAAAGCAACATGTTTCATATGCATGACTCCTTTTTAAATTTTTCTAGACGATAGATGATTGAACCACATCCACAGGCTCAACTTTGACGCCTTGTTTGATTAAGCGTTGATTAAAGAGCGGTACTAATGCAATCAGAACCATCAACACTCCGCTGATTAAAATCAAAAGTGAGATATCAATCGTATCCGATAGTGGACCAAAAACAAGCATCCCTATTGGTAAGCTGATGGTATGTATCAATCCGAAGACAGAGAATATTCGTCCAATAAAAAGAGGATCTACTTTCTCTTGAATAAGCGCAACCATCAAGGGACTGCTTAAAGAGATAAAGAAACCTACAAAACACCAAAATCCAATGTAGATCCAAAAGTTATAGGGAAGACCTAACCCAATCGTGCCGATCCCAATCAAAATATAACTAAGAAAATAGGTGATCAGTCGATTTTTAAATCCACCCCATGCTGCAATCGTGATCGATCCCAATAACATACCGATACCAAATACTGCTTCAAGCGCTGAAAGTCTCCATGCCTCTGCACCAAATACACGAGCCACTTGAAGATATGTCAAGAAGGAAGGAGCTGCAACAACAATCATAAACAAGAATCCGAATAAAAGGATATTGAGGATCAGAGGATGAGAGAATGCGTATTTGATTCCCTCTTTCATATCATTAAAATAGGCGATACTTTCTTGGTTTAATTCTGCTTCATGTTTAGGTAGCTTGACATAGAAGATAAGAATAAAGACGGCCAGAATGGCTGTGATGATATCAATGAAAAAAATATACTCAAGTGTCGTCACAGCAAGGAGTAATCCTGCTAACAGTGGCATGACAATCATCGACGTTGATTGGATGCCTTGAACGATACCTTGAACACGTACCAACTTATCTTTTGGAACGATTTGCTGATAAACAGCTGAGACTGCAGGTTGATGCACCGATTGACCAAATGCACGAATAATTGAAATGATAAAGACAATCCAGACATCTCGGATATCAAAGAAAAATAAGAATGCAATGATGAGTGTCACAGCTGCAATCGATAAATCAGCAACAATCATGAGCATTTTTCGGTTGAGGCGATCCGCCCATACGCCTGCAAATGGTGAAATAAGGATCGATGGGATGAATGTACAAAGAACCATAATGGTCATCATCGTTCCAGATTGAGTGGTCAAGGTAACATGCCACATGATGGCATACATCACAAGCATAGACCCTAAAAGGGAAACCGTTTGACTGATCATAAATGTTGCTACTGTTTTTTTCCATGGTGTCATGAGATATTCTCCTGTTGTTTAAATGTTATGATGTTTTATTATATAACATCACAGCATAAAAGGCCTCAATTTTGATTTCGATATGGATATATCATGATTTGTTTTATCAAACTCGAATTGACTACATCAAAACATTTCGTTACAATGTGAAGTGACACGAGGTGTATAAACATGGACTCACTTACAAAAAATAGACAATCAAATGAAACCATTGAAAAAATGGTTTTTCATGTATTTCACTGCAAGCTTTCATCCGATGATGATGCTGTTGTAGAACTTAAAGAGGGGTGGTTTAACGTTGCTTACTTCATTCGATTAGAAGATCATCGGGAAGTCGCCTTAAAGATTGCTCCTCCTTCATCCGCTGATGTTATGACCTATGAAAAAGGAATGATGCGAAGTGAAGTCACTTTAATGAGTAGGGCATATGACTTAGGTATTCCATGTCCATGTATTTATGGATATGATGATACCCATCAAATCTGTGATGCTGATTATTTCTTCATGGAAAAATGTGTGGGATCAAACTTCGAGCATGTAAGAGATTCCTTAGACGAAAAAGTGCGCGCTTCGATCAACCATCAGATCGGTCAATGGACTAAGGAATGGAATCGTGATGTATCGACCTTTTTTGGTTATATGCACAACAAAGAACTTCAAGCATCCTCATGGAAAGATGCTTTCTTTAAGATGGTTAAATCGGTACTCAACGATGGTAAGAAGCATCATGTGGACCTCGGTTTTGAGTATGATCATATATTTAATATCTACCAAAAGTATGCTGATGTTCTTGATGAGGTAACTCAACCACATTTTATCCACTGGGACTGTTGGGATTCAAACGTATTTGTAAGCGATGGTAAAGTAACTGGCATTCTTGACTTTGAACGAGGATTTTTCGGAGATCCTTTGGCTGAAGCATTATTTCGCATGAGAAATCAACATCAACTCAAAGGATATGGGAAATTATCCTTTACTCCTTACGAAGAATTAAGAATGCGTCTTTATGATGGTTATCTTTATTTAATTATGATTATTGAAGATACTTATCGTCATTATCCAACTGATGATATAAGACAATATGGCTATCAACAATTATCAAAATGGATGAAAGATTTATCAATGAGTTGATGAATTTATTCATAGAAAAAGAGTTCGACTCCACATGTGGAATCAAACTCTTTTTTTATCATTTTATAGTTATTGTTTGACTTCTTCTTGATGAATTGCTGGTTTATTAGGGAAAATTTTAGTGATGAACTGTAAAACAATCTTCTTTCCAAAAATCATCAACCAAAAGAATGTAATCATTAAAAATTGAATGATTTTACCGATACCGTTCTTTGCAAAGGATAATCCAACTTTATGAATAACAAGCGCATAGAGGAAGATAGCGGATGCGATGATTGCTTGAATGAAAAACACTTGATCTGATTGTTTCTTTTGTCCAACGATGACTAAATAGGCAAAAAATAGTGTTAAAGCCAAAAAGGCAAGGGTAAACCATGTACCTCCTGGTAATTCAGATGCTGATACTGATCCATCAATCAGATCGGGATGAACAATATATGGCAATAAAATCGCCAACCAAAACAGCAAACCAATGGATAATTGCGCAACCACAAAGATGAACGTTGGTTTGTAGCCATGTAACAAGTCAAAGAATGCTTTCTTGATCTTTTCCATTTTACTTCCTTCTTTCGCCGTTTTCTTTAGAATATCAGTAATATACAATATAGTAAATATAATCCATGACGTTTCTAGTAGTGATTGCATCGATAGTGTGTTCACGAATTAATATAGATGATTTCATGGTGCATCTTTCTTTTTATTAAATAATCATTCGTGATAATCTAATGCTAAATAGGAGGGATGATGATGAAGCGATTATTATTGCTTATCGTTGTGTTGGTTGCCATCGGATTATCTGCGTGTCAATCGAACGAAGAAACGATGATTCCTGAAGATGAATTAATTGAGTTAACCTTAGAAGAGTTAAGTTTTTATGATGGAAAAGAAGGAAGACCCGCATATATTGCTGTAAACGGTGAAATCTATGATGTTAGTGATTCTGTCTTATGGCAAAATGGTGGTCATAATGGATTTGAAGCTGGTCAAGATTTAACCGATGCAATCATCAATGAATCCCCACACGGTCTTGCTAACCTCAGTCGAGTTCCAAAAATTGGTATCCTGGTTGATGGTGATTGATGATGGCATTTCTTAATGCAAACATCGCTTTTATTCTTGCTCTTTTCCTTTACGGTTTCATCCACTTTTTTAATCAATGGATCCACCGTCAAAACGGATGGATATTTATTGTTGCTCTAATACTATCAGCCATGATTTTCTTTATCGACATCCCACTAATCAGTCCAGTGATTGATTCTGGGCATGTGACTCTCGCATTCTTTCTTTTAGTCATGACTGCAGGAATTCTTCCCCAAAAGAGTATTTTTAATAAGAAAATCCTTCTTGTTCGTGGTGATCTTGCTATTTTAGGTTTTATCTTTCTGGTTCCCCACGGCATCGTTCGTCTATCTTTAGCACTCTATGGATACAATCCAACAGGACTATTTGCATCCATCATCATGATTCCTCTTGTCATAAGTTCCTTCATGGTTATTAGAAAAAGAATACGACCTGATCGATGGAAAAAGCTTCACCGATTTGCTTATCTTGCTTATCTGATGATTTACATCCATCTTGGATTTGATATCTCCATCAATGCAAATAATTTTTACTTATTAATCAGTCCGTTAAGTCTCATCTTTCACTTATACTTCATCCTTTACATTGCATTGAAAGTTTGGATGATGATTAAAAAGAAAAAAGGACTCATGCCTTCGTGAATAAAGGCTGAGTCTTTTTGATTTAATTCATCGTATTCTTATAAAGTAATTGTGTTCTTTCTTTGATGTCATGATTACTGATATATTCATCAAAGGTGCCTTCGTAAACATAAGAACCTAAATCAGCAACTTCAACAACTTTATTACATACCGATTGTAGAAGATTATGGTCATGTGATGCGACAACTAAAGCACCTTTGTATTCTTCAAGTCCTTTGTTAACAGCTTGAATCGCTTCTAGATCCAAGTGGATGGTCGGTGAGTCAATGAGGAGTGTGTTTGCTTGTGATAACATCAGTTTAGCATACATACAGCGCATCTTCTCTCCACCTGATAAGTACTTCACAAACTTGAGTGGTTGATCGCCACTAAACAACATGCGTCCAAGAAATCCTCGAATATAAGATTCGGCAGGCTCTTTAGAATATTGTCTTAGCCATTCAATTAAATTGAGTTCTTTTCCAGCAAAATAAGATTCATTATCACTTGGGAAATAGGATTTCGTGACGGTTTGACCCCATTTGATCGTTCCTGTATCTGGTTTGATTTCACCAGCAAGAATTTTAAGGAGTGCTGTTTTAGCAAGATCATTATCCCCTAATAATGCAACCTTCTCTCCGCGACTGATTGTAAACGATACGTTTTCAAAAAGTTTTTGACCATCAAGTGAAGCACTTAAGTTCTCAACTTCTAAAACATCTTTTCCTAACTGCTTATCAATCTCAAATCCAATAAAGGGATACTTACGTGATGATGGAATGATTTCATCGAGTTGAATCTTTTCAAGTGATTTTTTTCTTGATGTTGCTTGAGATGATTTTGATAAGTTTGCACTAAATCTTGCGATGAACGCCTTAAGTTCTTGAATGCGTTCTTCCTTTTTCTTGTTTTTATCCGCCATTAATTTTTGGACAAGTTGTGAGGATTCCATCCAGAAATCATAATTTCCTGTATAGAGCTTGGCTTGGAAGTAGTCGATATCAACCATGTGTGTGCATACATTATTTAAGAAGTGACGGTCATGAGATACAGTAATAACTGTATTTTGGTAATCAATCAAGAAGTTTTCAAGCCACGCGATCGCTTCAAAGTCGAGATTATTGGTGGGTTCATCAAGAAGCAGGATATCAGGATTACCAAAGAGTGCCTGTGCGAGTAATATTTTAACTTTATTTTTAGGTAAGATGTCACTCATCTTTTTATTGAAATCACTTTGAGGAACATTGAGTCCGTTGAGTAACTTTTCGGCATCAGATTCGGCATCCCAACCATTTAATTCAGCAAAAACAGCTTCCAAATGAGAAAGTTCATACCCTTCTTCATCGGTGATGGTTTCTTTTTGATAAATGATCTCTCTTTTTTGCATCACATCAAATAAAGCTCGGTGACCCATATAGACAGTCTCTAACGCTGTATATGTATCAAAAGCGTTTTGGTTTTGGCTTAATACAGCAAGACGCTTATTTTTTTCGATGATCACTTCACCTGATGTTGGTTCTTTTTCACCTGCAAGTACTTTTAAAAACGTGGATTTTCCTGCACCATTCGCACCAATGACACCATAACAGTTTCCCGGAAGAAACTTAAGATTGACATCTTCGAATATTTTTTTGTCAGAAAAGATTAAACTTAATTTTGATACTGTAATCATTCTTGAACCCCTTTACAAATAAAAATGGCCTAGCATAGAAAGAATTCTGGCCATATACCTCTATAAGATTACCTTATTGATCTTATTTTGTCAATCAATTCATGATGTAAACGTTTAGTCGACATCGATAATGACCGAATAATCCCACATAACATACCGCTTAATGGCTGGGTGTTATATAAAGAAAAAGCCCTCATCCATGAGGGCAATAAGAATATGCTTGATTATTCTTTCTCTTTTTCAATAATTAGCACACATAGTGTATCATCGAGTTGTTTAAAGTATAAATTCTTTTCCACCTCGAGTTGATGATAGGTTTCCTCAATCAGATTTTTATCGAAAGAAAGATTGACACTCACATGCTGGTAGACTGGAGTTTTCAATTCGTATGAGATTGAAAGTGTCTTATGTTTTAAAATATAATCCACTTTATGGGTGTCTTTTTGAATCAAAGCATAATACTTATCATTCTTTTCAATGATACTTAAAAAACCTTCTTTTCCTTCAAATTGAAACTTGAGAACTTTTTTCATATTATATACCTCTATGATTCGCTCAAATTAAACCATAATCTATGTTGCATAGGTAAAACTATTGACCAAATTTGAATTGACCATCTTTATCCTAAAGTCCCCAGTACGCACCATATTCGCCTTCTTTGCTGATTTTCCAAGCTTCATCAAAAGAAGAGAAATAGAAAAGATGGATATTTTCTTTTTGTGCCCACTCAAATGTGCGAATAAAGTAATTCATCGCATTTTCATATGATGGTACCGCTCCACCGTATTGTTCACCTTTTGTTGGCCATCCGGTTTCACTAATAACAACCGGTTTTCCTTTGGCATGGGTAACGGCGAGTTCATACATTTTTTTCATATACTCAACAGCAATGTCTAATGCACAATGTTCCCAAAAGGGATAACAGTTGGCAAAAATCACATCACATTCATCGACAATTTCAGGAAAATTAACAAACATATAATAGGCATCAACATAACCGACAGGAATATGAGGAACAGCATGTTTGACGCGTCTGATATAGGAAATGAGGACATCCACCTCTAAATCATCACGTAGTAACACTTCATTGCCAATCGCTAACATATCTGCATGACCTGACTTTGCGATGTGAATAATGTTTTCTATTTCTTTTTCATTGTTTTCTAAATCAGCATCAATCCATGCTCCAACTAATGTCTTAATGCTCTTCTCGTGAGCGATACGTGGGACCTGTTCGTTGCCGAGTGTTGTTGAGAATGTTCTAATCCACGTTGTATAGGGACGTATAATTTCAAGTCGATTGGCGATTTGCTGCTCAGTAATGATGGATTTTTCTCCAGGGTCTTGACCTTCTAAATAGGGGCTAAAGCTAATGCCAGAAATCTTGTTTTTTAATATGTCTTTAACTTTCTTTTCCAGTACTTCTTTATCTTCGCTGACAATCGGTTGTTTGTGCAATAAGTATCGATTCACATTCAAATAACGTAACTGATCTTTTGGTTTCGACATAGTATCACCTCTTATGTATAGAATAACATAACTTATATGCACTATCGTTAATATATCGTGTTCTAAAAGAGATGAATCTATCTTTGAGTTTATTACTGCGCGTAGGCGAAATTTGCTTCAAAGATTAAGTTGTGATTGTTGTATTGATAGTAGTAATGATCGAGATCGCCTACTTCTTCCAAACGAAGTCCACCAATCAATGATAGTGGCAACAAGATTCTATCCTCACATTGATTGGAGCATACGATTTCTGTGAACAGAAATTGTTGTAAGATGAATCGTGTGATGCCATCATTCCACGATTCACCAATGCCAAAGATGTCGGATGTTGCAAACACAAAATCGGTGATCTTTTCACCATCATTGTTGTAGACTGGAATCGTATAAACACCATTTCCAAAATGATATGTTTGTGCAAACTCACTCGAGTAGCAATCGATCGAGACCCATAAAGACATCTGATTCATCACTTCAAACTGAAGTGATTCATGACTTATTTTATCTTTCCAATCAATATCGATGGTTTGATGACGTTTTTGATGATAGAGATCATGATAATCATTATCTGGACTAATCTTTGAAAATGAATAGGGTATGATAGCATACTGAGTGCGATCTTCCATATAGAGAACACCTGAGATGACATCCTGTTCAAAGTCTTTAAACCATTGGTCATCGACGTTGAGTTGGTTTGATTGATATACATACGTCAAGATTGTTGTTTGGCCTGTATATCCATCTAAAAAGTAAAGTGGTCTGACATTAAGTTTGACTACGACTGATACCATCATGATCGAGATGAAAAACAAGAAGACTCCTAATATTCGTTTCATGTTATAGATCCCCTCAAAGATAAAATAAGTTATATCGTGATGCTGATTAACTGAAAATAACAAAATATGGAAGATTCACTGTATACTGTGAGGTTGCAAAAATGTTTAGATAATACACTCCTGCAGTTAGTTCATAATTGTTATTATTAAATATACGCGTACGATTTCCTTCGCTATCGTAAAGATAGCAGATGAGTAACGTTGAATTGCTTACACTAAATGTAAATGTTTGATCTTGAGTGACATGGATAATGATCCAGTCCATATCATTCTCATAATCAATGGTCCCAATGATTCGATTGTCATAGTTAATGGGTAGAGTAAACTCGCGGTAGTACTCAAGAGGATAATTATCAAAATTGGGGTCAGCGTCCGATGTTTCAAGGATACTCAGTGTAACTATAAAATGATAGACTTCATCAGCATTATAAATATTTTCACCAATCTCTAAGACATAGGATCCCGGTAATAACTGAACAATACCTCGACCATAGCGGATGGTATAGATAAGTTCATCAGCATCATCATAGATCGCAGCTGTTGATGGATGACCGTTCTCAATCGTGACATTAATGAATGTTAATTCAGAAACATCAAACGTATAATAGTCTATATCGCCATCTTTTTCAATGAAGACATCGAAAGCTACACCCATTTCAATAGGAATCATGTGATTTTCATTACTCAAATCTTGAAGGACAATGACATGAATATCAATGCTATACGTTATCTCATTACTGAGTGCTTCAAAGATAAAATAGTGTGTTCCTGGTTCAACAGAAAACAGTTGATCAGCCCACTTACATAATCTTTCTGTTGGTGAAATAACCTGACATACCGTGACTTGTCCTTCTCTTAAGAATTGAAGATCAGCTGCTGTATCTGCTGTATACTGATAAATATCTTTATCCCATTTTCCTTCAAACGTGACCGTCATCATGCCTGGAACTAAAGATTCGTAAGGCTTATGATCTAACGTGACATCTCCAGGTTTATCTCCTGTAACTAACACCGCATTAAAGAGTATCGTATAGATCATATCAGCGCCGACTTGTTGATGAAATTTCATCATGTACGTTCCTTTTTCAAAAAGGATATCTTGGCGTGAAGAGACACTTAAATATTTAGAATTTGGGTGGAAATATTCAACGCCAGATGCATCGGTTAAATAGTAGTTCGAACTGATATACATATCGCTATAGATCATGATTCTCATGGTTTCATTGAGTGTGAAAATGATCCATTCCTTATCACCATCATAATCATAATTGAGTGATACATCGTTAACACCTTCAGTCATAGTTATACGAGTTCCTTCGGTGTTATCATCAAATAACCGGTCAATTCGAATCGAATAATTGAAGTAAAGATCATCTAAATCAGGTTGAATATAATATACACCTGGTTCTAAATTCACGATTGTTCCCCAACCAACGAGTTCGCCCATATCATCATAAATACGTGAACCTGTTGCTTGTTTAGAACCGCTAAATGTGGATATAAGGTAGGCATCCGGTTCAGTGATGATAATGCGTACGTAGTCAACATCCTCAGCGTTATGCTTGGTTGTGAGATAGGTTTGACCCATATCGATGGTAACCGTATCATCTGAGATTGAATCAGGTAGTTCATCAGCAAAGCCTACATAGATTAATTCACTTAACTCAATGGTATGATATGTATAATCGGCATACACTTTGATTTTGATCAAAGGAAGTGTGTTGGGATAAAGGTGATCGATTGTAACATCAAGTGAATCGCTTTGTGTGGTATAAAGGATGCGATTGGTCAGTCCATCGATAAATTCAAATGTATAACTGTTGAGATGAAGATCTGATATGTAATCACTGGTGTCAATAGAGAGTTTAAAATGTTCTAATGTTGTCTCGTCATCGATGGTATAAACCGCAGTATCTTTATATAAATCTTTGGTCTCTGTAATATATTGATCCCTGTTATAAAAGGATGAAAACTCAACGTGAGGTAATATACCTTGTTCAATGATTTGACCTTGTTGATTGATAAATACCATCGGTGTCGAGTAGGTCATGAGCATGCTATTAGGTAAAACGGTTGTTCTGACTGCGGCAGCACCACCTGAGGTGGGTCTACCCACAACAAGACCCAGTTTCATATCTTTAACAAGTGATGTGAAAAGATTCGCTGCACTATAGGTTGCTTTGGTGGTGAGAATGATGAATGAATTATCGACCTTTTTTGATGTTGATGCTTGATATGTTTCATGATAGACCACACCTGTGGTTGCATTCAAATAACTTAATGTAATCGGATCTGATGTCATGTAAGCAAGTAATTCAACAACGCTAAAAACATCTCCTCCGAGATTACATGTCAAATCAATATAGATAACTTTGTCAGGATTAGCTCTTCCTAACGTATTTTTGAGTTGATCTTTGAGATCACTTGTAAACGCATTGAGTTCGAGTAAGTAATAATCACCATACTCTGTCCATTTAAATGATTCTGTTTCATTGCGATAACAATGTTTAATATACTCTTCGGTATAGAGAACCAATCTTGAATAGGGTAATGGTAGGTTTGTTATGCGTGTATCTTCTCGATCGAGTCCGTAATCGAGTATTTGAGTATGGAGATCATCCATCGCAAAAATCTCTTTTTGAAATTGATTAGAATACTGAGTAAATGAGAGAGTCTCGTCTAATTTGGCTTCTGAAAACTTATCTAAATATGAATCAACACTCAAGTAAGACTTTAGACCATAGAAGTAATCAAATAGAAGGGCAGAAAATCGGTAACTATAATTGATCAACGGTTCATCTTCTTCTTGACTTGAGAGTGGTGTTTCTCCAACGTGTTGTAATAATTTTTCAACATCATCAAAGACGTAGAGATCGTCATCGATGCGATACACATTTAAAGAATAACTAGTCAGTACGAGATTAGCAACATCGAGTGGTAGATAAAATGTATCATTGGCATAAAGGATATCGATATCATAAAGACTTAAGTCAATGGTTAAACCGGGTTGATCACCCTCAACCTCAAAATCAACCATTTCTAAATCAGTTTCATAGGTAGTATTTTCTACGCTAGAAAGGGCTAAGTAAAAATTGAAATCACTATACATGAGTTTATTTAATGTTGGCTCAATCGATAATGCATATTCATCGATAGCATTTGATCCATCACCAGCATATAGAGGTGTACTGATGGTGATTCTTGATGTTTTTTCAATCGAATAGTTATTGATTGCTGGTGATAACAATCCTAAAAATGCTTCAATATCAACGTAAGGAATGCCGGGATATCGGTCATCTTCATAGATCGAAAGATGATCCCTTTCTAATGAAACATCATCGACATGATCGATGATATGAAGGATCTCTTTTTCAATGATATGTGCTTCATCATTAATCATATCTGATAGATCAATCTCAGAATCTTCAGGCTTTTTTTGACATCCTATGAGAAAAAATACGATCAAGATGATTCCAAGTATGCGTAATGTTTTCATGGGTCCCCCTATACATATATGCATCGTTGTTCTTTATTATATTGTATCAAATGATGATATGAATGTCACAAGTGAATAAAGAAAGTGCTCGAAACAAAAAGTGAAAATAAAAATGTCAGAATAAAAACCTGACATTTTTGTTGGTTTGATTATATATTCGATTAAATGTATACAATATCTTATCACATATGAAAATGTCACTTATTGTAGTTGAGATGTGTATTTAAAATGTATGTGATCTTCTCGTCTTCATTTCCATCTCTTTTTACGATATCAGTAACTGATAGATACCCCGTTCTATCTTTAACCACGCTTCCAATCGATGTAACGACAAGATGCGTATGATTTCTTCCATGTAAAGCCAAGAAGGCACGTGCAGCAGGTGTAATCCCACCCGCCCATAATGGTGTCACTAAAATCATGTCTTTTGTTTGATTAATGGGTTCACTTAACGTGATTTTCACTTTTTTATCCACGGTTGAATAAAAACCTGCGCGAATATACCCGATGAGGCCTTTCCAGTTTTTGTGGTCACTTATTTCAATCAGTGATGCATGAAGACTTTGCGCGATTTTACTTGCAATCCTTTTTGAATTTCCTGTTCAGGTGTAAAAAACAACTTGATAACTCATGTTTTTATTTCGCTCATTTGAAGTATCGTTTGATCAATTTCATTCATAGCTTGTTTGGATTCAGTGATACCAAAATAAATCCATGTATGTAACATGTTCTCATAGATATGCATATCAAGTGTGACTCCTTCTTTTGATACTTTTTCTTTCAAAGCAAGTGCATCTGCATATAAGATATCATAGGTGCCTGACCAAACTGCAATATGTTTTATACCGCTAAATGAACCCACAAGTGGATTCACGATAGCATCATTTAAAGCGTGTGAACCCACATATAGCTTACCAATCTTTTGTAAGGTGTCATGGTTTAATATAGCGTCTTGTTTCTGAATCTCAACAATCTTTGGATCATTCATACTCACATCAAGCCACGGTGATAAAAGCATGATCTTCTGGTCGATAAGACCTTGTTCTTGATGCATAAGTTTGGCTAAACCTAAAGCAATTCCACCCCCTGCAGAATCACCCATCCATATCATCGGTTGGTTTTTATATAAGTCTTTTGCTTTTTCATAACATAGGGTAAGATGTTTATAAATCTCATCGACATGTGCGTGAGGGACTAAAGGATAATCAGGAGCAATCACGATACATCCAATACGTGACACCAACTTCTTAAATAGATGAAAATGTAGTGAGTTTTGTCTTTGAACAAATGCACCTCCGTGTATGTAAAAGATAATGGGTTGGTGCTTTTTCTTTTGTCCCTGCCAGATATACATCTTTTGATTGTTGAGAACAAGGGTTTCGATATGATATCGTTGAATCCATCTTTTTGGAATTTCAGGATGTTTTTCTTTACCAAAGTTAGGAGATGAGATCTCTTTAGCAAGCCGCGTGTTAAACTGAATCGTTTTTAGGAATATGTGGATTATCTTGCTTGATATGCTTGCCATAACGAAAACCTCTCTTAGCTTCTGAAGACTTGATCTTTAACACCATTATACACAATGCCAAACCAAATAGTAACAGTAAGTATGAACCTTAAGTTATTCCTATTTATTATTAAAGTCTATATTACAATAAAGATTGACTTACTATATTTTTTTGAGTTTATTTCCCATAAAAAATCCTTGTATACTCAGTTTATGGTTATAGTAGTGAAGTGAGTATACATATCCTTTC
>ERZ795032.986-NODE-986-length-23144-cov-4.114340_pt1 | contig 23144 bp, 16 predicted proteins | sample MGYA00375124_ERZ795032 | MGnify/ENA primary metagenome ERZ795032 (study PRJEB30167, sample SAMN05720154) | activated sludge metagenome | isolation source: Anaerobic digester | place: China | collected 2015-12-16 ...
GCTCTATGCCACCAGCGCCCGCTATGAGTACTTCAAGGACGAGGGCGGCATCTACTGCCTCGACCTCGACGGCGACTCGGCCAAGCTGGCCTGGTCCTTCAAGGGCGACGGCTACCGTTCGACTTTCTCCAGCCCGTCGATCTACGAAGACAAGGAGAAGGGCCGCAAGTACCTGGTGGTCGGCGAAGGGCTCCACCTGACCAACGATGCCCGGGTGTTCTGCCTGGACGTGACCGAGAGCGAGCGCCGTCAGGACGGCGTCAAGCTCTGGTCCTATCGCACGGGCAGCCACGTGGAGTCGTCTCCGTGCGTGGCCAACGGCAAGGTGTTCATCGGTGCCGGCGACGACGGGTTCTACTGCTTCGCGCTGGACGGCGACGGCAAGGGCAACGCCAAGGAGCTCTGGCACCTGCCGGGCACCAAGAGCAAGGACGCCAAGCCCGGGGCGACAGTCTACCCCGACTGCGAAACGTCGCCGGTGTACTACAAGCCGGAGGGGGCGGCCAAGGGGCTCGTGTTCTTCGGTCTGGGCATCGGCGGCCAGGCGGTCGTCTGTGTGGATGAGGACGGCGCCGAGCAGTGGCGCGTCGAGGCGCCGTACCCGGTGTTCGGCAGCCCGTCGATTGCGGACGGGAAAATGTACGTCGGCATGGGCCACGGCGACTTCGTCAACACGGCCGAACAGGTGCAGGCTAATCTCAGAACCAAACTGAAGGAACAGGGCAAGAACGAGAAAGAAATCGAGGCCGAGGTGTCGAGAATCTTCCCCGTCGGCGAAGTGTGGTGCATCGACGTGGCCACGCACGCCGTGGACTGGAAGGTCAAGGCCGGCCGGGTGATCCTGGGCGCGGTGGCCGTGGACGGCGACTTCATCTACTTCGGTTCGCGCGACGGGCACCTGTACCGCGTGACGACCGACGGCAAGCAGGTCCGCAAGTGGAACGCCCACGCGCCGATCATCACCTCGTGCTCGGTGGGCAAGGACCACGTCTACACCGTGACGACCTCCGGCGACCTGTACGGCCTGGACAAGAAGACCATGGAGATGGTCTGGAACGTGTCGCTCAACAGCGAGGTGTTCAGTTCGCCGGTGACGGCGCGCGGCCACGTCTACGTCGGCACGACGGCCAACGGTCTGATGTGCATCGGCCAACCCAGCGGCACGCAGAAGGCCGAAGGCTGGTCCGGATCGCTCGGCGGTCCGGGGGCCTCGGGATGGATCGATGGCAGCCTGATAGCGGGTCGCGGCACCTACGCCTGGGGCTATGCCGGCCCGGCGGCGGCCGATGGGCAGACGCCCGCCGTGCCGACCATCACGTCGCCCGTGGCGGCCTTGGGCAACGCCCTGTTCGTCGGCCTTACGCGCGACGGCAAGCACGGCCTGGCCAAGGTCCAGTGCGGCGAGGATCTGGCCGATGGGGCAGCCGTGAAGGAATCCTGGTTCATCGAGTGCGGCAACCCGGTGACGCTGTCGGCCGCTGCGACGCCGTCGGCCGTGCTTTTCGTGGACGGCGACCGGGGGCACGCCGGCCGCATGCTGCGGTGCGCGGACCCGGCGAGCGGCAACCTCCTGTGGCAGCGTCCCGTGGCGGCAGAGGCGAGCGGAAGCATGGTCCTCAGCGGCGCTGGCCTGCTGGTGGCCGACGCTGCCGACGCCTTGACGTGCCTGGACATGGCGGCCGCGGGCGAGCCCGCTGTGCGCTGGCAGGCGAAGATCGGCCGGTGCGTCGGCATGGCTCTGCCGATGGACGGCCTGGTGATGGCGGCCACGGCCGACCCGGCCCGGTGGGTGGTCCTGGATGAGGTGGACGGGTCGGTGCTCATGGAGCGGCCGCTGCCTTCGGCGCCGACGACGGGGCCGGTGTATGCCGCCGGTCGCATCTGGATCGGCCAGGCCGGCGGGCTGGTGGGATCCAGTCTCCAGGCCGACGAGCGCGACGTGACGGTGGCCTGCGGCGACCCGATGGGCGCCCTGGCGGCCAACGGCGACCGACTGGCCTTCAAGGCCGCCGACGGGGCCATCGTGGTCGTTGATGCGGCCGCCGCCAGGGAAACGCTTCGCCTCACCGACGCTGCGGGCAGTGTGCCGCCGGTGCTGACCGACGACGCCCTGCTCTACGTCGCCGACGGTTCGATCCGGCACTACGACCTGAGACTCGGCGAGAACACCCAGTGGGCCGTCATCCGCAGCTCGTTTCCGGGCCTGCTGACGTCGCCGATGGCGGTGGTCGATTCGCATGTGTTCTTTGCTACGGACAAGAAGGGGCTGGTATGCATGAAACCCAGGAAGCGCTGAGTGGATCGCGGCTGATCTACTTCTTCGGCGACAACACGTGCGAAGGCGATCCGAAGCGCAAGGACATCCTGGGCGGCAAGGGATCGAGCCTCGCCGCCATGAGCTGCGCGGGGTTGCCCGTGCCGCCGGGATTCACGATCTCGATCCAGTGTTGCCGCTACTACCACGAGCACAACGGCCGCTGGCCCGACGGGCTCGAAGGCGAGTTGCGCGCCTACATGGCCCGCCTGGAGAAGTGTACGGGCATGACGTTCGGCGAAGGGGCCCAGCCGCTGTTGGTCTCGGTCCGCAGCGGTGCCGCCCATTCGATGCCCGGCATGATGGACACGATCCTGAACTGCGGCCTGCACCCGGGCCTGGCCGATCACGTGGCCGACAAGGGGCGGTTCTGGTCGGTCTACGCGGCCTTCATTCAGCAGTTCGCCAACACCGTGGCGCATATTCCGGTTCCCGCTTTCGACGAGGTGGCCCGGAAACTGGGCCAGAACGGGCGATTCGAGAGGGCCCTGGCCGAGGCCTACATCGCCCTCTACGAGCGGCAGGCCGGCAAGCCGTTTCCGACCGCGCCGTGGGACGCCCTGTGCCAGTGTATCAACGCCGTCTTCGCGTCGTGGAGCAACGAGCGGGCCATCATCTACCGGAAGGCCCACGGCCTGGAGAACCTCGAAGGCACCGCCGTCAACGTCCAGTCGATGTTCAACTCCCGTGTGTCGGGCATCGCCTTTACGGCCAACCCGGCCAAGCCCTCGGCTGACGAGATTGTCATCGAGAGTTCCTACGGCCTGGGCGAGTCGATCGTCTCGGGCGACGTGACGCCCGACCGGTTCGTCCTCGACTCCAGGACGCTGGAGTTCAAGGAGAAGGCCCTCGGCCGCAAGGACCACGTGATGACGGGCTTGCAGGCCGACAGCGAAGGGGAGGCTTTCGACCCCGAAGCGGCCTCGCTGACCGACGCCCAGGCGACGGAGGTGGGGCGGATCGCGTTGAAGGTGCAGGACTACTTCGGGTTTCCCGTGGACATCGAATGGGGCCTGGCCAACGGTCGCTTCGCGCTGCTCCAGTCGCGTGCCGTCCGCGGCCTGGACGTCGCCCGCGACGTGGAGACCGGGCGCCAGGAGGAGATCGCGCGGCTGAAGGCCATCGTGGCCGAGTCCCGCAACAAGAGCAAGGTCTGGATCGTTCACAACCTGGCCGAGACGCTCGAGAAGCCTAAGCCGCTCACCTGGGACATCATCCGCGGCTTCATGAGCGGCGACGGCGGCTTCGGCACGATGTACAAGGATTTTGGCTATCGTCCGAGCGACCGCGTCTGCCGCGAGGGATTCCTCGAGCTGATCTGCGGCCGGATCTACGCCGACTCGGACCGCACGGCCGAGCTGTTCTGGGAAGGCATGCCGTTCGAGTACGATCACCAGGAAGTGCTGGCCAACCCGCGTCTTCTGGAGTCGGCGCCGACGAAGTTCGAGGCGTCGCGCGCGGACGAGAAGTTCCTGCTGCGGCTGCCCGGGACGCTGACGGCCATGCTGCGGTCGAGCCGCGCGATGAAACGGGCTCGCCGCCGCGCCGTCGAGGTGTTCGAGCACGAGCAGTTGCCCCCGTTCCGCGAGTACATCAGCGAGAAGCGCGAGCAGAACCTGTGGGACATGACGACCGAGGCCGTCATCGCCGAGTTGCACGACCGCATCCGGCGCGTGATGACCGAGTTCGGCAAAGAGTCGTTGAAGCCGGGCTTTTTCGGCGGCTGCGCACGGGCCGAGCTGGAGACCAAGCTGGTCCAGGTGCTCGGGCCGATGGAAGGCGCGAAGCTGGCTCAGACGCTTACGTCGGGGCTGGAGGGCGACTCGACCGTCGAGCAGAACGCGATGCTGTTCCGCGTGGCCCAGGGCAAGGACAGCCTCGAAGCGTTCCTCGGTCGCTACGGCCATCGCGCCGTGGGCGAGATGGAGCTGGCGAACCCCCGCTGGCGCGAGGACGACAGCTACGTGCGGCAGATCGTCGAGAACCAGAACGTCGAGCAGGACCATTCGCCGGCGACGCTGCACCGGCGCAACGCGGAGCGCCGCGAAGAGGCCATGGGGCAACTGCCCGGCATTCTCGCCGAGTGGGGCGGCAGCTCGATGCGCGAGGAAATCGAGGCCCTGGCCCGCGAGGCCCAGGCCCTGCTGCCGTATCGCGAGATCGGCAAGCATTACCTGATGATGGGCTATGAGCTGATCCGCCTGGCGATCCTGGAACTCGGCCGCCGCTGGACCGTCGGCGACGACGTGTTCTGCCTGCACCTGGAGGAGTTGCCGCACTTCGAGCGCGATCGCGAGCGTCTCCAGTCGCTGATGGCTCAGCGCAAGATTCGTTGGCAGTCGGCCCAGCGGCTCGACCTGCCCGATGTGGTCGGCAGCAGCGAACTGGACGTCCTGGGCCTGCCGCGGCAGATCGAGGCCGCCAGCGAGATGGACGCCCTGTCGCTCTCGGCCGGTGTGATGACGGGCATCGCCCGCATCGTGTTCGAACCCGGCGAGGCCAAGGATCTGGGCGACGCGTGCGTCCTGGTCTGCCCGAGCACCGACCCAAGCTGGACGGCCCTGTTCACGAAGATCAAGGGCCTTATCGTGGAGCGCGGCGGCGTGCTGTCGCACGGGGCCATCACGGCCCGCGACTTCAGCATCCCGGCCGTCGCCTGTCCGAACGCAACGCAGATCATTCGCAACGGCGCCAAGGTGCGCGTGGACGGCGACCGCGGCCACGTGACGATTATCGAGGAGTGACCGTATGGGTGCGTTTCTTGACACGTTGAATTCCGCCCTGATGTCGATTGGCGACCCGGCCCTGGGCTGGCTTCTGAACCTGCCGCGCAGTGTCGCCCTGTTCATCATCGCCATCGGCACGGCCCTCATCTTGACCGTCGTCCGCCTGTGGACGACGAACCAGGACCTGCTGGGCCGGTGCAAGAGGGACAAGGCCCGCCTGAAGCAGCTCATGAAAGAGGCCAAGAAGGCCGGCGACAAGGAGGCCGTGGCCCGGTACCGCACGACCGTCGGCCAGATCGGCATGAAGACGATGAAGGCCGAGGGCAAGCCGCTGCTGGCCTCGATCGTGCCGATCGCCATCATCGCCTGCTGGGCCTGGGCCCGCATCGCCTACGAAGCCCCCGTGCCCGGCGAACCCATGGACGTGTACGTCTACTACGAGGCGGCGGCCATCGGGCGGCTCACGCACCTGGTGCCGCAGGAGAACCTGGAGGCCGAGACCGGGTGGATTCAGAAGGTGGTCCAGGACGTGGACCGCGACGGCAAGCCGATCAACAGCGGCGTGGCACGCTGGCGGCTCAGAGCCGCGCAGAAGAACGACCCGTACCTTCTGGAGTTCCGCTACGACGGTCGCACGTTCACCAAGGAATTCATTGTCGATGGCCGCAAATACGCCGAACCGATCACTTTCTACGAGGAAGGCGCCCCCGCCCTCTGCACCGAGTTGAAGCTGACGGAGGCCAAGCTCTTCGGCGTCATCCCGGGCCTCCCCTGGATCGGCATGCAGGCCTGGATGGTCGGCTACCTCGTGATCGTTCTGCCGTTCTCGTTCCTGCTGAAGCCACTGCTGCGGATCAACTGAGGCCTCGGTGCGGATGCGGGGGTCTGTTGTTGCCGACCGGTGCGGCTCCGGGTATGCTCATGGCCGCTATGAGTGACACCGGCCGCCCATCCTCGCTGCGCCGCCGCTGGGTCGCCCTCGGGCTCCGAGTGGCGAGCCTGGCATTGCGTCCCTCGCTTCAGACCGACGACCTCGTTTCGGCCGGCTACAACCACATCGCCCACGGTTACGACGACGCCTGGACCGACCACATGCGGCACCTCTCGGTCGAGATGCTCGACCGCCTGTCGCCGCCGGCGCAGGCCGAGTGCCTCGATCTGACCTGCGGCACCGGGTTCGTGACGGCCGAGCTGTCGCGCCGTACGGGACGGCGGGCCCTCGGCGTGGACCGGTCCGCCGGCATGCTCGATGTCGCCCGCCGCAAGCACGGGGCATCGTGCGACTTCGCCCAGGCCGACGTGCTGGAGTTCCTGCGATCGCGGCCGTCGGCCAGTGCTGACGTTGTCACGTGCGGGTGGGGCCTCGGGTACTCCCGGCCCTGGGCTGTCGTCGGTCAGATCGCCCGCGTGCTGCGCCGGGGCGGCCGCGTCGGCATCATCGACAACACGCTCTTCTCGCTCGCGGGCGTTCTCTGGTGCTCGCTGGCCACCTTCGCCGAGCGGCCCGAGGCGCTGCAGCACGTGATGAAGGTGCGTTTCCTGCCCTCCAGTCTGCCGCTGGCGACGATCCTGCGCCTGCGCGGTCTGGCCGTGGACAGCCGCTGGGACGGCGCCAAGACTTACCACGTCGCCGACGGTCGCGCGGCCATCGCGCGGCTGACCGCCACCGGGGCCGCCGCCGGGTTCGAGTCCGCCGTCGCGCCGGAGTCGCGCCAGGCCATCTTCGACCGGTTCGCCGAGATCCTCGAGACGCGCCGGCGCACGGAACGGGGCATCCTGATCACGCATCGTTACCTGGCGGTGGTGGGCCACCGACGATGATCGCTCTGCTCAGGCTCTGCCGCTTCTACTACGCTCTGCCCATGGCCGCGGCCTTTCTCCTGACCATCTACTACGCCCGCGGCGGCCGCATGGAGAGCCGCTGGACGGCCGACCTTGTCGCCGCGGGCGCACTGATGCTGGTTATTGCCGCCGCCTATGTCCTGAACGATGTGCTGGACTGTCATATCGACCGCGTGAACGCCCCCGGGAGGCCGCTGCCGTCGGGCGCCGTGCGACGCAGCGCCGCGCTGGCCTGGGGCATTGTCCTGATGATCGGCGGGGTGGTCGTGGCGTCGCAAGGCCGCCCGCAGTTTCTGGCGGCGCTGGCCGCCGTGGCCGTTGTGGTGACATGCTACGATCTTCTCAGCAAACGCCTCGGGCTGCTCAAGCAGGTTCTGGTCTCCGTGCTCATGGCGAGCATTTATCCCCTGGCCGTGGCCCAGGCCGGCTGGCCCGTCGGATCCCGGGCCGGAGCCCTGGCTTTCTTCCCTGTCTGGCTGCTGCTGACGAGCTTCGGCTACGAGATCCTCAAGGACATCCGCGACGCCCGTGGCGACATGGCCGCCGTGGCCGCTCCGTCGCCCGTGCAGCGGCGACCGGACGTGTGGCGCATCGTCTCGCGCGGCGCCATTCTGGCGGGTGCGGCGTTCCTTGTCGGGCCGTTCGTGTACGGTTGCGGCTGGGTCTATGTCGCAGGGGCTGCCGGGGCCGGGATTCTGGCGACGGTGTCGGCCTTCCTTCCGGTGCGCCGCGCGCTGCGACTGGTCTATGCCGAATGTGTCCTGGTGGGACTGGCCGCCACGCTCGACGTCATCGTGCTCGGTTTCTGAGCAACCGCCGGTATCCCTCGGGCAGCGGCGCACCGGGATCGGGGGCCGCACACAGCCCCTCGCTTGCCTCGCGCGGCAACGGCAGGGCGGTTCCATCGGCCGGCAGGCATCGCCCGATCTGCCGCATCAGGCAACCCCGGCGCGGCGCGGGGAAGAACCGTTCCATGCGGGTCCAGATGTCCGCCAGCGGCTCCGCGGTCGCGTTGCCGAACCCGAGCGGCGTCAGGTCGCACGGGCAGACCTCGCCGCCGGCGTCGATGAACAGGTGGTGGTACCCGGCGCCGCACCCGAACATCGCGTCCGACTCCAGGTACGCGAAACATGCTACCGCCGGCCCGCCGCGGCGGCAGTTGTGCCGCACGTGGAATTCGCCCAGCCGCCGATACTCCTCCGGCGAGAGCATGGTCGAGGCACACCCAGCAAGGCCGCCCGTGGCCACGGGTGCCAGGACGCGCAACTCGCCAACCTTCCACCGCGACGCCAGGTCGTAGAGGCGATCCAACTCGCCCGAGTCCAGTTTCTCGCGGAACCCGATCGTCGAAAGAGCGGTGTAGAGACCCGCTTCGCGGCACGCCCTGACGGCTGCGGCGGCCTCGGCGAACGAGCCTTCGCGGCGGCGCTCGGCATCGTGCGCAGCCGCCTCGGACGATTCGACGCCCACGGTCACGCAGTCCACCCCCGCATCGGCCAGACGGCGGGCTCGCGCCGCATCCAGCCCGCAGCCGGTCGTGAAGACGATCGTCGCCATCTCGGGCTTGGCCGCCAGGGCAAGCGATTCCAGATCGTCCCTGAGCAGCGGCTCGCCGCCGGTCAGTCCGAGGGTGCAGGCGCCCAGGGCTTTCGCCTGTGCCACCAGGTCCAATGCCTGTTGCGGCGACAGGGCGTCGCGGCGGCGATGCCCGTAACTGCAATGCCTGCAATCGCAGGGGCATGCCCCGGTCGCGGCAAGGTAGACCGAGAAGGGAACGCGGCGGCGTGCGGCCAAGGCCTCGCAGAACCGGTTGAACGCCGGCGACGGATACGGCGGGAAGAACGTGTTGATGCGAATCTGCCCTGCAAACCGGTGCGGCTTTTCGTTCCGCATGCGGCGCCACAGGTACCCGAGGTGCCCGATCGGCACGCGGCCCAGCAGGGGAGCGAACACCCGCAGCAGCGACGCTCGCGAAGTGGGTCTCATGGGCCGTCCTGCTGTGACGCCGGCGGCAGCGCGGCTTCCGGCGGCTTGCGGGTCATGAACCACCAGACGACGCCGAAGACCAGTCCAAGGACCGCCCCCGTGGGGATGGCGAAGATCAGTCCCGCCACAGCGGCGTCCCAGCGGAACTGGGCGCTGGCGACCATCAGGCCGCCATGAAGAATCAGTGCCGCAACGATTCCGCAGGCCACGCCCCAGAACGTTCCTGCCAGAAACAGTATCCGAGACGGTCCACTGGGCCGGGCAGCCTGTTTCCGAGCGGCGGCGTTCATGCGATTGGCCCACAGAAGGCCGGCCAGGAGGCCTCCGGCAAGCCCTAGAACGGCGCCTGAAACCGTCAGGGCATCGTTCGCGTTGACTTCGTCGATGCTGCCGAGATCGTAGAGCACCGTCGCCAGCATCCCCAGCGGCACACTGACCAGCCCGGCCGCAAGGCAGACGATCACGGCGACAACATGTAAAGCCCTGGCGTTGTGCAGACGGTCAGCCACGAGGAGTTCCTCCAAAGGATCGCCCACGATACGTGTCGCCACCCGGTGTGTCAATATCGAGTCCGGCTCCATATCGAGTCCGGCTCCAAGGCCGGCTCGGGCCTTTCCCGCTGCGCCCGGCGTCCGTGCGGGGGCCATCAGCGGGTCGTCTGCATTTTGTGACGGCGGCCCTGTCGCCATGTGTTACCATGGTTGCATACGCAGGGAGGCCGGTTGCAGTGAGCGCTTTCGGAACTACGATCGAGATGTGCCGGCGCGTCGTGCGGGTGACCGCACTTCTTGCCGCCATGGCCGCGACCTGTGTCGGTCAGCCGGCTCCGGACGGTCTCTGGTTCGACGATCTGGGCGAACCGGCACCGGTGTCGCGCGAGGACGGCAAACGGCTCGCGGCGCGGATTCACGCGCACCTGGCGGCCAGGGGGCAGGGCAAGGCCCAGGCGCCGGCGTTGCCCGAGTCGCTGGCCGCCGACGCGGCGCCGCGCATCGTCCTGCTTTCCCTGAGCGACGGTCGCACCGGGGCGCAGGTCGTCCTGGGGACGGGGCAGGGCATGGCGGCTGCCGTCGAAGCGGCTGTCGCACGGGCCGTACCCCTTGTGCCCAGCGACGCGCCGCGTCTCTGGCTCAAGCTTGACATCGTGACCGCCGTGGAGGCGGGCGTCGATCTGGATCCCGTGACCGGCCGTCGCCTGGACCGCAGCCTCCAGGGATTCGCCTTCGACCGACGGTCGCAGATCGTTTTCCTGCCCGAGCAGGTAGTCGCTCACCACCTCGCCGACGACAAGGGCCGCCTTTGGCCGCAGAGCATCGTCCGCTATCTGAAGCCGTCGTCGCCCCGTGGCAGCGCCTTTCTCGACGCCTTCCGCCGCCCGCAACTGACGGGCGTCCTCTTCCGGACGCAGGCATTCTTCAGCGACGGGGCCGCGACCGTCGCCCTGTTCCGCGGCCACGTCGTCCGCGACGATCTGCCGCCGCTGTCGTCCCAGGCACTCCTGGAGGCTTCGCGCCGGGCCGGGGACTACCTCGTCCGGGCCATCGATGATCAGGGACGATTCGACTACCTGCTCGCCGCGCCGCAAGGCCCGTCCGGGGACGCCGCCGACGACTACAACATTCTTCGGCACGCCGGCACTGTCTACTCGCTGCTGGAGCTTCACGAGGCCGACCGCCAGGAGCCGATCCTGGCCGCCGCGGAACGGGGTATCGCCCACCTGCTCAAGCACGTGGCGTCGGCGCCGGGCGGCGACGAGGCCGTGCGGTGCATCGTGGAAGGTGGTGTCGCCAAGCTCGGCGGCAACGCCCTGGCCGTCGTGGCCCTGGCGCAGCATGCCCGCGTCACGGGCCGCCGCGACCACGTTGAGACCATGCGACGCCTCGGACGCTGGATGGTCAGCCTCCAGGATGCCGACGGCCGCTTCCGGATGCATTCGATGACCGTCCCCGAGGGACGCGACACCGGATTCCAGTCGCAGTACTATCCAGGCGAGGCAATCCTGGCCCTGTTGCGGCTGAACGCCGTGGACCCCGCCCCCGTCTGGCTCGACGCCGCCGAGAAGGGGGCCCGGTGGCTTATCACCGTGCGCGACGCCCAGGTGGCCGACAACCGTCTCAACCACGACCACTGGCTGCTCTACGCCCTGAACGAGTTGTACCGCATTCGCCGCGACGAGTTGTTCCTGAAGCACGCCCAGCGACTGGCCCGGGTGATCGTCGCCGCGCAGATTCGCGATGCCGAGCCGCCCGACTGGTGCGGGGGATATCTGAACCCGCCCCGATCGACGCCCACGGCAACGCGGACCGAGGGCCTTTGTGCCGCGTGGCGCCTGGAGCGTGACTTCGGCCGTCCGGAGCAGGCCCGCGATCTCCTCGGCGCCCTGTGCCGAGGCGCCGAGTTCGTGCAACGGACCCAACTGGGCCCCGAGAGCGTCCTTTACGCCGACGATCCGCAGCGATGGCTCGGCGGCTTCCGCGGCAGCCTGACCGACATGACCGTGCGCATCGACTATGTTCAGCACAGCCTGTCGGCGATGTTGGGCTTGCGGCAGATTCTCGCGGCCGAGTCCGATAACGCCGCGCGGGCGACAACCCCGGGATCCCCGTAACCCGAGTGAGCGAATGTGGTTACACGTGGCGTCGGCAAGTTGCTGTTGACACGCCGCAGAGGCGATGCGACACTACCCGTTCTTTCGTCTCCAAACGCGCTTCGGACAGGGGAAAGCTATGGTCAAGGGCAAGAGCGAACTGGCAAAGGGCACCTGGTTGACCTATCGTCCGGATATCAAGGTTCTCGACTGCACCGTCCGCGACGGCGGGCTGATCAACAACCACATGTTCGAGGACGGCTTCGTCAAGGCCGTCTACGACTGCTGCGTCGCCGCCGGCGTGGATTACATGGAGCTCGGCTACAAGGGGTCGAGCAAGATCTTCTCGCGCGACGAGTACGGCTCGTGGAAGTTCACCACCGAGGACGACCTGCGCCGCATCGTCGGCGACAACGACACCAGCCTGGTGCTCTGCGCCATGGCCGACGCCGAGCGCACGGATTACCACACCGACATCCTGCCCCGCCAGGAGAGCGTCCTGGGCATGATCCGCGTGGCCACCTACATTCACCAGATTCCCGTGGCCATGGACATGATCAAGGACGCCCACGACAAGGGCTACGAGACCACGGTCAACCTGATGGCCGTCTCGGCGGTGCAGGAGCGCGAACTGCTCGAGGCGCTCGATTCGCTGGCCAAGAGCGAGGTCGGCACGATCTACATGGTGGACAGCTTCGGCTCGTTCTACAGCGAGCAGATTCGCGATCTCACCCTGTCGTACCTGAAGGCCGTCGAGGGCACCGGCAAGAAGATCGGCATGCACATGCACAACAACATGCAACTGGCCTACGCCAACACGATCGAGGGCCTCATTCTCGGGGCCAGCATGCTCGATGCCACGATCAACGGCATGGGCCGCGGGGCAGGCAACTGCCCGCTCGAACTGCTTCTGGCCTTCCTGAAGAACCCCAAGTTCCGCCTGCGGCCGGTCCTTCAGTGCATCGGCGACCACTTCCTCCCGCTCCTGGAGAGCCGCAAGATGGAGTGGGGCTACATGATCCCCTATCTGGTCACGGGCATGCTGAACCAGCATCCGCGTGCCGCCATGAAATGGCGCGCCGGCAACACGCCGGACGACTACGTCACGTTCTACGACCAGGTGGTCGAAGAGGACTGACGCTTCCGCCGCTCCCGGGCCGGGCGCCCGTGTCCGGTTCTGCGCCGAGAATCCACGCAATCGACGGCCGTCGGCCGGGGTTATACTCCACGGGGCGTTGCCGGCCCGGCGCGCAGGGGCGTCGGCCCATGCCGCGCGGCCCGTGGGCGATTCCGGAGGGTGCCATGAAGCGAATGTGCGTGGTTGTGCTGGCCTGTATCGTAGCCGTGGTTGCCGCAACGGCGGTCAGGAACGCGGTGGTCGCCCAGGATCGTCCAGCCACTGGAGGCGTGATGGGCAAGTCCGGCGATGACAAGAGCCCGTACGCCAAGTGGAAGAACGGGCCTTCCACCAAGGCCGACTTCTTCCCGATTGCCGTGTGGTGCCAGGCGCCCAGGAATGCCCCAAAGTTCAGGGCCATCGGCATCAACGTTTACCTCGGCATCCACGGCGGGCCGGAGGAGAAGGATCTCGAGGAACTCAAGAAGCAAGGCATGCCGGTGATCTGCGATCTGAACGAGGTCGGCATGAAGCACAGGAACGACCCGATCATCATCGGTTGGATGCACGGCGACGAGCCAGACAACGCCCAGAGCATGAAGGATCGCTGGAAGAACGATGCCGACGCGGCCAACAAGGCGTGGCCCGGCACGGCCAGGAAGACCCTCCAGCAGTGGGGCACCTACGGGCCGCCGATCCCGACCGGCGAGATCGTCGCCAACTACAAGCGCATCCGCAAGGCCGATCCCACCCGCCCGGTGCTGCTGAACCTCGGTCAGGGCGTGGCCTACGACGGCTACAACGGCCGCGGCATCCGCAGCGGCAAGCTCGAAGACTACCCCGAGTACATGAAGGGCTGTGATCTGGTGTCGTTTGACATCTACCCGGTGGTCCACAACAAGCCCGAGGTCAAGGGCAAGCTGGAGTTTGTGCCGCGCGGCGTGGATCGGCTCCGCGAGTGGGGCAAGGGCGAGAAGGTCGTCTGGAACTGCATCGAGTGTACGCACATCGGCAACCCGCCGGCGCTGCCGACCGTCAGTGAGATACGCACCGAGGTCTGGATGAGCCTGATCCACGGCAGCCAGGGCCTGATCTACTTCGTTCACGAGTTCGCGCCCAAGTTCGTCGAGGCCGGCGTGTTCGGCCATCCCGAGATCGCCAAGGGCGTGGGGGAGATCAACGCGCAGATTCACGAACTGGCCCCTGTGCTCAACTCGCGCACGGTGGGCGGCGGGGCCGCGGTCGCGTCCAGCAACGCCGACGTCCCGGTGGACATCCTGGTCAAGCAGCACGGCGGCGCGACGTACCTGTTCGCGGTGGCCATGCGCAACGCTGACACGAAGGCGGCCTTTCAGGTCAAGGGGCTCCGGGGCAAGGCCCGGGCCGAGGTGCTCGGCGAGGGGCGCACGATCGACGTCGAGAACGGCAAGTTCGAGGATGACTTCAAGGGCTACGCCGTCCACCTCTACAAGATCGCGGCAGAGAAGTGACCGCTTGCCGCCGGGCGGACGCCCGGGCGCAGAACTCCACGAGGCGAGAGCCCTTCACAGGAAGGTTCTCGCCTCGCGATGTCTGGTTTTCGCCACCTCGGCCGCGGGCGATCAGCCGAGCATGGCCGCCAGGTCCGCCTCGGGCGTCTTGATGGGCGTCAGGTGGAACTTCTCCACCAGGACGTTCAACACGTTCGGTCCCACGAACGCCGGCAGGCTCGGCCCGATCCGCATGTTCTGGATGCCCAGGTGAAGCAGCGTCAGCAGGATGCACACGGCCTTCTGCTCGTACCAGCTCAGCACCAGGCTCAGCGGCAGGTCGTTCACGCCGCAGCCGAAGGCCTTGGCCAGCGCCACGGCGATCTGGATCGCGCTATAGGCGTCGTTGCACTGGCCGCAGTCCAGCAACCGCGGAATGCCGCCAATGTCGCCGAAGTCGAGCTTGTTGAAGCGATACTTCCCGCACGCCAGCGTCAGAATCACGCAGTCCTCGGGCACCTTCTGGGCCAGTTCCGTGTAGTAGTTGCGTCCCGGCTTGGCGCCGTCGCAGCCGCCGATCAGGAAGAACCGGCGAATCTTGCCGGCCTTCACGGCGTCGATTACCGTGCCGGCCACGCTCATCACGGTGTTCCGCGCGAAACCGATGGTGATACTCTTCGCCGGTGCGTCCTCGGCGAACCCCGGGGCCGCCAGCGCCGCCTCGATCACCGGCGTGAAGTCCTTCTTTCCGCCGGGACCGGCCGGAATGTGCGTCACGCCCGGCCAGGCCACCAGGCCTGTCGTGAAGATGCGGCCCTTGTAACTCTCCTTCGGTTTCTGGATGCAGTTGGTCGTCATCAGCACCGCCCCGGGAAACGCGTCGAACTCCTTCTGCTGATCCTGCCACGCGCCGCCATAGTTGCCGACCAGGTGCTTGTGCTTCTTCAACTCCGGGTACGCCAGGCACGGCAGCATCTCGCCGTGCGTGTATACGTGGATCCCCTTGCCCTCGGTCTGCTCCAGCAGCATCTTGAGGTCTTTCAGGTCGTGACCCGAGACGACGATGCACTTGCCCTTGACCGGCGTCACGCGGACCTGCGTCGGCTCCGGATGGCCGTAGGCGCCCGTGTTCGCTCTGTCGAGCATCTCCATGACCTTCAGGTTCACCTCGCCCACGCGCAGGGCCATGCTCACCAGCGCATCGACGTCCGACGGATTGCCCGCCAGGAAGTCCAGGGCCTCGTGGATGAAGGCGTACACGCCGTCGTCCTGAACGCCCAGCACGCAGGCGTGGTCGGCATAGGCGGCCATGCCCTTCAGCCCGTAGGTGACCAGTTCCTGGAGTCCGGCCACGTCGGCCCCCAGGCCGTCCAACCGCTTCTTGATGCTCAACGACTCGCCCTGGCGGACCATCTCGGCGACGCTCCCTGCCGGCTTCAGCGCTGCCTCGGCGCCCGCCGGCGTTTCGGGCTTCTTGCCCTGCTTTCGGCATGCGTCTTCGTAGGCGGCCCGCACCTTGTCCCTCACGGCCGCGCCGCGGCGAATGGTGTCCGCCAGGCGCTCGGGATCGAAGTCCACGTTCGTCACCGTCGCAAACAGCGCCTCGACGACGAACCGGTCGGCCTCCGTCGGCTTGACGCCCACCTTTCGGGCCCGATGCGCGTACTGGCTGACGCCCTCGGCCGCGTGGACCAGCAGATCCTGAAGCGCCGCCGCGTCGGGCGCCTTGCCGCACACGCCCTGGACCGTACACCCCGTGCCCTTAGCCGTCTGTTCACACTGGTAGCAGAACATGCTCATGCGTATCTCTCCTGAAAAAGGTCCCGATGCCATCGATCTGCTGCTCCAACGTGTCCCATTATGCCGGGATTCCGGCTCGCGGACCTTGACGCAGATCAATTCCGCCACGTTTTCTTCGATCTCTCCGGAAAACCTCGTTAATGCCAGCCCCCCCCTATGTCTGACCAACCGCTGTGCCCCAAGGGGTGCGGCGGACAAGGGTGCATGTCATTTTTGCGGGTGCGCAGGCTCTCGCACCGCAGAAACGGTGGGGAAGCGACGTAGGGGGCGCTCGCGAGCGCCCCGCGGGGGACAGGCACCCTGGGAGGGCGGCTCCCCCCTCGACGAGGCTCGGGGCTTGCAGCGAGCCGCCCCTACGGTTGGCGCTATTGCCAGACCAGTGGCCCGCCACAAACGTGACATGCACCCGGCGGACAACGGTAGGCGCGTTTTTGATTGACCGCGCGCGGGGGGCGGCCTATTCTGAATCTTCGGCTCTTCGATGGGCATGAAGCGGGGTGGGTTGCTGTGCGAGGGAGGCGTGCAAAGTGATGGCGAGCGTGCGTTATGTGGTCGATGGGGCCTACAACCTGGCGGAGGTGGCGCGCCGGCTTGAGCCGCACGGCGTCGTGTATGAGCCGGAGCCGGGGCGGCTGCGCCTGGTGCCGGACGATCCGACGTATCCGGAGACGTTCCTGGGGAGCGACGGGGTGGTGGAGATGCGGCTGGATCCGTCGGCGGGCCAGCGCGTGGACGAGTTTGTCGGCGACTTGTCGTCCTGGCTCGGGCTGGACCTGACGCCGGTCGCGTCGCGATAGCGTGTTCGCAGGCAGGAGAGACAGCATTGGCGGAAGGCGTATTCGGGCGCATGCGACGGGACGATTCGGTGCTGCTGGTGGTGGACATCCAGGAGCGTCTGTTGCCGGCGATGGACGGGCACGAGGAGGTGGCTGCGGCGGCGGACCGGCTGGTTCGGGCGGCAGGGCTGCTCGGCGTGCCGGTGCTGTGTACGGAGCAGTACCCTCGTGGGCTGGGGGCGACGGTGGATCCGGTCCGGACGAGTCTGGGTCCGGCGCCGATTCTGGAGAAGATGACGTTCAGTTGCTGCGGGGCCGAAGGGCTCATGGGGCGTTTGGCGTCGCTGGGCCGCCGGCAGGTGGTGCTGGCGGGCATCGAGACGCACGTGTGCGTGATGCAGACAGCCCTGGATCTGCTTGCGGCGGGATATCGGCCGTTTGTGGCGGCCGACGGCGTGTCGAGTCGGTTCGCGGCCGACCGGCAGACGGCGTTGGATCGCCTGCGTCAGGCCGGAGCGGTGGTGACGACGAGCGAGTCGGTGATGTTTGAGTGGCTCGAGACGGCGGCTGCGGCGGAGTTCAAGGCCGTGTCGCGTATCGTCCGCGAGCGATAGGGTCTGAGCGGCAGCGTCAGTGGGGAGGAACACCGGGCCATGGGCTTTCCGATACATCGACTTCGGCGGCTTCGCGAGCATCCCGGGCTGCGCGAGATGGTGGCCGAGACGCGGTTGTCGGCGCAGGATCTGGTGATGCCTCTGTTTGTGCGCGAGGGTCACGGCGAGCGTCGGCCGATTGCGTCGATGCCGGGCCAGTGCCAGTGGTCGGTCGATACGCTGGTGGAGCGGGCCGGCGAGGCGGCTGCGGCGGGTGTGCCGGCGGTACTGCTGTTCGGCATTCCGTCGCACAAGGACGCCGCGGCGACGTCGGGCACGGCGCCCGACGGCATCATCCCGCGGGCGGTGCGGGCGCTGAAGGAGGCGATGCCGAATCTGGTGGTGATGACAGACGTGTGTCTGTGCGAGTACACGGACCACGGGCATTGCGGGGTGCTGACGGATCGTGGCGGCGAAACGGTGGTGGACAACGACCGGACACTGTCGGTTCTTGGCGCGATGGCGGTGGCGCATGCGCAGGCGGGAGCGGACGTGGTGGCGCCGAGCGACATGATGGACGGCCGGGTGGCTGCCATACGTCGGGCACTGGATGCTGAGGCGCTGTCGCATGTGCCGATCATGTCTTACGCTGCGAAGTACGCGTCGAGTTTCTATGGGCCGTTTCGTGACGCGGCCGAGAGCCCGCCGAAGTTCGGCGACCGGCGCGGGTACCAGATGGATGTGCGCAACGGGGACGAAGCGTTGCGCGAGGTGGCACTGGACGTGGAGGAAGGGGCCGACATCGTGATGGTGAAGCCGGCCGGCAGCTACCTGGACATCCTGTGGCGGGTGAAACAGGCATTTCGGATGCCCGTGGCGGCGTACCAGGTGAGCGGCGAGTATGCTATGATCAAGGCGGCGTCGTCGCAGGGGTGGGTGAACGAGGATCAGGTGATGATCGAGTCGCTGACGGCGATCCGTCGCGCCGGGGCGGACCTGATTGTGACGTACTTTGCGGACCGGGTTGCAGATATCATTGAAGGTTAGGCGGCATTTGCTGAAAAGTGGCCCCAGACCTCATTGACTTGTGCGCGGGCTTGCTGTATCCTAGCGGTTGCTGTCTGCGACGGCACAGAAGTCTTCCCGCCCGTGCCCGTCGCGCAACGGGGGGAAGTCCAATCACCCATGGATGGGGCATTAAGGTCAGGGACGCATCGGGGGTTCGCCTGAGGCGATTATGCGTGTCTTAATGCTCGGCTGGGAGTTTCCGCCGTTCATCAGTGGCGGCCTGGGGACGGCCTGCTACGGGTTGACGCGCGCCATGAGCGAGGAGGGGGTCGATGTGACCTTCGTCCTGCCTCGGGCGGTCAGCGGCGACCACACCACGCACGTGCGGCTGATAGCGCCTGCCGCGGTTTCCGTCAAGAGCAACGGTCGCGTGAAGTCGATGCTCGTCCAGCAGGGCGGGCAGATTGTCAGCTACCACATCGACAGTCTCGATCATGTGACCTTCGTTCCGGTGGACGTGGAGTTGTCGCCGTACGAGACGGAGGCGGAGTATGCGGCGCGGATCGAGCGCTTGAACCGGATTCGTCACACCCTCAGCCAGGAGGAGATGCGCGTCCTGGAGACCGAGAGCCGCCGGACGGATCGGTCGATCTGCGCGGTGGATTCGCCGTTGACGGGGCAGTACGGTCGGGATCTTCTGGCGGAGGTGCATCGGTATGCGCGGCTGGTGACGATGTTCGCGCCGCGGATGGAGTTCGACGTGATCCACGCGCACGACTGGATGACGTTCCCGGCGGCGCTGGCGGTGTCGCGAATGACGGGCAAGCCGCTGGTGGTGCACGTGCACAGCACGGAGTTCGACCGCAGCGGGGAGCACGTGGACCAGCGTGTGTACGACATTGAGCGGGCCGGGATGCACGGGGCGGCCCACGTGGTGGCGGTGAGCAACCTGACGCGGAATTTGTGCGTGAGCCGCTACGGTGTGGATCCGCAGAAGGTGTCGGTGGTCTACAATGCGATCGACCTTCAGGATTCGACGGTGCCGACCGGGCCGCTGACGTTTCGCAAGGGCGAGCGTCTGGTGCTGTTTCTTGGCCGCATGACGATGCAGAAGGGGCCGGACTACTTCGTGGCGGCGGCCAAGAAGGTGCTCGACAAGATGGAGAACGTGACGTTCATCATGGCGGGCGACGGGGACATGTTCCGCCGGGTGATCGAGAGGGCCGCGGACCTGGGCATCGGGCACAAGATTCTGTTCACGGGGTTTCTGCGCGGCGACAACGTGCAGAAGGTGTTCCGGATGGCGGACCTGTTCGTGATGCCGAGCGTGAGCGAGCCGTTCGGGCTGGTGCCGCTGGAGGCGATGAGCCAGGACGTGCCGGTGATCATCAGCAAGCAGAGCGGCGTGAGCGAAGTGCTGACGCACGTGCTGAAGGTGGATTTCTGGGACATCAACGAGATGGCCAACAAGATCATCGCGGTGCTGCGTCACGCGCCGCTCCGCGAGACGCTGAAGAAGCACGCACACTTTGAGGTTCGCAAGTTCTCCTGGCGCGATGCTTCGCGGTCCTGTGTGGAACTCTACGAGCGGCTGACGTCCCGCGGGTGATCGCCGACCGGCGGCGACGACCGGACGGGGCGAGCGGCCCGGGTCTGTCTCTACTCGACGTGGAAGGAACCGTACAGCCTATGGCTTCCGTCTGCTTCTACTTCCAGGTGCACCAGCCGTATCGCCTTCGCCGCTACAGCGTGTTCGATGCCGATCCATACTACTTCGACGACTACAAGAACGCTGAAATCTGCCGCAAGGTGGCCACGAAGTGCTACCTGCCCGGCAACCGGCTGATGCTGGACCTCATTCAGCGGCACAAGGGGCGGTTCCGCGTCAGCTACTCGATCAGCGGCGTGGCCGTGGACCAGTTTCTGGAGTACTGCCCGGAGGTGATTGACTCGTTCCGGGCGCTGGTCAATACGGGCTGTGTCGAGCTGCTGGGCGAGACGTATTACCACAGCCTTTCGTTTCTCTATAGCCGCGAAGAATTCCGCCACCAGGTGAACAGCCACAAGGCGAAAATGCAGGAGGTGTTCGGTTACCAGCCGCGCGTCTTCCGTAACACGGAGTTGATCTACAACAACGACCTGGCGCACTACGTGCAGGACATGGGTTACGCGGGCATTCTGGCCGAAGGGGCGGATTACATTCTGGGTTACCGCAGTCCGAACTTCCTGTACCGGCCGCTGGGGGCGGATCGCATCAAGCTCCTGCTGAAGAACTATCGCCTGAGCGACGACATCGCCTTCCGGTTCTCGAACCGCGGCTGGAGCGAATGGCCGCTGACGGCCGAGAAGTTCGGCCGATGGGTCAACGAGGTCAACGGCAACGGCTTCGTGGTGAACCTGTTCATGGATTACGAAACCCTCGGGGAGCACCAGTGGGAGGACACGGGCATCTTCGATTTCATGTCGAAGTTGCCGGAGGTGATCCTGGAGCACTCCGACAACGACTTCCTGCGGCTGTCGGAATCGGTCGACCGCTACGAGGCCAGCGGCACGCTCGATGTGCCGCACATGGTGTCATGGGCCGACATGGAACGCGACCTGTCGGCATGGCTCGGCAACAGCATGCAGTCCAACGCCCTGCACGAGATCTACCGCCTGGAGCGGCAGATCAAGGAGAAGGGCGACCCGATGCTTCTGCACGACTGGCGGCGGCTCCAGACGTCGGACCATTTCTACTACATGTGCACGAAGTGGTTCTCCGACGGCGACGTGCACAAGTACTTCAACCCCTATGACTCGCCGTACGATTCGTACATCAACTTCATGAACGTGCTGGACAACATCCGTCAGCGGCTCAGGCACTGATGGCATCGCGGCCGCAGGCGACAGGCGGCCAACAGGCGAACAACAGGCCCCCGGCGCCGTGGCGCTGGGGGCCTGATCGTTTGTGTGACGAGGCGCGGGCGACGTCGCGCGGGCATCAACCTACTGTGCCAGAACGTAGACGGGGCAGGGGCCCACCTCGACGGACACTTTGCCGTCGGCGGACTCGACGGTCTTCTCGTGACCGAACATGTCGCGAACGGTGACCTTGCCGGCAGCCTCGATGGCCACGGTCTTCGGGCCGGCGACGTTCCAGGCCATCAGCACGGGCTTGCCGGCGTCGGCCTTGGCGGCGTCGGGCGCGAAGCGGTAGATGAAGAGGCCGTCCTGACCGTCGCTGACGGCCGCCTGGAGCCTCGGATTCGGCAGCGTGCGGATCATGGTCTGCACGGCGAACGCCTGCGGCCGCCAGGACTTGTCGCGGAGGAAGAATCCGGCGTTGAAGTTATCGCTGTCGGTGGCGAACATGATGTGGACGCGCGCGACGCCCAGGCGCATGGCCACGGCGTACATGCGGCAGGTGTAGGCGGCCTGGAGCAGCGGCGACACCAGAGGTTTGCCGGGAGGCGTGTCGAAGTGGCCGCCGTCCTGTTTCGAGATGGGGTAACCGACCTCGGTGTACCAGACGGGGGCGTCCCCGCGACCGTGTTTGGCGAGGATGGCGCGAATCTCCGCCAGGCAGGGCGCCACGGCATAGCCGCCCCAGGGCTTCACGTAGAACATATCGGGGCCGACGGGCTCGGTGTACGGATGCGTGGAGAGGGCGTCGTAGCTCTTGGCCACGGCGGGGTCCTTCTCGTGGACGTTCTTGATGAAACGGATGTCGCCCTTGCTGGCGCCGCCGGCGCCGAAACCGATGACCGTCACGTCGGGCCAGCGGTCCTTGATGGCCTTGCCCGCGGCGACGATCACTTTGGCGTAGAGGGCTTCGCGCTCGGCTTCGACCTCGGCGCGCGGCTCACGGTCGGGGATCATGTACTGGAAGTTCGGCTCGTTCCAGACCTCGATCTTCGTGACGGGCCGGTTGGGCAGGTCGGGATGGTCCTTGAAGAACGTGCCGCCGGGGCCGTAGCGCTCCAGGAACGCGACGATGCCCTTGATGTTGTCGGCGAGAAAGGCTTCGTCGCTGTCGTAGAAGGCTCGGTTGCGGTTCTGGCCGTGAACGCGGACGCCAAGGGTCTTCATGATCTCGACTCCGTCCTGGGACATGGCTTCCATGGCCTTGTCGTCGAACGGGCCGCCGATGCGGATGCTCCTGAAGCCGATCTTCCTGATTGCGTCGCGATGTTCCAGATACTCGCCGGTCCAGGCGTAAAGGCCGTAGACGGGCACATCTGGGGCGGGACGGGCCGCCACCTGGTCGATGGGCGGGAACTGCTGATCGGCGATCTTCCACTGGCCGGGGATGACCGTGGGTTGGACAACGGGGCCGGGCTCGGCGGCACAGGCCGGGCTGGCCAAGGCGACGACCGCCATCAGGACAAGACTGAGAGTGCGCATGGCTTTCTCCTGAAAAGGGGCTCCCGGGGCTATGGACGTGGTGTTGATTCTGATAGTATAACGGCCCGGTTCGGAATTCGTACCGGCGATTGTGGATCGGATGTCGCTGAATCGTGAGGCGGTCTGGCAGGAGTGCAGGCAATGGAATGGACGAGGATGACGGGGCCGCAGTTGGCCGAGGCGGCGAGGGACTGCGGCGTGTGTCTGTTGCCGATCGGCAGCCTGGAGGCGCATGGGCGGCACTTGCCGGTGGGCACCGACGGGCTGACGACCGAGGCGGTGTGCCGCGCGGCGGCCGAGGCCGAGCCGTGCGTCGTGGCGCCGATGATCTGGTACAGCCACGTGCGCGAGATGAAGGCGACGGTCGGGGCGGTGGCGCTGGACACGGGGCTGCTGATGCCGCTGGTGGAGACCGTGTGCGACGAAATCGCACGCAACGGTTTTCGCAAGATCATCCTGGTAAACCATCACGGGGGCAACCGCAACTGGCTGCCGCTGCTGATGCAGGACGGGGGCGGGGCGGGGAAGCGCTACCTGGCGGTG
>ERZ795032.988-NODE-988-length-23131-cov-5.150806_pt1 | contig 23131 bp, 18 predicted proteins | sample MGYA00375124_ERZ795032 | MGnify/ENA primary metagenome ERZ795032 (study PRJEB30167, sample SAMN05720154) | activated sludge metagenome | isolation source: Anaerobic digester | place: China | collected 2015-12-16 ...
TATTATATACCATACTTCAACAAATTACATCTTATTTTTTATAATATATTTAAAAAAATTTGTCAATGTTTTTTTCAAATTTAGGTGGGCGCATTTTTTAATTGCACTTTTACATGTTGAAAAGGCTTACACAAGGTATTGAGTATTTCCAGAGAAATACACAAAAGAGTACAAAAAAATAACAAATTGCAGAATATTACATAATTCGACAATATAGTATAAAATCCCTTATTTTTTGCATTGAATAAACTACCTGTCAGCTTTACAATGAACTATGAATACATTAGTAATGAGAGTTATTGTGAGGTGACAGTAAATATGCTAAATAATAGTAGAAAATCCAATCGGTTTTACAATCATACATGGTTTATTTGGTTTGCACTTATATTTATTACTCCTGTAGGTGTTTTTCTCATGTGGAAAAACCAGAAATATAGCAGGATGTTCAGAATATCAATTACCACTATTTTTATTATATGGTTTTCAGTGTTTGTAGCAGCAGCTTACAGCAATTCTGATGAATATTCAGGAAAAGATGAATCAAATAATAGGAACACAATCAACTCTGTAATTGTTGATGGGGAAAGTAAAGATGAAACCGGGCAAAGCTCAAATGATAAATCATTAAAAACTGATGATTTATCCCAAAATAATCAGGCTGCCCATCAACCAGACCTTCCGATTGATCAAAAGACTGACCATACTGAAATCAATGAGAAACGTGAAGTCAATGGAAAAGATGAAGTCAATGAATCAATATTACTGGACAAAGCTAGAGTTAAGAGAGTTGTGGACGGAGATACTATTGAAGTTGACTTTGGGGATGGAAAAACTGAAAAAGTAAGGCTTATTGGAGTTAACTGTCCTGAGAGTACAATAAGACAGGATCCTTATGGCAAGGAAGCTTCCGAATACACGAAAAAAATGCTTACCGATAAAACAGTTTATCTTGAGAAGGATGTAAGCGACAGAGATAAATATGGCAGATTGCTAAGAATTGTATGGATTACAGAGCCTGAAGAGATTAGTGAAACTGAGATAAGAGACAAGATGTATAATGCAGAGCTTGTTTTAGGTGGATATGCACAGGTTTCAACATATCCGCCTGATGTTAAATATGCTGATTATTTTAAAAAGTTTACATCAGAAGCCAGGGAGGCAAACAAAGGCTTGTGGGCTTTAAAAGAGAGCAAAAAGTCAGATACAGATACAGATATATATACAGATACAGACACAGATAAAGATAAAACTGCAGAACCAGAACAGAATAATAAAGTCCAAACTTCGTCATTAGACATTAGAAAAATAAAAGGTAATATAAATTCTAAAGGTGAGAAAATTTACCATGTTCCGGGAGGGATGTATTATGATAAAACAATACCGGAAGAATGGTTTGAGACTGAAGAAGAAGCTAAGGCTGCAGGTTATAGAAAGTCTATGAGGTAAAAATATAGGGTTAAATTCATATCGAGCATGAAACAATATGGAAGAAAATGCACCCCCCACTAGTAGTAAGTGCTTGAGATGTGTGCTTGTTAATGTTAAAATATATATGAAGTATTTGTCCTAAGCGTAAACATATTGCGGAAGCCGGTTAAAGGGAGCAGTTAGCTTAAAGGAGTAGTTGCGAAGGGGGACGTGTTAATATGGATGATATTGATATTCATATTCTTAAAATCTTAAGTAATCATGCAAGATTGACAGTATCTGAAATAAGCAATCAGGTCAATATGTCTATTCCCGCTGTAAGTGAAAGACTCAAAAAATTGGAGTCATCCGGCATTATAGAAAAGTATACTATAATCTTAAATTCAAGGAAGCTTGAAAAAGACTTAACTGCTATTATGTTGGTTAGTATTGAAAGAACCAAATCTGTCGGTGATTTTTTAAATATAGTTGAGAATTCAAAAGATGTCCTGGAATGCCATTACATAGCTGGTGATTATGATTACCTTCTTAAAATTGTAACAGAAAATACCTTAACCCTCGAAGCGTTGCTGAATAAAATCAAGAGTGTCCGCGGTGTTCAAAAAACTAAAACAGTGATAGTTTTATCAACTATAAAGAACAATCCTTCAATATTGCCCTAAGAATATTAACTATTAATCAGACGCATAGATGTAAAATATTGTGTGATTATATAAGCCAATAATGTACTACCTTAAATATTTAAGCAAATATGAAAAAGATAGTTATTATAGAATAAATAATTAGGTATAAGTAATAAGTTATTAATATGTTTTCGATTTTTACATGAAATATTTACATTATTTCGGACCCAAATTATAATACAAGTATAGTATAATTATAGTTGTACATAAATTTAGTAAATAGTGAATGGTATATGGTAAATTATTATTCATTATAATTTCAAATGTAACAAATTCTAAACTAGTTTTAATGCAGCAAAACATAAAAAAATTAATAACAAAATCAAAATCGCAGTCAACCAATAAATGGAATTTATGACTGCTCAGTTAAAAGGGGGCATTTTACATGAAGTTAAATGGGCTTACAATTGGAGTACCAAAAGAAATCATGAAAGGTGAAAGACGTGTAGCTGCTACTCCTGACACAGTAGCAAAGATGGTAAAAGAAGGGGCAAAAGTATTGGTGGAAGCAGGGGCGGGTGCCGGTGCATACTTCCTCGATGAGGATTATAGCGGTCATGGCGCACAAATTGTTAATGATGTTTGCGATTTGTATTCAAAAGCAGACATTATATTAAAGGTAAAAGAACCACAGTATAACCATGAAAAAGACCGTCATGAAGTTAATATGATGCGTAAAGGCCAGTGTATTGTAACATTTCTTCACCCGGCATCTCCTGGAAATCATGATATGGTCAGACAGCTTGCAAAAAATGATATTGTATCTCTTACTCTTGATGGAGTGCCGAGAATTTCAAGAGCACAGGCTATGGATGCTCTTACTTCAATGAGTACTGTAGCGGGATATAAAAGTGTTCTGCTTGCAGCTAACAGACTGCCTAAATTCATACCTATGATAGGAACAGCTATCGGTATGATTCAGCCTTCAAACGTCATGGTCATTGGTACAGGTGTTGCTGGTCTGCAGGCTATTGCCACTGCTAAAAGACTTGGAGCTGTTGTACATGCAGTAGATATAAGACCAGATGCCTGTGAACAAGCTAAAAGTGTCGGTGCAAAGGTTGTAGAAACCGGTGTACCTGCCGAAGTTGCCATAGGAAAAGGCGGATATGCCCAGCACCTCTCAGAGGATTGGCTGAAAAAGGAACGCGAGGTCCTTAAGGGTATAGTTCCCAAAATGGATATTATAATACTTTCTGCCTTAGTTCCTGGGAAGATTGCTCCGGTATTAATTACTGAAGAAATGGTAAAAAGCATGAAAATTGGCTCTGTAATTATGGATATTGCCATCGACCAGGGAGGTAACTGTGCTGTTACCCAAGCAGGAGAGGTTACAGAAAAATACGGGGTTACTCTTGATGGAACTAAGAATATCCCGGGAATGCTTCCCACAAGTTCTACCTGGATGTTTGCAAATAATATATATAATTTCTTGTGTAATCTTGTACAGGATGGAAAAATTACAATCAACACGGAAGATCAAATAATTGCGTCATCGCTGGTTACATATAAAGGCGAAATCGTTCATGCAGGTGCAAGAGAAGCGATGAGGATATAATATAGAAGTAATATTGTACTAAAGTACTAAAGTACAAAAGTATGAAAGTATAAAATTTAACAGGGAGAGATGATTTGTGCAAGCATTTTTGCAAATTCTAGTTTTTGTTATAACTACATTTATTGGTTATAAAGTTATTAAAAATGTTCCCAGCCTGTTGCATACTCCTTTGATGTCAGGGATGAATGCTCTGTCCGGAATAACAGTTTTGGGGGCACTTGTGTCTACAGCTGCAGCAGTTGGAACAGGTAGTAAAATCCTGGGTGTTGTTGCTATAATATTTGCAATGATAAATGTTGTAGGTGGTTTTTGTGTTACGGACCGAATGCTGAAAATGTTTAAAACACAGTCGGAGGTTAAAGGAAAATGAGTGTAACATTGTATTATATACTAGGTTTGATCCTTGTTTTCGGTATAATATGGGGAATCAGATTAATGAATTCTCCTAAAACGGCAGCACGAGGAAACCTGCTTGGGGCAGTATCCCTCATGGGTACAGTTTTATTGACATTATATAAAAATGAAATACTCGGCAGTTCTCTTCTATGGGTTAGCATGATTTTGGGAAGTATTATAGGGTATTATATTGCAGTAAAGGTTACAATGCTAAAAATGCCGCAGATGATTGCTTTATTAAATGGTCTCGGCGGAGGAGCTTCCGGTTTGGTGGCTATTATGATATTAACAGGAAGTCAGGGTGATGTTGATTTATTCAACAGAGGTGCAGCTGTTCTAGCAATGCTGGTCGGATGGATTACTTTCAGCGGCAGTATGATTGCAGCAGCAAAACTTGCTCAAAAGCTTTCCCAACGTCCAACACACTTAAAAGGACATTCTGTTATTTTAAACGTAACTTCTGTTTTTATATGTATGCTAATAGTACTCTTGTTAATGGGATCCACGGCAGGTTCGTTCGGGAGTTCACTGTTTTTATCATTATTAATGTTAGTTGCTTCGCTTTTCTGGGGTGTTATTTTTACAATCCGTGTAGGTGGGGCAGATATGCCAATTACCATATCTCTTCTGAATTCATTGTCCGGTTTGGCAGGTGCTATTGCAGGCTTTGCTATTTATGATCCAATATTGGTGGCTGTTGGTGGTATTGTAGGAGCTGCAGGGCTTATTTTAACCCAGGTTATGTGCAAGGCAATGAACCGGAGTCTTATGAATGTACTTACAGGTAAAACTGCTGTTGCTTCTAATAAGCATACAACATCAGGCCATACAGTTAATTCCGGTAAAGCTGATGTCTTAGTCAAAGCTAATATCTCAGTCAAAGCTGATGCTTCAGCCGGACAGGGCAAACAGGAACATTCAGGTTCAGGAAAGCAGCAGGTTGTTGAAACAGTTAAAGAAGCAGCAACTGTAATAGAAGCTCCGGTTAAACTGGTTAATAAGGAAGATGAAAGTGTAAGACTAAAAAGGATTGTTGAAGAAGCAGGCAGTGTCATAATTGTTCCTGGTTACGGCATGGCTCTGGCACAGGCTCAGTACCAGGTCAAGAGTCTCTATGAAATGCTTATGGAGAAAGGCAAGGATGTGAAATTTGCCATTCACCCTGTAGCAGGGAGGATGCCGGGGCATATGAATGTATTGCTGGCGGAAGTTGATATTCCTTATGACAAGCTATATGAACTGGATGATATTAACGAAGAATTCAGCAATACCGACCTTGTTATTGTAATAGGTGCTAATGACGTTATAAATCCTGCTGCCAACACAGCTGAAGATACTCCTATCTATGGCATGCCTATTTTACAGGTAGACCAGGCCAAAAACATAATAATCTTCAACTGGGACACAAAACCGGGATATTCAGGTGTACCCAATACAATTTATGAGCTTGATAAGGTTATCTTAAGGCTGGGGGATGCAAAGGAAACCCTTAAGGCAATTATTTAAGATAGATGGAGTGCATTTGTAAAATCTGAAGAAATATTTACCAGGGGCTATTGTTACGGTGCTTAGAGCCTTCACTAATGCCCATAGCCAATATTTCTTCAGATAAATTAAATACACCCAGCTGAAATTAAGTTATATCCTAAATATCTTGGGGTGCATCAGCCCCTGGAGTTTGGGTATCAGGTGCCTCATTAGGCTGGTTTTTCCATGGACGTACTTCATCTACTATATCGTCAATTTCAAACATCTCCTTAAGTACAGGCATACGATCTCTGAAAGCTATTCCATCAATATGAATACGATCCATATAAATAACATCTGATTCATATTTAATATAATCACCGTTTCCTACAGCACACATTACCGGAAATCCGGCTTCTTTAAGATAATTGGATTTTTCACTTCCGGGCAGAACACCGCTGCCAAAAGGGAAAATATAAACCGGGGTAGGGCCTATAAGGGGCTCTACTTCATCCTTCCATCTTTGAGTATCTTTCTTAAGTACGTCAAGGCCTATTTTTACAGTGTCAAGATGACCATAGCCATGACAGGCGAAAGACCAGCCTGTTTCTTTCAGGCGCTTGATTATTTTCAGAGCTTCTTTCTTTTCTTCTTCAATATTTGGCGCCGGAGGATTGTCGGTTCTGTAGCCTAATATACCTTCATATCCTGTTAAAGCCGCAATGCCTTTTGCACCCATAAAAGAGAAATCCGGATGCTCCATCACAAACCTGTCAAGTATTGTAACAATGTCATTTTCTTTTGTGATAAGTTCATTGCCGGAAGGAGTAATGGAAAAATCTGATATATTACCTTCAGAATCCAATATCAGTTTGTGTACAACCCCATTCTGTCTCATGTATTTATAGTAATTCATATCATCAATTGAAATAATTAATGGCTTTTTGCCGGGCGGAAGCAGCATATCTCTTCTTGGAATCAGTTTTTTGCCGACTTCTTCCGATTCTTCATACATATATTTTATATCAATAAGAATATAGTTTTTATTGTAAAGAGATTCCAGTATTTTATTAAATTCCTTTACCGTTATAAACCAGTCATCAAATCCCTGTGATATATAATCTCCGTCAAAAGCCAGTTCAGGGAAGGCAATTAGGGGGTGAAAAAATATATGCCTTACAGGACCCTGATAAACAACCAGATCTTTGTTTGCCTTCTTATATTCCTCAAGTTTTTCAGTTAGTTCTTGGCGATTTTGGGGGTAATTAGGGTAATAATCCGAAAGACTATCTAAAAAATTGCCGGAAGGATTATTTGAAGAACTATCTGGTAGACTATCTGAAGTACCCTTTGATGTACCTTTTGATGTACCCGATGGTTTTTCATTGCTTTGATTGCTTGTTAATGAATCGGTTTCTTCAATAATATTTGCAACTTCATCTGCTTTCCCATTTGATTTTTTTTGTTCCATAAGCGAGCCTGCCAACAAAACTCCCACAATTGAGGTAAAGATAAGTACAATACCGGCGATACCGATAATGAGAGCAACATTTGCAGCCCCAATACAACGTCTTCTATTCATTTCAAAAAAGTTCCTTTCATTAATTTTAATATTGCCATTATACTTAATGCTGATGATTAATGCTAATGTTTTTGTACATATTAATTACATATTACTATTAATAGGATATTTTTTCAGTTAAAAATTAGTTAAAATATTCTAAAATTCTGGTATAATATATAATAGTTGATATAAAAAAGCAATTATGCTGGTGCATAAGGGCGGAATGGCGGTTATTATAATAATGCAAAGAATATCTTTCAAGGCTTGTGCTATAGTTAATGAGGTTGATTTAAATAAGATTGCGGTAAAATGCGATATAAGGAAGAAATATACCTGGGAAGAGCCCCTTATATTAAAAGGAAATACACTAAATACAATACTGAATAAAAAAGTATCTGAAGGACAGGCAATAATGTTATTCTCTTTTGGCAGCATTGTGTTTATAAACCTGCCATCAAGTTATATACACATTTTCTTAAATTATATGAAGGAATACAAACCGGAGATTGACATAAAGGATTGGGAAAGATATTCTGATGATTATGAATTGCGGGCAGGTAATGTTGAAGATATTGAATTTACAGATGATTATGCAATGGTACCGCAAATTGAAGTTGCATATATAGAGTTGGTATCTATAGTGCTTGCAAAATCCGTAGCACTTGAAAAGATAGAAGAACAGCTGGAAAAAATCCTTGACCGTATAGAAAGCATGATAGACAGATTGGAGAAAGGGAATCTCAGGTTTAGCGATAAAGAACTTGCTAAAGCCACCGCAAGGATTATGAGACATGAGTACAACAGTATAAGTTATATTATGATTCTGGATAAGCCGGATATCACATGGCTGAATAGTGTTGCAGCAGAATTTTATGATAATATGGCTGAGTTCTTTGAACTGAATGACAGGTTTGAAATTCTAAAAAGCAAGACAGATATATTGGGAAGCATAGTAGATGGATTTTCATCAATAAGCCATGCAATGCGAGGCATATTTGTTGAATGGGTAGTTGTTATACTAATAATACTTGAAGTCATACTCATGATTGCAGAGTTTTTCAAATAGAAAAAAGCCAGGAGGTAGAGAGAATGAGAGAAGTCGGGTTTGATTGTTTTAAAATTGCTCCTAGAATTAATCTTAAAAATATAGCTGCCTTTTTCAATTTATCCTGGCCTGCATCAGGCAGAGTAGAATTTATAGTTCTGGAAGACAGTCAGATTGAAACAATATTGAAATATGGTACCCATTCGAAAGTCGCTTATATTTTTGAATTTGGATGTATTACACTTGTGAATTTCGAAACTGATGAAATAAATATATTCATGGAGTATATTGAATCAATTACCAACAAAATGCAAAGTGGTATGATATTAAAATATTACGAAAGATATGAGGCCGAAATTGATAATAGCGGTTTTTTCAAATTATATGATGAAAGCGAGAGTTGCATAAGATACAACCGAAATGTGGAAGTTATACTTTCAGTCATTATGGCAAAATCCACTGCGCTTTTCAGGGTTGAATCAGAAGTTGATGAGCTTATGGATAAGGCTGAAAAATATGTAGATTACCTGCAAAAAGGCTGGCTGCACACTCATACTAGAAAATTTTCTGCTATAACTGCAAGAATATTAAGGTTTGAGTATGATAGCATATATAGCATTGAGATACTTGATAGAATAATTGGTTTTGATAAAAAAGTGAAGCTGAGGGAAATATATGATGAAATTGCAGAATACTATGAACTGGGAGACAGGTTTAATATACTAAGAAATAAGGTGGATAACCTAAGAAAAATTACCAGAGCTTACACAAAATTAAGTTATGAGCGGCATGAAAACAGGCTGTATCTATTTGAAGTATTTCTGCTTATACTTTTTCCTTTATCATATTTGTTTAGATATTTGATAAAATACAAAAGGCTGGAAACTATGCTTCCAAAACTTTTTACCAGCATTTTAAACTTTGATATTTTAAGAAAGTAGGGGAAGATTATGCAAGGAATTGTATTAGAAGGCGGCGGAGCAAAAGGCGCATATCATATAGGCGTGTGCAAAGCTTTAAATGATTTGGGTTTGGAAATAGGAGCAGTTGCAGGTACTTCGGTAGGTGCACTAAATGGCGCAATGATAGTCCAGGGAAAATTGGAGCAGGCTTTTGACATATGGTATAATATGGATCCAGATAGAATAATTAAGATAGCGGACAGTGATCGCAAAGAATTAAACCGTATGGAAGATCAGGGGGAAAGATTGGGAGCCAAGCTTGAAAAACTGAGGAAAATCATAACTGACAGGGGACTTGATATAAGCCCTCTTGAAGATATTCTTAAAGAAGTTATAAATGAGGCTGAAGTTAGAAATTCCATTATTGATTTTGGTATAGTTACCTTTGACCTGACCGACCGAAAACCTGTGGAATTATATAAGGAAAATATACCTGAAGGTAAATTAATAGATTACCTTATAGCAAGCGCAAGCCTTCCTTGGTTTAAGACCAAGACCATAGATGGAAATGTTTATGTTGATGGGGGAGTATATAATGTACTTCCAGTTAATTTGGTGCAGAAAAAAGGATATACTGATATCATAGTGGTAAGGACATACCCTCCTTTGGGGCGTGTAAGAAAATTTGATGAAACCGGCTTAAATATAATAAGTATTGGTCCTGAAGAAAGCCTTGGACCAATATTGGATTTCAGTGCTGAAAGGGCTAGAAGAAATTTATCTCTTGGCTGTTTTGATGCTAAAAAGGCGATTTTGAAACTGAAAGGCAGGAAGTATTATATCGAACCTTCATCAAATAATGAGGATTTCTATGTTAAGTATTTTACAAACCTTGATGACAAAAAAATCAAATCGGTTTGCGAATTATTTGGCATTGAATATGCCTATGGAAAAAGAGCTCTATTTGAACACATAATACCTAAAATTGCAAGCATACTTGAAGTACCATCAAATGCCTCATATGAAGACATAATTATTGCACTGATTGAAGATGCGGCAAGAATTCTTGAAATAGAACAATTTAAAATTTATACTATGGATGATTTGCTTTCACTAATCAGGAAAAAGCACAGGCCTGCAGGAGATGAGATAGTTAAGCAAATACCTGCATTTATAAGGAATATGAATATTGTTTCAAAAATAGCGAGAGACAAAATTATTGGGGATATAGCAATAGAGCTTTTGGGAGGTATGGGCATTTAGAATTAGGTGCGGCCATGGCAATTAAAGACTTGTAAATTTACCTGATTTAGTTTATATTTTAATTAAAGAATTATCAATGCTATGCCAATTTGGAAAGCGATGTCTTTCGTCCAAGAAATGCGCTTTCCATTGGCAACAGAACAAAGTAGTATTATAATGTATTTATAGCTAAAGCTTATAGTTGAGATAAATACACTTATTTGAGTTCACACGCATGCATAGCTCGTACACGCATATAAAGCAAATAAATTAATTAAATACATAGTAAGGGAGATTGATATGGCAGACAGAATCAAGATGAAGATACCTCTGGTTGAGATGGATGGGGATGAAATGACAAGGGTAATCTGGAAGATGATAAAGGAATTGCTTCTGGAACCTTATATTGAACTTAAAACTGAATATTATGACTTGGGTTTGGAAAAAAGAGATGAGACAGATGACAGTATAACTGTAGAAGCAGCAAATGCAATAAAAAAATATGGTGTTGGTGTAAAATGTGCAACCATAACTCCAAATGCAGAGAGGGTTAAAGAATATAATTTAAAACAGATGTGGAAGAGTCCAAATGGAACTATTAGAGCAATTCTTGATGGTACTGTGTTCCGGGCGCCTATTGTGGTAAACAGTATAAAACCTTCAGTAAGAACCTGGACAAAACCTATAACCATTGCCAGACATGCTTATGGTGATGTTTATAAGAATGTTGAATACCGTGTTGAAGGGCCATGTAAAGCAGAGCTTGTATTTACTTCAAAGGAAGGAAAAGAACAAAGACTGACTGTACACGAATTTGATGGAGCAGGTGTAGTTCTTGGGATGCACAACCTTGATAGTTCAATTAAAAGCTTTGCCAGAGCCTGTTTTAATTATGCGCTAAATCAAAGGCAGGATCTGTGGTTCTCGACTAAAGATACGATTTCTAAAAAATATGACCATACATTTAAAGATATTTTCGAGGACATATTCGAAAACGAATATAAACATATATTTAAAGAAGCCGGTATAACATACTTCTATACTCTGATTGATGATGCAGTTGCCCGCGTTATAAGATCAGATGGAGGTTTTATATGGGCTTGCAAGAATTATGATGGGGATGTTATGTCCGATATGGTTGCAACAGCATTTGGAAGTCTTGCTATGATGACATCGGTTTTGGTTTCACCTGATGGCCATTATGAATACGAAGCTGCCCACGGAACAGTTCAAAGGCATTATTACCGTCATCTCAAAGGCGAAGAAACATCAACAAACTCAATGGCAACGATTTTTGCATGGACCGGTGCATTAAGGAAGAGAGGAGAAATTGACGGAATAGCAGAGCTTGTTGAATTTGCTGAGAAACTGGAAAAAAGCTCTATAAGGACAATTGAAGAAGGGGTTATGACAAAAGATCTGGCGGTACTTTCGGAAGCAGAAGATAAGAAGGTAGTAAATACTAAGGATTTTCTGCTGGAAATAAAGAAACGTCTTGAGGGAGTTATTTGATGTCTTGGCACTTAATTGCAGAGACATTTATAGATAACGCACAAAAGAAACTACATTATAAAAGTTTTGTGGCCCATATTAGATTATTTTTAGGGTTAGTGGACCACAACATTAATTAATACGCAAAAATTCAATTTGTTCCTTGTAAAATCATTTTTGCGTTATATTTAGTATAATAATAACTAATAAAAACACCACTTGGTGGTAAATATTAAGGAGGCTGGAAAATGGTTAAGGTAGGTTTAATAGGACTGGGTTTCATGGGAAGAACGCATCTTGATAATTACATAAGGCTTGAATCGGAAGGTTATCCCGTGAAGTTGACTGCCATATGCGATGTGGATTCCGGAAAATTTGAAGGTAACCTGACTGGAGGCAACATCGGGGCAGGTAGCAATAAGTATGATTTCAGCAAGTATAAGCTTTATACTTGTATGGATGAAATGCTTGAAAAAGAAGAGCTGGACTATGTAGATATTGCTCTGCCCACATACCTTCATGCTGAAGCTTCAATAAAAGCTTCAAATAAAGGATTGCATGTTTTATGTGAGAAGCCCATGGCAAGAACTTCAGAAGAATGTGAACAAATGATTGAAGCTGCTAAAAAGAATGGGAAAAAATTGATGATTGGGCAATGCCTGCGTTTCTGGCCTGAATATGAGATCCTTAAAGATTATGTAGACAGCGGCAGGTTTGGCAAAGTAACTAGTGCATATTTCTACAGAGGGGGCGGAACTCCAATATGGTCTTTCGAGAACTGGCTTCTGCAAAACGATAAAAGCGGAGGATGCTTATTAGATCAGCATATTCATGATGTTGATACTATAAACTGGCTTTTTGGAAAACCTGAAAAAGTTTCTACACTTGGAAAGAACATAGTGCCTGGAAGCGGTTATGATATTGTATCAACCAACTACTTCTATGCAGATGGAAAAGTTGTAAATGCACAAGACGATTGGACCTTAAATGGAGATTATGGTTTTGAAATGCTTTACAGAGTGAATTTTGAAAAAGGCAATCTGGTCTTTAAAGATGGCAAGCTTACTGTAAACCCAAATGATGGTAAATCATTCGTACCAGAACATCCTGCTGAAATGGGATATTACAGGGAAATTGTGTATTTTATAGATGCTGTTTTGAATGATAAACCTACAGACAAGGCACCCACAGAGAGTACGATGGAAACAATCAGGATTGCTGAAGCTGAAGTTGCTTCTGCAGATAATAACGGGGCTATAACAGTTGTGAAGTAAATTGATTTATGCGGGTGTATTTATCATATATGCAGAAATATTTATCAATATTTTTCTTATATAAATTAAATGCACCTCTTAAGTAATCTCAAAATACCATAAAAAAGGCTTACCGGACTAAATAATCCGACAAGCCTTTTTTCATTAATAATCCATATCATATCCGCCTGGAGCTGCAGGCGGAGTCTTTTCCTTCTTAGGCTTTTCTGCTACCGTACTTTCTGTAGTAAGTATCATTGTAGCAATAGATGCGGCATTCTGGACTGCGGTTCTTGTAACTTTTGTAGGGTCAACAATACCGGCCTGAATCATGTTTACATATTCTTCCTTCAAAGCATCAAAACCAATACCTTTAGGACTGTTCTTAACCTTATCAACAACAACTGAACCGTCAGTACCGGCGTTGATTGCAATCTGTTTCAGGGGTTCTTCAAGTGCTTTCATGATAATCATTCCTCCGGTCTTTTGGTCTCCTTCCAGATCTTCTATAAACTTGCTGATTTCAGGAATAGTATTGATGTAAGCGGTTCCGCCACCGGCCACAATTCCTTCTTCAATGGCGGCTCTGGTAGCATTTAGTGCGTCTTCGACTCTTAGTTTTTTGTCTTTCATTTCGGTTTCAGTTGCAGCGCCAACCCTTATTATTGCTACTCCACCGGAGAGTTTTGCAAGTCTTTCCTGTAATTTTTCCTTATCATAATCTGATGTGGTTAATTCAATCTGCTTCTTGATAGATTCCACTCTCTTCTTTATATTTGAAGAATCACCAGCACCGTCAACAATTAAGGTGTTTTCCTTTTCTACCTTAACAGATTTGGATCTGCCAAACCATTCAAGTTCTATATCTTTAAGGTCCATACCTGTATCATCGGAAATAACCTGACCGCCTGTAAGAATTGCTATATCCTGAAGCATTTCCTTTCTTCTGTCACCAAAGCCTGGAGCCTTAACAGCTACACATTGCAGTGTCCCTCTTAACTTGTTTACTACAAGTGTCGCAAGAGCTTCACCCTCAATATCCTCGGCGATAATTAGAAGTTTTCCGCTGTTATTTACAACAAATTCAAGGGCAGGCAATAAGTCTTGAATATTGCTTATCTTCTTATCGGTTATAAGTATAAAAGGATTTTCGAGAACAGCCTGCATTTTTTCCGTATCAGTTACCATATATGGTGAAATATAACCTCTGTCAAACTGCATGCCTTCTACGACTTCAATATATGTTTCAGAAGATTTTGATTCTTCAATAGTAATAACACCGTCTTTTGAAACTTTTTCCATTGCATCCGCAATGAGCGTGCCTATTTGTTCATCACTGGATGAAATAGCAGCTACAAATACCATATCTTCTCTGCCCTTAATCTTTTCACTACGTTGTTTTAGTAATTCAACAACCTTATTAACAGTTTTATCCATTCCTTTTTTTAATATCATAGGATTTGCACCAGAAGCCACGTTCTTAAGGCCTTCTCTTACTATGGCCTGAGCAAGAAGGGTAGCAGTAGTTGTACCGTCACCGGCAATATCATTTGTTTTACTTGCAACTTCCTTTACAAGCTGAGCACCCATATTTTCGTAAGGGTCTTCCAGCTCAATTTCTTTTGCAATAGTTACACCATCATTAACAACCTGCGGTGAACCAAATTTTTTGCCCAAGACAACATTTCTTCCTTTTGGCCCAAGTGTTATTTTAACTGTATCAGCCAGCTTGTTTACTCCTTTTTCCATAGCCTTTCTGGCATCCTCATCAAAAAGAATTATTTTTGCAGCCATAAACAATCCCTCCATCATTACTTCAATTTTGTTTATTAGCACTCTATTGCAACGAGTGCTAATAGTTATAATTTTATTTATTTTGTATTGTTCTGTCAAGAGGTATTTTAATAAATCGTGGTAAAATCCAGGCCTGCTTTGTAAGCTGAGTTTAAAGCTTCCGGCTGATTCCGAATTTCCCCTTTTTTATCAATTCCGGGGAAAAATAATTCTCCTGCACACTTTATATCCAGTGAAACCATAAAACTACGTATCACAAGCCGGGAATTAATAAAATATTTGTCAACGGTCATAGCACCGGCAGAAATATAGAACCCCTTTTTCCCAGGTGCTTTCTGTTGTTGCTTTAGAATGAATTTCCTGACCCAGAAAGCTTGTCCTCTATCAATAAAGGTTTTCAACTGTGCAGTTACAGATGCAAAATATATAGGAGAGGATAATATGAGACCATCTGCTTTTTCAATATGCTCATATATACTCCAAATATCATCATTAAATACACATATCCCGGTTTTATAGCATTTACAGCATCCAGTACAAGGTTTTAAAAGCATGTCCCTTAATTTAAATTTAACCACTTTTTCTTGTGTCTGTACTGCATCAAGAAAAGTATCCATTAAAATATCGGTATTTCCGTCAGTTCGTGGACTTCCGTATACAGCAACAATCATTCGTAAATCCTCCGTCTCTATAGTGTATGCAGGTATTGTATTGTTAGTGTTTTTAACCCTTTTTTCACATATAAATAGGATATCACAAAATTCTAATACTTAAAACAGGGACTATTGCAGGGGTAAGGTAAAAAATGATGACATTAGTAAATAATTAGGTTATAATATAAAGTAAATAAAAACTGGTGGTTATATCTTCAGGTATTTATTGAAACGGTGTTAAGCAATCCGATTTATTTTAAATATTAGCTTATTATTAAGGGGTTAAAAATGAGAGCAAAACAAATACTTTTGGATTTTGTTAAAGAACATAAGTGGAGATATTTAGTAGGATTTATTTTTCTCCTTGTTACGTCCATAATTACATCTGTAATGCCGAAAATAATTGGTTTAATAACTGATAGCCTGAAAGATAGAGCACCTGCTTCAGTCGTTTATAAGTATCTATTTCTTCTGGTGCTGGGAGCTGCAGGCATTTTTATTTTCAGATTTATCTGGAGGTATTTTTTAGTAGGAAATTCACGTTATCTGGAATGTCATTTAAGAGCAAAGCTTTTCGAACATCTCCAAACTCTTCCGGTAAATTTCTACAATAATAGTAAAACAGGTGATCTTGTAGCTTATGCAATAAATGATATACAAGCAATCAGACGTACATTTGCATTCGGATTGACGGCTATACTTGATGGTGTTGTAGTAAATACTATATCAATTGTTTTAATGGCAAAAACAATAAACCCTATTCTTACAATTATGGCGTTAGCTCCTGCGCCGGTTATTGTATTTGTTATAACAAAACTAAGAAGGAAAATACGAGAAAGGTTTACTGAAGTACAAAAAGCATTTGCTCAAATTTCTGAGAAGGTTCAGGAAAACATATCAGGAATTAGGGTAATTAAAGCCTTTGCGCAGGAGAAGGAGGAAACTGCAGATTTTGATAGCTACAGCATGAAAAGGGTAAATACACACATGAAATTGATAAGGATTTCAGCGGCTCTTGGTCCTGTAACTCAGATTTGTTTTGGAATCAGCTTTGTTTTCTTTATAATATATGGAAGTGAGCTTGTTGGTAAAGGCATAATTTCCTTAGGGGATTATGTTGCATTCAACTCGTATATTTCTGTAATTATGGGGCCCATATTGAATATAGGAAGATTAGTAGAAGTATGGCAGCAAGGAATTGCATCTTCAAAGCGGCTTGATACAATTTTTGATGTTAAAAGTGAGTTTGAAAGCTTGGAAAAACAGGATGATAAGGCTATAGATGAGAAACGCGAAATCAAAGGCAGCATAGAATTTATAAATCTTACTTTTAAATATCCCGGAACAGCAAAAAGAGTACTTAAGGATATAAATCTAAAACTTGATGAAGGTCAGACTCTGGGCATATTGGGTAAAACAGGCTGTGGTAAAACGACTCTGGCCAATTTGCTGCTAAGGCTTTATGATGTTAAGCCCGGCCATATTTTTATTGACGGACGGGATATAAATAGCATACCTGCAAATATATTAAGAGAGAATATCGGTTATGTTCCCCAGGACAATTTTCTGTTTTCTACAAGTATTAAAGAAAATATCGAGTTTTTCAGGCATATATATAGGGATTGGGAAGTTATGGAAGTGGCTAAGATGGCGGGAGTATATGATGATATAATATCATTTCCCGATGGGTTTGACACAATAATCGGGGAAAGAGGGGTTACACTTTCAGGCGGACAAAAGCAGAGGGTTTCAATTGCAAGGGCACTTATAAAAAATCCCCCGGTATTAATACTCGATGACAGTTTATCTGCTGTAGATACAAAGACTGAAGAAGAAATCCTCGGTAATATTAAGAAGGTTCTTGCAAACAAAACCGGAATTATAATTTCTCACAGAGTTTCAACTATAAAGCATGCTGACCAGATAATTTTTATGGACAGGGGAAGGATTATTGAGAGAGGAACACATGAACAATTGATTGATATGAAGGGTAAATATTATGAGTTATATGTTTCGCAGACAGAAACCCAAACCAGGGAATTATCTGAGGAGGGGTGTAATAATGGAAGTAGATAATGTACCAAAAACTAAAACCATATCGGAGCAAAAATCAGGCAAAAAAAATAAAACCCAGTTCATAAGGTTGTTGAAATATTTCAAACCTTATATCCCATTGGTCTTGCTCAGCATATTATTTGCATTTTTAATAAATGGGGCCGTAATTGCAAAGCCATATATTATAAAATACATAATTGATGAATATCTTGCAAAAGGTAACTATGATTTCAAGATATTCAGGCTGGCAGGAATATTATATTTTCTGGTGGTGCTGATAGGGGCAGCATTCGATTATGTTGAAGATTATATGCTCACATATGTTGGACAAAAGATAATGAGTGATATAAGGAAGCAGCTTTTTGAACATATTCAAACTATGTCTATGAAATTTTTTGACAGGAATTCCACAGGAAGAATTTTAACAAGAGTGACCAATGATGTAGAATCGCTTAATGAACTTTTTTCAGGTATGATTGTTAATGTTATAAGGGATTTTATAATGCTGGCAAGCATAGTTGTCGCAATGATATTAATGAATGCCAAACTTGCTTTATTAAGTATGTGCAGCATACCTTTAATTATAATTATAACTGTGATTTACCGCAAAGCAGCAAGAAAAAACTTTTTAAAGATGAAATCAATGATTGGAAAGATAAATGGCTTCCTCGCTGAGAACATATCGGGAATGAAGCTTGTTAAAATTTTCCACAGGGAAAAGGAAAAATATGAGGAACTTGAAAACTTTGACAAAGAATACTTTGCTTCAAGTTTAAGGGAAGTAATATTAAATAGCTTCAGCAGACCTATTGTAGAAGTAATTAACACTCTCACTATAGCGCTTATAGTCTGGTACAGTATAGGGAGGATAGGCTCAGGTGCACTTGAGATAGGGGTACTTTATGCGTTTATAACTTATTCAAAACAGTTCTTCCGACCAATAAATGACATAGCTGACAAGTATACATCAATTCAATCGGCACTAATATCCTCCGAGAGGATATTCGAGATAATGGACAACCATGAATATATTGAGGATTTAAAGACTGGGGTTCCTATAGATAAGCTGGAGGGCAGAATAGAATTTAAAAATGTCTGGTTTGCATATAATGAAGAGGAATGGGTATTAAAAGATGTAAGTTTTACAGTCGAATCAGGTCAAACTATTGCTTTTGTTGGAGCTACAGGTTCCGGGAAATCTACAATAATTAATCTTATTGCAAGATTTTACGATATACAGAAGGGCCAGATATTAATTGATGGTGTAGATATTAAAGAATACAATTTGCGAGACTTAAGAAGGCACATTTCCGTTGTTATGCAGGATGTATTCCTTTTCTCGGGTAGTATTAAGTCCAATATTCGATTGAAGAACACTTCTATCACGGATGAAGATATTAAACATGCAGCAGAACTGGTATGTGCAGATAAATTTATAGAATCACTTCCCGGGAAATATGATGAGGAAGTAAAGGAACGAGGAGCTACCTTTTCTGCCGGGCAAAGGCAGTTAATATCTTTTGCCAGGGCAACCGCATTCAAACCTTCCATTTTTGTACTTGATGAAGCTACTGCAAGTATAGATACGGAGACAGAGCTTGCTATACAAAATGCCATGTCAAACATTTCCGGAGGGAGGACTACTATAATTATTGCTCACAGACTATCTACCATTAGAAATGCAGATAATATTATTGTTATTCATAAAGGCAGGATCAGGGAAATGGGTACACATGATGAACTGCTTGATAAGAGAGGAATATACAGGCAGCTCTACGAAAAACAGCTAAATACAGAAGCAGAAAAATGTGTAACAGTTTTTTAGGAAATAATATGCATTTGTATAAAAATTTATAAAAAATAGTGGTAAATTTCTTACAAATATTATAAGATAACATCATATACAATTTGATGTATGCAAAAATGACTTGGTCACAGGCCATTAATATACCGAATATACCAATTTATTAAAGGTGGTAAAAGGCCGGGGGGAATTTTTGTGAAGGTTGCGAAGAATTTAAATGTATTAAAAGTTTATCTTATGGTTTTGTTAATAATTTTAATTTTTGCATGTTGCAGCATTAGAGGCGATAATTGCAAATTTCTGACCTTTAATGATAATTGTGCCATACCTGAAATTGAAAAAGGGTTTTTGGATTTAAGAGGCTGGAATTTTGATAAAAGCGGTGTTATAAGACTTAATGGAGAATGGGAGTTTTACTGGGAGCAAATTATAAATCCCGGAGAATTTGATGAAAGCAAACATAAAGAATTTATAAGCCTTCCCAGGTCATGGAATGGCTTTAATATTAATGAAAAGGTATTGCAGGGAGACGGATATGCTACCTTTCGCTTAATTTTAATGCTGGATTCCAATCTGGAATTTGCGGGACTGGAAATACCTCCTATAAAATCGTCTTATAATATATGGATAAACGGAAAGCTTTACAATAAAGTTGGGGTAGTTGGAAGCAATGCAGAAGAATTTTATCCTAAATACTATTCGGACATAGTATACTTCACACCTGACAAGGCTAATACAGAAATTGTCATACAGGCGGCAAACTTTATGCATGCAAAGGGTGGTATCTGGCAACCGGTTGTTCTAGGTACGGCTTATCAGATTAAAGCTTTAAGGGAAAAGCAGCTTGCCATAGATATGTTTTTGTTTTCAAGCCTGCTAATTATTGCAGTTTACAATATACTAATATATTTAACAAGCAAAAAGGATAAATATGCACTTTACCTTGGTTTATTCAGCTTGCTTATATCAGGAAGATCAATACTTACAGGTGGAATAGACTTTATCCAGACGATAAGAGACATTAATCAGGAGCGCATCCTTAAATTGGAATATCTTACCCTTGGCCTCGGCGTTACATTCTTCACTTTATATATTGACAAAATATTTCAGGTAAAAAAAATTAATAGTGAAGATAATAGGGTAAGTAATAAAAAAAGCAGCAAAATAAATTTTAATAGCAAAATATATAATGTAATGAAGTACTTTTTATATTATTCAGGAATACTGTTTTCTGTTTTTGTAATATTGATGCCTGCACGGATATTCAGCAGGTTTTTGATAGCTTTTCAAATTATAATAGTAGTTGCAGCAGTTTATTTTATATCCTTCTTCACCTATACATTAATTGAAAAGAAAGAAAAGGCTTATCTGATTCTTGCAGGTTCAATATTCTTCTTTGGAACAATTATTAACGACATACTATATTATAACTCATTAGTATTCACAAGAGGTATTACACCTTTGGGCCTGCTGGTCTTTATAGCTGTGTGTTCTCTTTTGCAGCCTGTAAATTTCTCCTGGTATATTAAAAATTTACGTGAGATGACCGGTCATGCTATTAGTGTATATGGAAGAGGAACTGAAAAAGATAACAATTTATTAAAAAAAACTACAGTTGATTTATCAGAAGAGCTTGCATCAACTTTGGAGCTTAATAAAGTACTGGAACGATTACTTGTAAAATTAAAAGGTGTGCTTGGCTTTGACGCAGGTATAGTAATGCTTAAAGAAGGAGATATGTTAAAAGTATACTATAAGTTGGGATGTATGAATGAGAACAAGGCTGGATGTTTGAATGAGAACATTAAAAATGGAATTACAAAAGAATTGACAGACCATAAACTTATATATACTGTTGTTGAAAGCCGAAAACCTCTTATAATAGAAAATGAAAACGACCATTTTTCCATATTCGGAGAAGAAAATTATTTCATTAAATCAGTTTTAGCATTACCAATAGAAAAAAGCAGCGAAGCATTAGGTATTATTATCCTAATGAGTACAGAGGAAAATTACTTTAATGAACATAATGCTGAAATTGCTTTTAATTTTACTTCCCGGTCGGCAATGGCTATAGAAAATGCAAAGCTTTTCAGTGAAGTAAAGAGACTTGCAAGTGAAGATGATCTTACCCAAATATATAACCGCAGATATTTTTTCGAACTGGCAGAAAGAGAATTCAAACACCATAAAAGATATAAGGATTTAAAGCCTCTTTCAGTCATAATGCTTGATATTGACGATTTTAAATGTATTAATGACACATATGGACACTATGCTGGAGATGTTGTTCTGAAAAAAGTAGCAAAAGTATGCAGGGATGTTTTACGCGAAACTGATTTAGTGGGACGCTATGGTGGAGAGGAATTTGTAATGCTTCTACCGCATACGGAGAGAACGGAGGCATGTATTGTAGGGGAACGGCTGCGTAAAAATTTAGCCAACTGCCCATTTCAATATAATGATGAGTTGATAAATGTTACAGTAAGTATGGGGTTGGCAGTTATGGATGAAAATATGAGAGACCTTGATGAACTTATGATTAAGGCAGATAAAGCTTTGTATATGGCTAAAGATAAGGGTAAGAATTGTATAGTGACCTTGCCTTAATGGGTGCATTTTGTGGTTCATTTTCTGGTGCATTTTCTAGATATAAGGAGATATTTACCATGGGCTGCCGTTAAGGTGCTTAGAGCCTTTAAATTCAGCTACGGGCAAAATTACACTCACAAAATAACTTACCTTATACCTTCATTTCCAATAATCCATACTACAAATCTCTCATAGTACCTGGTAAAGGGTAGAAACAACAGTGCACTCAATATATTAAATAATGTATGGGCATTGGCAACCAGTCTGGACATATCCTGCCCTATCATAACAGTAAATTTTTTTACCAATTCTGAAAAAGGACTTAGCAATGCAAGCGCAGTGAGACTTCCAATAATATTATATAAAACATGTGCCCAAGCGGTACGTTTAGCGGATATTGTGGTATCTATGCTTGCTAAAACTGTTGTGAAGCAGGTTCCGATATTGTCTCCCAGAACTAAGCCCAGGGCGGCATCAAAGCTTATAAAACCTGAGTTAAAAAGAACAATAGTAAAACCAACGGTGGCACTGCTGCTGTGAACAATCATCGTAGCAAGCATACCTACGATAATTCCAAGATATGGATTTTTACCATACTTAAGAAAAATGTCCCTGACAAATTCACTTTTCTCCATGTAAGGCATGCTCCAACCAAGTATATTTATCCCCAAAAGCATTAATCCAAAACCTATGGTTGCTCTGCCAACGTTCCTAACAGAATATTTTTTACCCAATAACTTAATAGCCAATCCAAGAGATATAAAGGCAGGGGCAAAGTCAGTAATCTTAAAGGACATAAATTGAGCTGTAATAGTAGTGCCAACATTTGCACCATAAATAATTCCAATAGCCTGGCTAAACCCTATTATGCCAGTATTAACAAGGCCTACGGTAATCACAGTTACTGCAGTACTGCTCTGCACAAGAGCAGTGATTATTGTTCCGGTTAAAAAAGCCATAGGTACATTCTTTGTGAAGCGTGTTAATACGTGACGTATACGGTGCAAATTTATTTTTTCCAACCCATCGCTTATTAAGTTTACTCCGTATATTAAACATGCACTTCCTGCTACTATGTTTACAAGTATAATTATTATAGTCGCCAAATTTTACCTCCAATATGCCAAATAGGTTCTCCCAGATGAGGATGCCAAATGGGGACAGTCCTCTATATATGCTATATATGTGGGGACAGTCCTCTACT
>ERZ795032.992-NODE-992-length-23093-cov-434.872472_pt1 | contig 23093 bp, 18 predicted proteins | sample MGYA00375124_ERZ795032 | MGnify/ENA primary metagenome ERZ795032 (study PRJEB30167, sample SAMN05720154) | activated sludge metagenome | isolation source: Anaerobic digester | place: China | collected 2015-12-16 ...
GCGGGCGCGCGGCAGCCTTTTGGCCGGCCCTTTTTTGGAAGACTGATGGTTTGTTGCGTCATCTTCTTTATCACAGGCAAAATCACCGCCCGCTGATCGTGCAGCGGCTTTGAACATCAGCATTTCAAATTCCGGAGAAGTAAGTGATGTTTTACCGCGTCTCGTTACGTAGGAGGCAATTTCCCGGTCGGAGGAGATAACGACCGCCTCTTCCGCAATGTCATCTGCTAATCTTTTGATGACGTCATCGGCTTTTTCACCCCGGCGCGAGTAAATAATGCCGATGTTTCCCTGCCGGTCGCGTTCTTCCATCGCCGCTCCCTGATCCCAGCCGTCAAAAACAACAGTAATCTTATGCCCTTTTTTTCTTTTATATTCAATCAGCCGGGAAATCAGCGCCTGGCGGCCGGCTTCCAGGCTTTGTCTTTCGTAGCGGCGCAGAGAATCTGATTGGCGAATTAAATTATAGCCGTCAATGATTATGTGCATGGGATAACTTTGGCATATTGCGTTTTGTGATGCAAATAAATTTTGCCTTCAATTCTCATGATGTTTCTCTTGACTTCGATGTGCTTAGTCTGTTAGTTTCCGCAATAACGCTTAGCACTGGATAAAAGCACTGCTTACGTTTATCCAACAAAAATAAATAGATGGAAAGGAAAACGGAAATGGAAATTAAGAAAGTTTGTGTATTGGGCGCTGGCTTGATGGGAAACGGCATTGCACAGGTATGTGCCGCAGCGGGTTTCGAAGTAACAATGAGAGATATTGAGCAGAGATTCATCGATGGCGGCATGAACACCATTAAAAACAATCTGGGCCGTGATGTAAAAAAAGGTAAAATGACCCAGGAACAGGCCGACGCTATCCTTGGACGCATTAAACCCACGCTGGATGTGAAAGAAGCCGCCACCGGAGCGGACGCGGTTGTGGAAGTTGTCATTGAAATTATGGATCTGAAGAAAAAGGTCTATGCCGAACTGGAAGAAATCGTTCCCGAGCATTGTCTGTTCTTTACCAATACCTCCGGCTTGAGCATTACAGAAATGGCCGCCATTACCAAGAGACCGGATAAAATGATCGGCACTCATTTCTTCAATCCCGTCCCGGTTATGCGTTTGCTCGAAATCATCCGCGCTCATCAGACTTCCGACGAGACACTGGCAACTGCTATAGAGTGGGGCAAGAAACTCGGTAAAGAAGTAATTATCGTCAAAGAAGCTCCGGCATTTGTCGTCAACAGAATTCTCTGCACCATGCTCAACGAAGCCTTCTTTGCCATGGATGAAGGTTTGGCTAGCCCGGAAGACATCGATAAAGGCATGGTTTTGGGTTGCAATCACCCCATTGGACCTCTGGCGCTGGCTGACCTCGTCGGCGAAGACACCCTGCTGCGCATCATGGAAGGCCTGAACAGGGAACTCGGCGATAAATATCGTCCGGCTCAGTACTTGAGAAAACTCGTCCGCGCCGGAAACTTTGGACGTAAGACCGGCAAGGGTGTTTACGATTACAGCAAAAAATAAGCAGGCTGATTAAGCCTCTCCAGCAAAGAAGTTGTTTTAAAAGGCTGATGCTCTGGAGATCCGTGAAAAAACCAAAGAAGCAGAAATAATGACCGTTGGCCAGGCTCTGCAGGCAAAGTGATCCCAAATAATTCAGGCAGGGCGGTAGTTGGAACAGACCCCCTGCCTGATTTTTATTGAAAAAGGAGTGGCTATGAAGACGCGCATTACCGAACTTTTTGGTATTCAGTACCCCATTATTTTGTCCGGCATGAGTTGGATCAGCGTGCCGAAAATGGTGGCGGCAGTTTCCAATGCCGGAGGGCTGGGGATTCTGGCCACCGGTCCCTTCAACGCCGCACAGACACGTCAGGCGATAAAAGAAATTCGCACTTATACAGACAAGCCCTTCGGAGCAAATGCCACCCTCTATTTTCCCGGAGCCAATGATAACGCCAAAGTTCTTCTGGAGGAGCGGGTGCCGGTAATTAATTTTGCTTTGGGCAAGGGAGACTGGATCGTCAAACGGGCGCACGAATACGGCGGCAAGGTCGTCGCCACCGTGGTTAATGCCACTCACGGGAAGAGAGCGCAGGATTATGGCTGCGATGCCGTGATTGCGACGGGCTATGAAGCGGCGGCGCACGGAGAGGCCGTTTCCTCCCTGGTGCTTATCCCCCATCTGGCTGACGTCCTGAAAGTGCCGGTCATTGCCGCGGGCGGAATTGCCGACGGACGCGGACTCGCGGCGGCTCTCGCTCTCGGCGCCGAAGGAGTAGCAATGGGAACGCGCTTCATGACCACAAAGGAAAGTCCCCTTCATGATAACTATAAAAAACTGGCGATTGAAAAACAGGTTTATGATACCCTCTATTCTCCCCGGATCGACGGCATTTATTGCCGTGTTCTCAATACAAAAGCCGCCCGAGAAGCCGAGAAAAAAGGGTTCAATTCCTTTATGGCGCTGCTCAATTCCTATGATGTAGCCAAAAGCATGAATCTTCCTTATTTGAAGGTATTTTTCAGCCTCCTGGGACAGGGCTACAAGCAGATGAAGCAGCTGGGACACATGGCGCTCGCCTTTAAAGCCTTTCAGAAAGCGACAGAGGAAGGGGATACGACAATGGGCGTACTGCCCGTAGGCCAGGTGATGGGTTTGATCCACGACGAGCCGTCCGTTGCCGAACTGATGGAAAGAATTGTCAGCGAAGCAAAAATGCAGCAGCAAAAGCTCCAGGATCAGTTATCGTAGAGGCGGGTTAACCCTTTATATTAAGTGTTGGCGGCAGCTTTTAATTCGGCTATGGTTTTGTTGTAGTCAGTCGTACCGAAGACTGCATTTCCGGCAACCAGCACCTGGGCTCCCGCCTGGGCGATGGCTTTGATGTTTTGCAAGTTAACCCCGCCGTCAACTTCCAGTAACGGTTTATTGGGCAACGCGCTCAACAAGTTCGCCGCTTTCGTGATTTTCGGCAGCATGTTTTGAATAAACTGCTGGCCGCCAAATCCGGGATTAACCGTCATAATCAGCAAAAGATCGATATCCGGCAGAATCTCTTCGAGCAGGGCAAGTGGTGTCGCCGGATTCAAAGATACCCCGGCTTTTTTCCCCATTTTCTTTATACAATCAATTGTCCGGTGCAGATGATGGGCCGCTTCCACATGGACGGTAATTATATCGGCGCCGGCTTTAGCAAAGGATTCGATGTAGCTGTCGGGATTTTCAATCATCAGGTGGACGTCAAAAGGAAGCCTGGTTGTTTTTCTTAACGATGATATTAGAGCCGGACCCATGGTGATATTGGGTACAAAATGTCCATCCATGACATCAACGTGGATCCAGTCAGCGCCGGCTTTCTCCACGGCGTTAATTTCTTCGCCCAGTCTGGCCCCGGCGGCGGAAAGAATGGAAGGAGCAATAAGTTTCATTATCATCCACCTCAATTGATTGATAATCTTCAATATACTAATGTCGTGCCGCTGTCAACCGGCAGGACTTTTATTCGCTTGTATTGCCGGAAAAGTTTCTTGACACTGACAAGAAAAAAATAAATAAGCATCCGATGTATATTGTATATAACATTCTTTTGTTTGTGGCGGCGATCTTCGGCATTCCCTATTATTTTTTGAAAATGGTGTTGACCGGTAAATATCGCAAAAGCCTGATTCCCAAGCTGGGCGGCCGGCAGGCGCATATTCTGGCCGGTTTAAAGAAGCCCCCGCGGGTCTGGGTGCATGCCGTATCGGTCGGCGAAGTTACCGCCGCCAAGCCTATTGTTGCTTCTCTGAAACAGCTGCGTCCGGAAGTCGAAATAATTTTTTCCACCAGCACGGAAACGGGCCAGGAAATGGCCCAAAGATTAGTAAAAGACGTTTCCGCCTTTATTTACTTTCCCCTGGATATCCCTTATGTCGTCCGTAAAATGATTCGTCTGGCAAAACCGGATCTTTTTGCAATGGTGGAAACCGAGCTTTGGCCTAATTTCCTGACTACCTGCCATGAATATAACATCAAAGCACTGATGGTCAACGGCAGGATTTCACCGCGCTCTTACGGCAAATATCGATTAACGAAATTCTTTTGGCAAAATGCTCTGGCCACTTTAAGCGCTGCCGGAATGATTTCCCGGATCGATGCGGATCGTATAAAAAACATCGGAATGGATTCCGGAAAGGTTCAAATTCTGGGTAATGCCAAGTATGATGCCCTGGCGGCGATGGCTTCCCCGCAGTTGCACGAGGAAATTATGGACCTTTTTAATGTGCGGGAAGATGAAAGGTTTTTTGTCGCCGGCAGCACCCATCAGGGAGAAGAAGAGGTTGTGGTCAAGGTATATCAGGAGCTTATTAAAAAGTATCCCGATTTCAAATTGATTATCGTTCCGCGTCATATTGAGAGAACAGGGGATGTTGTCGACCTTTTGCATAAATACAATCTTGATGATTTTATTACTGTAACGGAGATCAAAAACGGCAAAAGCCGTCAGGCGGAACGAATTATCTTGGTTGATGTCATCGGTGTCCTCTTTAAGGTTTATTCGCTGGCAACAGTTGTTTATTGCGGCGGCTCCCTGGTTCCGAAAGGCGGTCAGAACATCCTGGAGGCAGCCGCCTGGGGCAAGGTAATCTTCTACGGTCCCTCGATGGAGGATTTTACCGAAGAAAAAGCTCTGCTGGAAAATGTCGGCGCCGGTGTAACGATTCACAATGCATCGGAATTATTGCAGGAAATTATCAATGCGCTGGAAAATCCGGCAGAACTGGAACAGAGAGGCGTCCGGGGAAAAGAAGTTGTCGCCGCCAATATGGGGGCCGCCGCGCGCTACGCCGAATTGATAAATAGGTGCTTAGGTTAAAGGTTCAAGGCTAAAGGATAAAGGCTGTCTGGAGGGCGCTTCACGCCGACCTCTTTACCTTCTGTCCTCAGTCTAAAGTTCTCCAGTCTTTGCAGTGATCAGCCAGAAAAGATTCAATCTTCTGCAGCAGATCGGTCAATGTTGATTTATCCAAAGCGGAAATGGCGACGGCGTCATATCTGCGGCAAAGGATCTGCAAAAGAGCCTTATCCGCAAAGCGATCCGCTTTGTTAAAAACCATGATCCGTGGCTTATCGTTAATTTCCAGCTTTTCCAGGATCTTATCCACCGCCTGAATCTGGTTTTCAAACTGACTGCTGCTGATGTCAACTACATGCAGAAGAATATCCGCTTGATGCAGTTCATCCAGCGTAGCCCGGAAGGCGGTAAATAAATCCTCCGGCAGGTTGCGGATGAAGCCGACTGTATCGGTGATAATTGCTTCGGTGTCCTGCGGAAAGCGCAGCCGGGAGCTTTTTGTGTCCAATGTGGCGAAAAGCTTGTCCTCAACCAGCACGGAGCTCTGCGTGAGGGTGTTGATAAGGGTGGATTTGCCGGCATTGGTGTAGCCGACAATGGAAATTACCGGCAAGTCGCTTCTTTGCCGTTTGCTGCGGCGCTGCTGGCGCGATTTAGCGATGGCTTTCAGATCTTTTTCCAGACGATGAATACGCTCACGAATACGCCGGCGGTCTATTTCCAGTTTCGTTTCTCCGGGGCCCACGCCGCCTATACCACCGGCCAGGCGGGAAAGCGAAGTGTCTTGATGTGTCAGCCGGGGCAACAAATACTTCAATTGGGCCAGCTCGACTTGAATTTTTCCTTCCCGGCTGTGGGCGCGCCGGGCGAAAATATCCAGAATAACCTGCGTACGGTCAATAACTTTTAATCCGGTAAAGTTGCTAATGGAACGCACCTGGGCCGGGGTCAATTCGTGATCAAAAATGAGTAAGTTGGCGCCGATTTGTGTGGCGCGTAATCCGATATCCGATAATTTGCCCTTTCCCACCATGAATTTGGGGTCAGGTTGGGGGCGATATTGAACGACGGTGTCAAATACTTCTACGCCGCAGGTGCGCGCCAGTTCGGCCAGTTCCCGCAGTGGTTCTTCGTCGGCTTCCAGTGCGTTTTTTTCCACCCGCAAAAGAATTGCTTTCTCCGCGGCGTCGATATTGCGTGTTTTCTGCTTTTTGGCAAATTCATTTTCCAGTTCCTGAATGAAAGAAAGAAAATTCAGGTGGATCTGACCCGGCTGCTTTGGTTCCATGATCAACCAGTATTTACCGGTCGGGTTTTCAGGAAGAAGATGCGCCAGGTGCAGCAGTCCGGGGGAACCGTCGTCTTTGACTTCCAGTGCGCCGATCAGATCAAGCCGCAGATGAGACAGGTCGGTTAAGTCTTCGTCGGACAGTTCTTCGGAGTTGAGATGGGTATGAATCAGCCGCAGTCCCTTAAACCGGGTTGAGGAGGAGCGGAATCCTTCCAGGGAAGGAATGAGAATACTGTTGTGATCGCCTATGATGACCGCATAGATTTCCCCCCGCCGGCTGATCATCAGGCCGATTTGTCTGTTGATATCGCGGGAAAGAAAACAAAGCTGCCGGGATAATTCCGGGGTGATGACCTCTTCCGGAGAAATGCTTCTGCGATACAGGCGTTCCAACTGCTTGATTTGACCGGCGCCAAGACCAGTTGTATTTCCAGAAAGTTTATAGATGGCGGAATCCTCAGCCTACTTAAACTTATCCGGGCTGACTATTTTATCCATTTTGTCTAAAAAATTTGCCCAGTAGTTTGTCCGGATGGCGGAGATCAGCTTTTTCGGTGATTTCTGGCCGCACTCTGGACATTCAAGATTTTCATAGCTTTCATCAAGCTTCAAAAAGGCTTCAAATTCATGATGACATTTGCTGCATTCAAACTCGTATATCGGCATATATTTTTCTCCATCTTTGAGTAAACTTTTCCTTAAATATTTTTAGCCGAAGATTTTTTTATTTTCAATAAATTTGTTAAAGAATAGTATGCTGTTTTAGAATGTAAGAGTCAGCTTGTTAATAAACATATAGTCGTTTGCAACGTCGGCGTTGGCATTATTTGCTTTGAAATAGTCGCCCGTAAACAGATATCCGAAACCGGCCATGTAAGTCAGATTGTCATTTATCTTGTAAGTTCCCGTTAAATCGATTTCCGTACCGTAATCCTTGGAAGAATAACCAGAGAGATCCTGCAGGCCGATTAAAGGGCCAAATGCCGTCTGAGTGGCATTGAGGCCGTTTAATCTATCGGCCCGGGCATAAGATCCCGACAAACAAATATCCAGTTGATCGGTAGGCCTCAGCCCGATTTTAAGCTGATGGAAGAATGCATTCGTCATCTCCGTGCCAAACCTGGAGGTACCACTGGAAGTGCCGTTGCCGTATCCATTGATATTTCCGATCCAGTAGCTGCGATCGGAATTCCACATGATCAAAGTCGGGCTCCAGTCCTTGCCGCCGCCTGTGTAGGCATTAACGGTGTCGCCATCCGTTCCCTGCCCTTGAGAGTAGGCAAAAGTGTAGCCTAGATAAACCGGACCGAATGTTGCCACTGCATCCAACCAGCCCGCGAGGCTTCTTAATTTCTGGTCGATATAAACTGCTTCGCTGTCCAATTGAGCAAGCTTGCCGAAGTAATAATCCAGTTCCGCCTGGATTTTTACGGGCCCGATGGTGGCTTTGAGATAAGGCTGCAGGGAATGGAATCTGCTTTTTATACTCATCCAATCAGGGTTTGTTCTGTGAGCTGCATCGTTGGCGTAAAGCCAGATTAAGCCGCCTTCAAAATTCTCGTTTTTATATTTGAAAAAAGCCTGCACTTTATCCGTGTCGTGGTCCGTCTGTGTCGCTGATGTGTTGGTGGCATTATAACTTTGTTCGACTACTTTTACCAACTGGATGCCAAGAACTATATTGCTGAGAGGTAATGTGTAAGTTATTTTTGCGGCGGGCGTTTCATTGTCATGGAAAATAGTTCCGCCGATGTAGTCGGGCATGTAGCCTACCCGGAAAATACCGATCGGAGTGGCATAATTCACGTAGGCATGGTCAAAACCGATGTTTTCATTTTCCGCCCGTGTTGCGGCGGATGTTGTGTATATGCCTACTTTGTCTAATGTAGTACTCGGGGCGGATCGGTTGGCGCCCCATGCTCTTTCCATGATATCAGCAGAGGTAACTAAGGAAAGACCGGGAGTTACAAGGAATTCTGTTTTCAGTCGCAACCTCTGATAGTAAAATGCAGTCGACTGTCCGCTGTGTAATCCCTCTTTTTTTAAATTGATTTTATCTAAATAAATACCGGCGGCATGGAAAGAGCCGCTCACCTTCAAATCGACCGCCCAGGACGAGGTGCCAAATGCCATCACCAGCGCCATCGTCAGCCCCACTAACCATAATCTCTTCATCTCTACCTCGCTATTTTCCTTCGAAAATTTCTCTACCTCACCCTGAATGTAAAAACGGAAGCAAGCTAGCACCCAACGAACAGTGTGTCAAGGTCGTTTTGGGGTTTTTATACAACTTAGGATATATGCGATTTTTGCCCATCTTCTGTTTTTGCCGGGAGGATCGGGCGAAGCGACACGGCAATAGAACAAGGGGTTGCAACCCCTTGTTCTGCTATCGATTGCTTCAGGAAGCAGGGGATGAACAAAAAAATCCCCGGGAGGATCTTGCCCGTCCTCCCGGGGATTTAAGTTAAAATCTTAAAGGCTTTTTTCTTAGAAGGTCAAAGCCAGTTTGTTGATGATCATGTAGTTGTTTTCCACTTCCGATGCCTGGTTTGCACCTTTGAAGTAGTCACCGGTGATCAGGTAGCCAGCGCCCAGCATATAAGACAGGTTGTTGGTTATCTTGTAGGTACCGGTTAAGTCGAATTCCCAACCTAATTCTTTATCGTAAGAGTCATCAAGCACTCTGTCTCTGCGCGCATAAGATGCGGCAAAACAAACATCCAGTTTTTCCACAGGTTTTATACCAACTCTAATCTGGCCTAACCATGCATTCTGGAAAGTTTCGCCGAAACCGCTGTCAGAGCTGAAAACACCATTAGCTCCATATCCATTAACTAGTGGCACTGCCGACGACCGGATACCCCCGGCCCACATAGCGCGATCTTCATTCCACATAATCAGGGTTGGGCTCCAGTCTCTGCCGCCATTTACCACGCCGTATAATTTATCATCATTATCATCCACATCGCCCTGTGCATAGGCAAAAGAGCCGCCTACATAAACCGGCCCGAAAGTTGCCGTTGCATCAATCCAGCCGCCAAAGCCCTCAACATCAGTATCATTGTTTCCGGCGACTTCCGCATCATATTTACCAAGCGCCCACTTAAGTTCCGCCTGAATTTTTACTGGACCGAATGCGACTGTGGCGTAGGGATTAAATGTATGATATGTTCCTTGTAATTCGCCTTGGCCGACTGGTCTGTATCTATTATCTACAGTATAACCATACAGCAAGCCAGCGGCCCAGTTCTTCGCCTTATATTCGCCTGTAAGATAGTATGTATCCTGATCTCTATCCGTAGTGGTTGAAGCACTGTTAATGCCATTATGAGAGTCGTAATAGCTATTTTCTGTGTTTTTCTCAATTGTAGCAGTCCACAAGAAGCCGCTGTAATCAGGAGAAATGTACTTTATTCTGTAGCGGGGCTCTTCGCTGTTCGCAAATACTGGTCCAAATGTTCCACCGGGCTGAGCACCAACCTGGAATGTGCCGATTGGAGCAGCGTATTTTACATATACATAGTCAAAAGCGATATTTTCATTTTCTGCCCATGTTCCCGCAGAACCAGGTTGAGTGGCCCCAGTGCCGCCAGCAGGAGTAGATCTGGTGGCGCCAAATACTCTTTCCATAGCGTCAAAACGGGTAATCAGGCTGAGACCTGGAGAAACAACCACTTCGGTTCCCACACGCAGTCTTTGAAAGTAAAACGCTGTGGACTGATCGCTATTAGCGGCTGCATTTTCCTGTAAGTTTAACTGGTTCAAATACACACCGGCTGCAGAATAAGAGCCGCTTACCTTTACATCGACCGCGAAGGCCGATGCACTGAAGGCCATGACCAGCCCCAGTGACAGCAAAACTAACCAAAATCTCTTCATTTTTTCCTCCTAAAAGTTTGGTTGAATTAAAAGTTCCGGCCATTAAAAAACGGGCATTTTTTTCTGGCCGCCTCGACAACACATCCGCCTTCATCAACATATTTAAAAAAGTCTTCCGAAGGCAGTACGAACCGCATAGTTGGTAGCATCCGCCGAAGAGCATGTCAAGATTAATTTTGGCGATCTCGTAAAAAGGCCGGATGCTGCGTTGCGCTTCACCCCTCGTCACTGCAGCGTACCCCAAAAAGTACGCTTCATTCCTCGGTATTCGCGCGCCTTGCCTGCGACCTTTTTACGAGGTCGCCTGAAAATTGCTGATTCATGAGTTCATCATTTTATTGTTTGCTTTATTCAGCATGATGCGTAAACTTTACTGAGCAATGTTTGTGCCATTTTCGTTGCCGTGACGTGCATGAGGAGATATGGGAAGGTATGTATGCTTTCAGCGTCGGGGGTTAGGCTATTTCTGCTGTTTCTTTCATTTCCATGTTTCTTTTTGGTAATTTTTTTAAATACTCTAATAATACAAATACTTGCACCGTCTAAAAGTGCTTGGGCATCCTGCTGCGGCCATGTTCTTCTTGATGTTGATTTTATCGAGCAAAAAATTTTCGCTTTTACATTAATCAGTCGGGAGCCGCGTTCGCTTTCCGGCAACCTTTTTTATTTTTATGTCCTCGATTCCTCTGGCGTGTTAACAGCGACACACCGCCCGCCGGAGAGTGTTTGTTGTGTGGTAAATTATTCCCAGATATTGCCGGGTACTATCATTTATTATACATGGAATTCGTTGGGGAGCGAAAGACATAAAAATGTTTTCAACCGGAGATTGCTCCCTTGCGCGTTTCTCTGGAGGAGCTGTTTTACGAAATGTCCATCATATTAAGAGGATTAGTGAATATTTAAATAGTGCTTGACAGCTAAATGATATTAAGTTACGTACGCACGGGGTAAAGGGTTGGCTCAAGTTAAACCTCGCTTCTTTAAATGAAGCTGTTTTAGGTTTTTCTCTAATTTTTTAAGGATATTGCAGTAAACAGGAAATAAGATATTTGTTCTTTGATAAGGTGTTTTTTTAATCACCGTCGTAAGATCATTTATTTAAGATATGAAATTAAAAATATTTAGGGAGGTAAGAAATGGCAGAAGAGACAATTTTGAAAGAGATTTATCCGATACCTGAAAAACTGGAAAAGAATGCCTATGTTAAAGGCAGAGCAGAGTACGACAAGTTGTATGCTGAATCCGTAGCTGATCCGGCAGCCTGGTGGGCGAAGCAGGCTGATGAACTGTTGACCTTCTATAAGAAATGGGACAAAGTTGAGGACTTTAACTTCGATATTCGTAAGGGTCCCATTTATGTGAAGTATTTCGAAGGGGCAAAGCTCAATGTGTCTTATAACTGCCTCGATCGTCAGCTGGCAAAAAATGCCAACAAAGTAGCTATTCAGTGGGTTGGCAATGAACCCGGCGAAGAAAAAGCCTGGACATATCAGGAACTTTATACCGAAGTATGCAAGTTTGCCAATGTCCTGAAAAAGAACGGTATCGGCAAGGGTGATCGGGTTTGCATTTATGCCCCAATGGTCGCGGAAGCGGCAGTCGCTATGTTGGCTTGTTCCCGTATTGGCGCTGTCCATGCCCTGGTATTTGGTGGTTTCAGCTCCGACGCTCTGGCCGTTCGTATTCAGGATTCCGAAGCTAAACTCCTGGTAGTTTGTGATGGTACATTCCGTGGCTCCAAGGCTGTTCCTCAGAAGAAAGATGCCGACGTTGCATTGAAAGATTGCCCGACTGTTAAAAAAGTTATCGTAATCAAGCGCGTTGGCGAAAAGATCAAATGCGATTGGACACCGGGAAGAGATGTCTGGTATCATGAAGAAATGGCTACAGTAGATGCCAATTGCGAACCCGAATGGATGGATGCGGAAGACACCCTTTTTGTTCTTTATACTTCCGGTTCTACAGGAAAACCCAAGGGCGCTCTTCATACTACCGCCGGTTACCTGCTTTTTGCAGCTTACACGAGCAAGTTTGACTTCGATCTCCATGATGATGATGTTTTCTGGTGCACCGCTGACATCGGCTGGGTTACCGGTCATACCTACGTCGTTTACGGTCCTCTCGCCATCGGCTCAACCTCCGTTATGTTCGAAGGCGTTCCCAATTATCCGACCTACAGCCGCTTCTGGCAGGTTTGTGAAAAATTTGGAGTTACCGTATTCTACACAGCCCCGACAGCTATTCGTTCAATCGCCAAAGAAGGTGACAAGTGGCTGGAGGGAATTGATTTGTCTAAACTGAGAATTTTGGGTTCGGTGGGTGAACCTTTAAATCCGGAAGCGTGGCATTGGTTCTACAGCAAGATAGGCGGCGAAAGATGTCCCATCGTCGATACCTGGTGGCAGACCGAAACGGGCGGGCACATGATTCTGCCTCTGCCCGGAGCTATTGCCGTTAAACCGGCTATGGCCGCCGCGCCTATTATGGGCGTTGTCCCCGCTCTGCTCGACGACCAGACCGGCGAAGAACTGACGGCTACGGAAGCGCGCGGCGCTCTTGTCATCAAGAGACCCTGGCCCGGCATTACCCGCACTATTTTTGGCGATCACAGCCGTTATCAGGAAACATATTTTGAAGCCTATCCCGGTTACTATTTCTCCGGTGACGGCGCTCTCCGTGATAAAGACGGTTACTACAGGATTACAGGCCGTATCGACGACGTTATCAATGTTTCCGGTCACCGTATGGGCACCGCCGAAGTTGAGGCTACATTGAACTCTCACGAAAAAGTCGCGGAATCCGCCGTTGTCGGTTATCCGCATGACATCAAAGGTCAGTCTATTTATGCTTATGTAACTTTGAATAGCGGAATTGAGCCGTCGGAAGAGTTGAAAAAAGAACTGATCGCTTTCGTCAGAAAGGAAATCGGTCCTATTGCTACTCCGGAAAAGATTCAGTGGGCACCCGGTCTTCCCAAGACAAGAAGCGGCAAGATCATGCGGCGTATTTTGAAGAAAGTTGCGGCAAATGAAATCGACGACTTGGGTGATACCAGCACGCTGGCTGATCCCTCGGTAGTAGAAGATATCGTAAAGAATAGATTGTAGTAGAGAATTAGTCTGATCCGCCTGAACGAAGGCGGGTCAGACTTTTTTAATCATTCTGCAATCGAAGAAATTACATTCAGGCGCCGGTTCAAACGCAAAAAAAATTAACAAAGGTAGTCTGAATGCACAGATTAATAAGGAGGGTTTGAGACTGTGAACATTATTGCATGCGTAAAACAGGTCCCGGATACTGAAGCCCAGATTAAGGTAAAAGCCGATGGGTCAGGTATTGAAGAAGGCCAGATCAAATGGGTTATGAATCCTTATGATGAGTTTGGCGTGGAAGAAGCATTGAAAATGAAGGAAAAGAATGGCGGCGACGTAACGATCATTTGTGTCGGTCCCGCAAGAGCAATGGAAACCATTCGTACGGCCCTAGCCATGGGTGCGGATAAAGGCATACACATTTGTGATCCCGTTTTTGACAACGCCGATGCATTTGTTATTGCCAATGCTCTGGCAGCGGCTATTAAAACCTTGCCCCATGATATCATTTTCTGTGGGCAGCGCGCTATTGATGACGACTCCGGTCAGGTCGGAGCCATGCTGGCGGAAGCTCTGGGATTGCCGCAGTTGACAGTAATCACCAAATTGGATTTTGCCGGTTCTTCAGTTAAAGTTGTTCGTCCGGTTGAAGGCGCACAGATGGTTATCGAGACGCCTTTGCCTTGTGTTGTTACAGCTCAGAAAGGCCTCAATGAACCGCGTTATGCATCTTTGCCCGGTATCATGAAAGCAAAGAAAAAACCGGTTGACGTAAAGAAAGCTGCTGACCTTGGTATCGCCACGGAAGCGAAAGCTAAAGTAGCCAAAGTCGTTCCACCTCCGGCCAGACCTCCCGGAAAGATTGTCGGCGGAGATGATCCCGCGCAGAAGGCGGCAGAATTAGGCCGGTTACTCAGGGAAGAAGCAAAAGCTATTTAATTAAGAAGCGGAGGAATTTAAAATGGCAAAAGGAGTCATGATAGTAGCAGAACAGCGAGATGGCGCGCTGAGAAAAATCAGTCTGGAACTGGCATCAACAGCCCGCAAGCTGGCCGACCAGACCGGTGATGAAGTAAGTGCCATTCTGCTTGGTTCAGGTATAGAAGGTCTGGCTGCCGAATTAGGTAAGTACGGTGTGGATAAAGTTTTCGTAGGCGACAATGCTGCATTGGAGCCCTACATTACGGAAGCACATGCCGATGTGGTCGCCAAAATTGTTAAAGAAAATGATCCGGCAATCCTGCTTTTGGGCGCATCATCTCAGGGTAAGGATCTGTCTGCCCGCGTGGCGGCAAAACTGGCTACCGGTCTGGCCACGGATTGTACCGATGTTAAGATTGACGGCGGTAAGTTCGTAGCAATCAGACCGCTGTACGCAGGAAAATGCGTCGGCGAAATAGAATTCACCAGCACTCCGGCAATGGCTTCATTGCGTCCCAATGTGTTTGCGGCGGAAGAAAATGCCAAAGCCGGCGCGGTTGTAAAAGTGGATGCGGCAGTTGATGCAGCGGCAATTAAGAGCAAGGTTGTGGAAGTACAGAAAGACACCAGCGGCAAAGTCGATTTGACTGAAGCCAACGTAATTGTATCCGGCGGCCGTGGTATGAAAGACGCCGACGGCTTTGCGGTTCTGGAAGCCTTGGCCGATGTGCTCAAAGCCAATGTCGGTGCATCCCGCGCGGCGGTAGATGCCGGTTGGCGTCAGCAGAAGGATCAGGTCGGGCAGACTGGTAAAGTCGTTTCTCCCAACCTTTACATCGCCTGTGGTATTTCCGGTGCTATTCAGCATCTGGCTGGTATGAGCTCATCCAAGTGTATCGTAGCGATCAATAAGGATCCGGAAGCCCCCATTTTCACAAAGGCGGATTACGGCATAGTTGATGATCTTTTCAAGGTCGTTCCCGAGTTAACGGCTGTTTGTAAAAAAATTATTGGTTAAATAAATCAACTGTGAGGTCTTTGCCCTGAAAAAGGGCAGGGACCTCACGTCTTTGAATCGATCATTATAAAAGTATTCACCCCTCAATATTTCGGAGGATCAATGGAACACGCAAGCCCAATAGGAATAGGAAACGAAGGTCGCGAAGTATTCTGGAATGCTCAACACTTTGAGCCGATTTTATTTCTGCTGACTGCCGTGGCATTGGCCATATTTGCTTATGGCGTTTACCGGCGCTGGCAAATGTGGAAGGCTATAGGTAAACCAGAAGTTCGCTGGGACGAAGTTCCGGTAAGAATAAAAGCTCTCTTTATGAACGGCTTTTTACAACTCAAAACATGGAGAGATCTTTATCCGGGAATTATGCATGGCTGTATATTTTTCGGTTTCTTTGTATTAATTTTCGGAGCCGCTTTTGACGCCGGCGAATTTCACATAACGGAACCATTGTTTAACTGGTCGTTTTTGCGCGGTGGTTTTTATCTTGGATTTTCCTTTATCATGGAAGTATTCGGTCTGGTGGTGCTCATTGGAGCAATCATGGCAATTATACGCAGATATGTTATTGTACCGGATCGTCTTGGTTATAAAGGTAAACCGGATAACACTCCCGATGACGCCATAGTCCTTGCGCTGATCGCCGGTATCATCGTCACCGGATTTATCATTGAAGCTCTGCGTATTTATGCCACGAAAGATGTTTCACCGTGGGAAACGTGGTCATTTATTGGCTGGGCTATCTCTTCAGTATTTGCAGGGATGGATGTTGGAACTGCTGAAGCATGGCACAAAATATTTTGGTGGGTTCATACTTTTATCGCTCTTGGTTTCATTGCCTACATTCCGTATTCGAAGATGCTGCACATAATCACAACTTCATCCAATTACTATTTTGCCTCTCTGAAACCGACCGGCTATCAGGAACCGATCCGCGATTTTGAAAATGCAGAGTCGTTCGGTGTGGGCACATTGGAAGAATTCACCTGGAAGCAGATTTTTGATTCCGACGCCTGTACACGATGCGGACGGTGTCAGGATGGATGCCCGGCGTATCTTTCCGGCAAACCGCTGTCACCAAAGAAGTTAGTCCAGGATATTAAGACGCATTGGCTGGAAAAAGCACCTGCGGCAGTTAAAGCTAAGGCTCTCCCCGCAGCAGAAGGCGCGGAAGAAGCTGCCGCAGCGGAAGGCGAAGTTCAGGGTAAAGCGCTGGTCGGTGAGGTCATAGATCTGCATGAATTATGGGCATGTACAAACTGTATGTACTGTATGGAGCATTGTTCGGCGGCGATCGAACATGTACCGAAGATTATCAACATGCGCCAGTACAAAGTCCTTACAGAGGCGGATTTCAGTCCGGAATTGCAGCTGACCTATCGTAACATGGAAAATAATTCCAACCCGTGGGGTATTGGCGCTCATTTACGCGCTGATTGGGCCGGTGAACTAGGTATCAAAACCCTGGCGGAAGATCCGAACGTGGAATATCTGTTCTATGTAGGTTGCGCCGGTTCATTTGATGATAGAGGCAAAAAGATCTCCATCGCCTTTGCGAAAATTTTGCAGGCTGCCGGCGTCAGCTTCGGAATTTTAGGGACTGAAGAAGGATGCTGCGGTGACTCAGCTATGCGTGGTGGAAATGAGTATCTTTTCCAGGCTCAGGCACAGGCTAACATCGAAATCATGAACGGCTATGGTGTGAAAAAGATCATCGCCACCTGTCCCCATGGTTATAATTGCCTGAAAAAAGATTACCCGAATTTTGGTGGAAATTATGAAGTTTACCACCACACCGAAATTATCGCCGATCTGCTTGCTCAGGGCAAAATTAGACTGTCGAAAGCTGTGGAAGGAGTCTTCACATATCACGATTCCTGCTTCCTCGGTCGTTACAACAATATATACACCGAGCCGCGCAGTATTTTGAACGCTGTCCCAGGAATGAAGCTTGCTGAAATGGATAGAAATTTGAGCAAGAGCTTCTGCTGCGGTGCCGGCGGCGCCAGAATGTGGATGGAAGAGGATATCGGAGATCGCATCAACAATATGCGTACCGATCAGGCTGTAGCAACAGGCGCTGAGACGATCGCAGTTGCTTGTCCCTTCTGTCTGACGATGATTTCCGACGGTGTGAAAGACAGACAGTTGTCAGAGAAAGTGACCGCGTTGGATATTTCCGAAATCATTGTCAAGGCAATGGGATTGGAAGAATCGAAGCCTGCAGAAGAAACCAGTGCAACATGATGATTTTCTTTACTGCAGAGAATTCAATTTAAATAAAAAAGCCCAATCTTCCAGAAGAAAGGGCTTTTTTATAGCTGAATGATTGAGTTCCTGAAGGAAGACATAATATCGAGAGGTTACGCAGGGACATAATGCCTTGCGTAACCTCCTTTCCAATGTAGATTTATGCTTTAAATGTGAAAGACGAATTGCTTATAGTTCCGGCACGCAAGCGAATTTCTTTAACTCATACTAAAAAGGGAATAGTTTGGCAATTTCAGTTAGTTATTTGGAAAAACCGTGGCTGAAATTTTATCAAAAAGGCGTCGCGGAGCACATTAACTATGAAGAAATATGCCTGCCGGATGTTCTCGTTCGTACCGCATTAAGATACCCGGATAGGCCGGCGCTGATATACATGGGCAAAGAGATTAATTTTGCCCGGCTAAAAGAAATGGTAGACAGATTCGCCGCCTGTCTATATGATTTCGGTATCAGGAAGGGCGATTCGGTGGCAATATTGCTGCCCAACATGATTCCCTGTGTTGTGGCATATTACGCCATTTTAAAAATCGGCGCGATTGCAGTAATGAACAACCCGGTTTATTCAGACCCGGAACTGGAGCATCAGTTCAATGATTCTGATGCCAAAGCATTGATAGCACTCGATCTGCTTGGCGACAGAATGATTGATCTGCGTGAGCGGACAAAAATTAGACAAATCGTCATTGCTTCCATCGGCGACTACTTGCCCTTTCCGAAGAATTTATTTTTTTCTCTCATCGCCAGGAGGAAGAAACTGGCAGCCGACGTGAAAGCAGCCCCGGACGTATACCGGTGGAAAGATTGCCTTGCTAAATATTTGCCGCAGCCGCCAAAGGTGGAAATATCGCTTAGCGACGTGGCCATGTATCAATACACCGGTGGAACGACGGGAGCCGTCAAAGCCGTGGAATTAACTCATTCCAATTTAAGCAAGCAGACGCAGCAGCTGTCTCATTGGTTTCCTGATTTTAAGAGCGGGGAAGAACGAATGCTGGGTGCGCTTCCTTATTTTCACGTGTTCGGTCTGACTTGCGCGATGAATTTTTCGGTTTACATGGCCTGGGCCCAGATTCTTGTTCCAAAACCTCAGTCGGGCCCTTTGCTGGAGGCCATTCGCCGCTTTAAACCATCGTTTGTACCGCTGGTTCCGACAATGTATATTGGTTTGCTCAGGCATCCGGATTTTAAGAAATCAGATATGAGTTATATTCGAGGCGCTTTTTCCGGCAGCGCTCCCTTACCGGTAGAGGTTTTTCATGAATTTGAAAAGATCACGGGAGCCGTAATAGTCGAGGGATTCGGTATGACGGAAACAACGCCGGTTACTCATGTCAATCCTTTTGCCGATGCAGCCCGCAAAGTCGGTTCGGTGGGACTTCCTATTTCCGATACTCTATGCCGGCTTGTTGATTTGGAAAACGGCATCAAGGATGTTCCGATTGGCGAACCCGGTGAGTTAATCGTCAAAGGCCCGCAAGTGATGAAAGGATATAAGAATAAACCGCAGGAAACAGCCAATGCAATCAAGGACGGCTGGCTTTATACCGGCGACATCGCGACAATGGATGAAGACGGCTATTTTTACATTGTGGATCGTAAAAAAGACATGATCATCACCAGCGGCTACAATGTTTATCCTCGCGATATTGAGGAAGTATTTTACATGAATCATAAAGTTAAGGAAGCTTGCGCCATCGGTGTTCCCGATGCAAAACGCGGTGAATGCGTCAAAGTCTTTATAGTTCTAAAAGAAGGAGAGACATCAAACCGGGAGGAAATGATTGCCTTTGCCGGAAAGAGCCTCGCTGTGTACAAGCTACCGACAGAAATAGAGTTCCGTAGTGAACTGCCCAAGACCAACGTCGGCAAGGTATTGCGCAAAGAACTGAGAGCTGAAGAACTGGAAAAAAGAAAGCATGCATTGAACAGTTAGAGAAAAATCCTTTAGAAAAAAAATTTTTATAATAAAGTATATCGTTATAGAGCCCGTTTACTTGTAATATTAAAAAATTAATGTTATCTAGCATACGATAAAAAATATTGATTGGCTGCGGGGATTTTTCTTCAAAAACCCGACAAACATTTTTAAAATAAATTTTTAAGTGATTGCAATAATTAATAGAAAGGAGGAGAAGACGAGAAAACAAAGCGGGGGGAGCAAATAGTGCCTCAAAAGAGGTAAAGTTGATTCTATTTTAAGGCGTCGCGGCTATACCGCAGGCTTATTTCATTTTGACTAAGGAGGGAAAGCAACGTGGAATTTAAAAATCTTTTGTTCGATGTCGAGGAAGGGGTAGCCACAATAACTTTTAACCGGCCTAAAGCGATGAATGCCATGAACACCGAGACAATGAACGAGCTCATGGACGCAATTCTCATTTGTAAAAAGGATGACAGCATTAAATCACTTATTTTAACCGGAGCCGGCGGCAAGTCGTTTATTGCCGGTGGCGATATTGCCGAGATGCTGAATAAGACAGCTCCTGAGGCTCTTGAATTTTTCGAACTGGGCCAGGAAACTTATCGTGCGTTAGAGGTTCTGCCCAAGCCCTCAATTGCCGCCATCGACGGTTTTGCACTGGGCGGTGGTGTCGAATGCGCAATGGCCTGTGATATTCGTTTTTGCTCGGCAAAAACAGTTTTCGGCCAGCCGGAAATAACAATCGGACTTATTCCCGGATGGGGAGGTTCGCAGCGCCTCGCACGTCTGGTGGGTTTTGGTATCGCTAAAGAAATTATTATGGGTGGCGGTCAAACGAAAGCACAGCGTGCTTATGAACTTGGTCTGGTGAACAGAGTTTATGAAACAAGTGAAGAGTTGATGGCGGAAACCAAAAAATTCGCCAAGAAGCTTGCAAATCTGCCCGGCTTTGCTTTAAAGATGGCCAAACATTGCATCAATTATGGTTATGATATATCTCTGGACCATGCCCAGCGGATCGAAGCGGAATGCTGTGCCCAGTGTTTCAGCACTCATGACCGCAGAGAAGGTATGACCGCATTTATGGAAAAGAGAAAACCGGTATATATTGGTAAATAAGAAAAGTGCGTGATAAGACGCAAGAATAAATATAACAATAAAAATAGAGGAGGAAATAAACCGTGAATTTTGCACCAACAGACGAACAAAAAATGCTAAGAGATATGGTCAGGAAGTTCTGTGAAGCTGAACTCAAACCGATAGCAGCACACTTGGACGAAACACATACGCAGCCGGAAGAAATTTGCCGCAAGCTCGGCGCAATGGGCGTTATGGGTGTCTCTGTTGATCCGGAGTACGGTGGAGCAGGAATGGATAATGTGGGTTATGTCTGGGCGGTCATCGAAGTTGCCAAAGCCTGTGGCGGCACCGGTATTATCGTATCCGTCAATAATTCACTGTATGGCCATCCGGTGAAGACCTTTGGAACACACGAACAGAAGTTGAAATATCTGACCCCCGTGGCGGGCGGCTCATACGAAGGTTGCTACGGTTTGACAGAAGCGAGTGCCGGTTGCGATGCGGCCTCCTTAAAATGCCGGGCAGTCTTGAAGGGCGATAAATACATTGTTAACGGCGCTAAGATGTTCATCACCAACGGTCCTACTGCCCGTTATTGTGTTCTGGCGGCAACAACCGATCCGTCCAAAGGTTACAAGGGCGTCATCAATCTGGTCGTCGATTTACATAACACCCCCGGTTTTAAAGTCGGCAAAATTGAAGATAAAATGGGTATTCGCGCCTCCGGTACTTGCGAACTGGTATTCGAGGATGCAGAAATTCCCGCAGAATGTTTACTGGGCAAAGAGGGACAGGGATTCCAGCAGATGATGGCTGGATTGAATGCCGGCCGTATCGGCGTTGGTTCGCAGGCTTGCGGTATCGGCCGCTCTGCTTTGGAAGATGCGTTGGCTTATGCTAAAGAGAGAGTGCAGTTCGGTCAGCCGATCACCTCTTTCCAGGCAATTCAGTTTAAACTGGCCGAAATGGCAACAGAACTCGATGCAGCAGAATTGTTGCTGCTGAGAGCCGCCTGGTTGGAAGACAATCATCTTAATTTTGAAATGGAAGCAGCCATGGGCAAATACTATGCTTCCGACGTGGCGATGAGAGCCGCAATTGAAGGCGTGCAGATTTTCGGCGGCTACGGCTACGTGAACGAATATCCGGCGGAACGTCATATGCGCGATGCCAAGATTTGCCAGATTTATGAAGGCACAAACGAAATTCAGAGAGTAGTTATTGCTCGTAAACTGATCGGTATGAGATAATTATTGTGAGGTAAAAGAAGGCGAGGCGGCCCATGGTTGTCTCGCCTTTTTTATTTTATTCCAATGCTAAATCAAGCGCTATCTTTGTTGGCGTCGTCGTCGGCTTCCTCAACGTATGTACAATACGCCTCGTCGCCTCCTTCTAGCCGCCGCGATATCATCATTGATTTAGAAATGGAATTAGAAATATTAATGGGTGATTTATGGATTCGGAATTTGTTGACCGACTGATTGTTAAAAACGACAAAAAAATAATATTTCTTATTATGGATGGTTTGGGCGGTTTGCCGCAGAGCCCCGGAGGACAGACGGAGCTCGAAGCTGCGCTGACACCAAATCTTGATCAACTGGCTTCTTCAGGAACATGCGGCCTGCTGGATCCTGTAGGCTATGGCATTACGCCGGGCAGCGGACCTGCTCACTTTGCCCTTTTTGGCTATGATCCGGTAAAGTACAATGTCGGCCGCGGCCTGCTGTCGGCTGCGGGGCTTGAATTCCCGATGGCGGAAGGCGATCTTTATATGCGGGCGAATTTTGCCACCGTTGACGCCAACGGCCTGATTACAGATCGCAGGGCGGGGAGGCTCGCCACAGAAAAAAACGAAGCAATCTGCCGCAAATTACAGGAAAAGATTGTTTTAAGTTCCGGCGTGCAGGCATTTTTCCGAACGGAAAAAGAGCATCGTGCCCTGGTGGCGTTGCGTGGAGGAGACTTGAGTGAAGAAATCGCGGAAACTGATCCGCAAAAAACAGGATTGTTCCCGCTGGAACCGGTTGCCTTAACTGCCGGGGCAAAAAATACTGCGGCCATCATGCAGGAACTGACGGCAAAAATAAAAGAGGTTCTGAAAGACGAAGAGACAGCCAACGCCATGCTATTGCGAGGCTATGCCCGTTATCGACGCTTCCCCTCCATGTCGGAACGGTTTGGACTTTCACCGCTGGCTATCGCCAGTTATCCCATGTACCGGGGAATTGCCCGACTTTTGGGAATGCAGCTTGCTGCCGAAACAAATACTGTCGAAGAAGAAATCCAATCGTTGAAGGAAAACTATAATAATTACAACTTCTTCTTTGTTCACATCAAATACACCGATTCACGCGGTGAAGATGGTAAGTTTGCGGAAAAAGTGAAAGTGATTGAACAGGTAGATTCGCTGATCCCGGATATTTGCGCATTGAAGCCGGATGTTCTCGTGGTCACAGGTGATCATTCCACACCGGCGGTTATGGCCGGTCATAGCTGGCATCCGGTTCCCGTTTTGTTGTCTGCGGCCAACTGCCGCCGGGACTTGGCGACGACCTTCGGCGAACGCGCCTGCATTACCGGCGGACTGGGCAGAATGCCCATGAAATACATAATGAGCATCGCCCTGGCCCATGCGGGAAAACTGCAAAAATTCGGCGCGTGATGAACTTCGATTGGTGAAATAATCGAAAAAAAAAAGAGCGGGAATGATCCCGCTCTTTCCGTTTAATATCTAAAGTTATGTTGCAATGTGGTGCGCGTCATTTACAACTATAATT
>ERZ795032.995-NODE-995-length-23050-cov-398.461318_pt1 | contig 23050 bp, 17 predicted proteins | sample MGYA00375124_ERZ795032 | MGnify/ENA primary metagenome ERZ795032 (study PRJEB30167, sample SAMN05720154) | activated sludge metagenome | isolation source: Anaerobic digester | place: China | collected 2015-12-16 ...
TCTACGGCGGCGCCGCGGCGCCCTTCTCCCGGACATTGTACGACGATGTCTGGTCGGCGGGTTGCAAAACGGACGCTTTGGATAAATGGGAGCGGCAAAACGGCCCTCAACCGGATGCCAATTTCAGGGCGCCGATTGCCTCCTGCATGCAGGTATTCGACCAGCGTCTCTACCTGTTTGCCAAATTCAGCACTCTGAACAATTATGAAATCGACACCGTGGAAGCCCGCGCGTTTTGCCTGGAGACAACGCCATACTACGCCTGGAAAAGAATCCTGGACGAACATCTTCAGGATTGGGGCGGCAATACAACGTCAAGCTGTCAACTGATCACCTGTCGGAAAAGAATGCTCATCGCCCGGACACTGAGCTATGAGATAATCAATCCTGTAATGAAAATATACGTACCGCCGTTGAAATAAAAATTACCAATAACATTTAACCAGGAGCAAACTATGAAAACAAAAATGGCGATCTTCCTGACTTCGATTTTTCTTTGCCTGTTCATGGCATCTTCCATCGCCGCCCAGGGCGAACAGCAATTGACCAGAACACTGCTGCCGGCCGCCGAAAAATCGGACCCGCCGCCGGAGAAAGACAATGCCAACCTGCTCTGGATCCAGGCCGAACCGGCAAAGGAAGTCTTTTTGCAATTTGATTTGAGCGGGCTGCCTGCGGGGCTGGAAGAAGCCGATTTGGTCAGGTGCACCTTAAGACTTGCTGCGAAGAACATCCAATACACAAACAGAAATTCGAAGCTGATTTCAGTAACCGGACAGGTCGCCGGCAACGATTTAACGCCGGCAAAACCGGGAAAAGGAGAGCCGCCTGTAAAGGAAATTGTTTCTCTTTCCACACTCAATGCCGATGATCCCCAAAAAAACAAGGCGGCGCTCAACTCCAAAGCCGATGTTGATCTACGCCGCGCAGTCTTTGGCGGCTATAAAAAAGATAGAAAAATTACTTTGCTTCTGCATACCGGCACTTTTAAAGCAAGCAGCCTGTTTTATTCCCGCAGCAATACCGGCGGCGATCCGTCGAATATTCCCCGCCTCGTCATTGAATACAAACTCAAACCAGAGGGGCTGCTTGCATCCGCTGGCTGGCCGCAGCAGCAGCAAAACCCGGAGCATACGGGGCGTCAGCCGTGGATACCTTTTCGTAGTCCGGCAAATTTCTGTCTGCAATCGATTCCCCTGCCGCAGATCAACAATGTCAAGGGCGGTATCGTTGATTATCCCTTGATCTACCGGAACAACCTGTACTTTGTCGGTAAATATAACAATGAAAATTATTTGTTCAGCCTGGACTTTACGGGCAGGGAACGTTGGCGATGCGGCATCGGCGCCGGCACCCTCCAGCGTTCGCCGGTAATCAGCAAAGACGGGATCATTTACGTGATGACGGAAAACCAGCTTGCCGCCTACAGTCTCGGGCAACTGGAAAAGACTTGTCCAGAGCCTGTCAAACCTTTATCCATATACCCGCCGGAGGGCGCATTAAGCGGGAAGCCCGCCGCCTATACCGATCTGACCATCGGTAATGACGGCAGCCTCTTTTTGGCGCTGAACGAAAGCAACTTGAATTTTCTTTACGGATTTACTCCTGACCTGAAACCATTTTTAAAGGCCGGTCCTTTTCCGGGAGATGCCGAAAAGAACATCAGCACGATCACGGTGAGCCGGGACGGAAGGAAAATCTTTGCCCAGGTTCCCGCCGGCGCTGTGGTAATTGATGTCGCCAATCCCTCAGATCAGCAAATAGTTGACATTTATAAAGAATTGGTTGTTTCCAAGACACCGGAGCAACAAGCAATCGCAGTTCCCCAAGCCACTCCAGAATCAACATCAACCCGCAGACCTTTCGAATATTACCATGTTCCCGTTGCGGGCAGCGGCAACGATGTGATGATTTTCTCCGACTTTCCCCGGAAAGAACAGAAAAGCAATATCTGGGGATACTCAACCGCTGGAGAATTTATCTGGAATTCATCCTCCGATAAGTCTCTGGTCTCTTCACCGGTCGGTGGATCCGACGACTATGTTTACTACATTCAGGACGGTCAACTGCAGCGTCATCAACATAAAAACATAGGACGCAGCGACGTCCTGACCAAAGGTGACTCTCTGAACACCTCCAGCAATCTTGTCATGGACGGAGCGGATAATATTTATTTCTGGAACAACGGCCTTCTCCACGGTTACAAGCCGGACGGCGCAGGCATGTTTAAAAATACGGATGGCGGCGGCTTCCCGGCAACAGTTCAAAGATGCGCCAATGATGAAAAAGACGAAGCCAGCCGCAAAACAGTCCGGGAACGCCGTAAGGATGAAAAAGGCGAAGACGTCCCTGGACCGGAACAGTTTATCCGCCTGATGATGGGACCGGACGGAGCATTGTGGACCAACAACAAAAACGGCGGTGAAATCTTCGTTTTCCAGCCTCTCTATGATGCGGTAAACCTGACTTTGCGGGAAGAAGACATCAAATCCTGCACTTCTTACCGCGCTTCGGGCATCCTTTCCGTCGGTGACGGAAAAGAGAACGTTACCGTCAAAGAAGGCATGCAGCTCTTATTCCAGGCTCAGGAAGGAGTCGGTTTCGCTAAAGGCTTCAGGGTGGAAAAAGGCGCAAGCATATATGTGAGAACCGGATTTTAAACAAAAATTAAATATCCACAGAAAGGAAACACATTGCAATGATGAAACACCGGCAATCATTTCCAGGAAAATTTCTTATTATCGCCATCACTTCTTTGTTACTTTTGAGTATGGGCAGCCTGCTTCATGCCGGGGACGCCGCCGACGCCCTGTTCATCGATAAGAACGGCAATGTCGGCATCGGGACCGATAAACCGGGGGCGACACTCGATGTGAACGGAGCGGTGAAAGCAAAGGAATTTAAGGGTGACGCCACTGCCTTGACATTTGACAGCAACGGCAACATCATGACGGGTGACCTGGCCGTCAACAGCACGGGAGCTCTCACATTACCTGCAGGCACTACCGCGCAACGTCAAGCATCTCCCCAAGATGGCGCTCTACGATACAACACCACAGCAAAAATGGTCGAGGTATTTTTTGAAGGTACGTGGTTTGCAATTGAAACGACGCCGCGCCTTGGCGACAATGTCATGTCCTTGAACTATAAAGATCCGGGTGTTGATCAGAAGTTTAATGTTCCCGAAGGTGTAACAAAAATATTTGTTAAGGTCTGGGGAGCCGGCGGAGCAGGTGGCACCCAGGGTGGTTGGGGATATGGTTCCAATGGAGGCGGTGGTGGTTTTTCACGCGGCGTTTTGACTGTCACACCCGGCGAAACACTGACCATCATTGTCGGCCGGGGCGGGGCGGTGCATCAAACCGGGATTGGTTATGCAGGCGGTGGAGCCGCAACCGTTAATAATCAGGACAACAGGTATTGCGGTGGAGGCGGCGGCAGATCAGCTGTCGTTCGTGAAAAGGATGAACTGATCGTTGCCGGCGGCGGTGGGGGCGGCGGATCAACGCGGTCATGGCTGTTCTGGGGTAAAGGCAATTCCGGTGGGGCCGGCGGCGGCGTTGCCGGCGAGAATGGATATTCGCAATATGATGGAAAGCATTCTTACGGCGGCAGAGGAGGAGACCAGAATTCGGCGGGTGCCGGCGGCGAAATCAATGGAGGACCCGGTGACGGGACTAACGGGGGCACCATCAAAATAAACTCCTGGGGCGGCGGTGGAGGCGGCGGCTGGAAGGGCGGCGGTTCCGGGGCGTATAGCGAAGGCAACACGATGGGCGGAGGCGGAGGCGGCTCTGGTCATGTGAGTGAGAAAGCTGCATTTGCCGTCACCCGAACGGGAACACAAAGACAATGTCCGCTGCAAACGGATCCTGATTATCAGCCGGGTGTTGGTATTGGAGGCCAGGACAACCAAAAGGGTGGCAACGGATTGGTCGTTATCCGGTGGTAATCGACAGGTGGATCTTTGAAGGAGGTATATTATCTGTGATGGAACAACAGTATAAAAACAGCGTCGGAATTGGAGCACAACTTGCGGGACTGCGCGGATTGCCGATATTTAAAGCTGAACGGGGTAAATTAAAAGGCAGTGCAGTTTCCGGAATCCGTCGATTATTTCGCGGAAGATTTATTGTCGTCGCGGTTGCTTTGCTGGGACTGTCAGGCACGATCAGCCTGCTTCATGCCGAGGATGCCGTCGACGCCTTGTTCATCGACAAAGACGGCCATGTCAGCATCGGAACAAGTACGTCGAAAGCAAACCTGGATGTTTCGGGCACGGTCAAAGCGGAAGAATTTATGACCGATAAAGGCGCTTCACTGGGCGAAGTAAAGAATGCCGTAACCGGCGTGCAGAAAGATGTTCAGGCTTTAAATCTACACGTTCCCGTCGGAACAATAACGGCTTACGGCGGCGATACGGCCAATATGGCTGCAGCCAACCGGTTGCGTGAACAGGGATGGCTCCCCTGCAACGGCATTTCCGTCTCCCGCGAGGAATATAAAGAACTGTATAATGTAATCGGCTCCGCCTTCGGCAGCATTTCCGATACAACCTTTCAAATTCCCGACATGCGCGGACTCTTTCTCCGGGGCGTTGATCAGGGCTCAAAAAGAGACCCGGAAGCCGGTCTTCGCCAAGCTCCCGCTCCCAATGGCAATGCCGGCGACAAGGTCGGCTCAGTCCAGGAAGATCAGTTAAAAACTCATAAACATACCGTTAACGCCGCACATGCCGGCCAAGCAGGAGGAAGATCAACAGGGGATCCGATTGCGGTAGCCGGATGGCCCAGAAATCATGCCAACAAGGAAATTGAGGCAGCGGGGGGCGCGGAAACCCGTCCGAAGAATATCTACGTCAACTGGATTATTAAAGCGAAGCATACGCTTCCGCTTCAACCGTGAAGCAACCAGAGGATATGACCGGACAGCGGCTTTTCCTTCACTGTACTTAAGGCGGCTGAAACCATTGACGTAGAGCAGCACACCCGGCAAAGAATGCGCCTGTTTGGAATGTGAATATATAATTATCGAAAGGAAAAATGAGCTCCGGTAAACCCGATATGCAGGGCGATATGCAAGCCAAAAATAATCTTGACATAGTGCTTTATCTTTGCAAAATTGCAAAACTTAATTCCATTTTATAAAACAAAATGCATTGAGGAGGCAAAAGATGATCGGCAAACAAATTCGGATGGAGCGTATCATGAACCGTGAAAACGGCCGGACGTTGATAGTTCCAATGGACCACGGCGTTTCGGCAGGCCCCATCCCCGGCCTGGAAGATATGAAGATGGCAATCGGCAAGGTAGTTGACGGCGGCGCCAATGCCATTGTAATTCATAAAGGCGTTGTTCGTACAGGCCATCGCGGCCGCGGCACTGACGTCGGTTTGATCGTGCATCTGTCCGCCAGCACATCGCTCAGTCCCGATCCCAACTCCAAAGTACTCGTCTGCACCGTGGAAGAAGCCATCAAGCTGGGCGCCGACGGCGTATCCATCCATGTGAACATCGGCGCGGACGATGAAAAGGAAATGCTCAAAGACTTCGGCGAGGTTTCCAAACAATGCCAGACCTGGGGCATGCCGCTTCTGGCCATGATGTATACCCGCGGCAAGAAAATCAAAAGCGAAAGCGACGTCGAAGTAGTCAAACATGCCGCGCGCGTGGCTGCGGAACTGGGCGCCGATCTGGTCAAGGTCAGCTACACGGGCAGCGCGGAAAGCTTCCGCAGCGTCGTCGAAGGCTGCGCCGTTCCGGTACTGATCGCCGGCGGTGAAAAAGCGGAAAACGACTTTGATGTTTTGAAGAACATTAAAAATTGTGTTCTGGCGGGCGGCGGCGGAGTATCCATCGGCAGAAACGTCTTTCAGCATGAAGACCCCACGCGGATGATCAAGGCCATCAAAGCAATTATTCACGAAGATGTCAGCGTGGAAAAGGCCATAGCAATCCTGGAAGGAAAGGCGAAAAAATGAAACAGGTATGGCTGGATTGCCGGAACTGGAAAAAAGACCTCGTGACAACGGCTATTGAAAGCGGAGTTGACGCCGTTCTGGTCAACAGCGGGGACGTGGGCAAAGTAAGAGCGCTGGGGCTGATTACCGTTATTTCCGAAGCCGATGACAGCGACCGGAAACTGGGCCGCGACGTCCTGGAAATCACCATCAAAAACAAAAAAGACGAAGAGAGTGTCTCCTCTCTGGTCAAAGAAACAGCCATCGTGGAAAGTGAAGACTGGACGATCATTCCTCTGGAAAACATCATTGCCCAGGGGGCGAAAGTTGTTTTTCCCGTCACTTCCCGGGAAGAGGCCGGAGTAGCCTTGGCCATTCTCGAGAAAGGCGTCTGGGGCGTTCTTATCCGCACGGATAATCCGGCGGTCGTGAAAGAGATTACTTCTTTCGCTAAAGGAATCGGTTCGCAGCTGGCCATTCGCGAATTCACCATTAAAGATGTGCAGAAAGTATCGATGGGCGACCGCGTCTGCATCGATACCATCACGGACATGAAACCGGGGGAAGGCATGCTGATCGGCAACTACAGCAACGCTTTTTTTCTGGTTCATTCGGAAAGCGTCGAAAATCCCTATGTCGAGCCCAGACCCTTCCGGGTCAATGCCGGCGCAGTCCACGCTTATATTCTGATGCCGGGCGGCAAGACAAAATATCTCGACGAACTTCAAACGGGAGATGAAGTCCTGATCGTCAATTCCAGGGGAGAAACCTTTGTTTCCACTGTCGGCCGGCTCAAAATAGAAAAAAGGCCGATGCTGAACATTGTTGCCGATGTCGCAGGCAAAGATGTTTCCCTCATCCTGCAAAATGCGGAAACCATCCGCCTGACTCGACCGTCCGGTGAGCCTGTTTCAGTCGTCCAGCTTTCCAAAGGGGATAAGGTTCTGGGCTATACCGAAGAAGGCGGCAGGCATTTTGGCTTCAAAATCAAGGAAACCATCAACGAGAAGTGATTTTTTTATTCATATCTACGGAAGGCGGTCGATTCTCATATCGACCGCCGCATTCCCGGCCGGAAATTCAAGCCGGTCAACGTTTGTCCTGACCGCGCCTATATCTTCCAACTGCCGGACGAAAGCAGCGATGCGCCGTCCATCTATTTGAACCTTCAGAAAGATCGCTTCTCCACGGTGCCGCCGCTCCAAAATCCTCGCATTAAACCGGTAAAGGCACGCTTCAACATCCTGCAGCCCCTGATTTATCTCCAATACCTGGATCGTCAAAGCAAGCCCCGGCCTTTTCACGGGAACCGCTTCCGCCGCCGGCAAAGAAGGTGATGCGGCCGTCATGTCTCTGCTTTCCCGTACTGCGCCGGGGACGGCTGCTTTTGATTTTCTGCTTTGGGGAGAGGAAAGCACGGTCGGCCCCGATATTGTCTCTGCTTCTCCTTTGGCGTTAAATTTCCCGGCCTCGGCTGCAATCCCGTTATCTTTCAATGCTGTTGCCGCCGGATGATCTTCCCGCAGCGGCGCCGGAAAAGCGGTGAGGTTGTCTTGCTTGCCTTCGCCGGCCGCCGGTGCGGGAGCAAACTGTCCGCAATTGGGGACCTGTGAAGCTGCGGAAGGCGCTTTTCCATCCTGTGCGGCCGCGGCAGGAACAGATGGTCGGCGGGAAATTTCCGGCGCGCTCCGCTCTTTGACGGACCCGGTCACGGGCGCGGGCAGCGGCATCATTTGTTTTATCTCCGGGCCGCTTTTCTGGTAGACCAGGAAGGCAAAAACGGCGATAAAAACGGAGGCCAGGGCCTGAATCGGAATCTTGATGTGCAGGGGAAAGAAGATCCGGCGCCAGATGCTTTGCTTTTTCCTGCTTTCTTCCCTGATCGTCGCCATGATCCTCTGCTCGAAGAAAGGCGGCGGCTCCACCTCTTCGAGATTGTGCAGGAGGCTTAACGCTTTGCTCAAGTCCGCGGCATCCCGCCGGCACCGGGAGCAGACGGCAAGATGTTCCTCAACACGCTCTTTCTCTGAAGGAGAGAGGGCATCGTCCGAATAGGCCGGAAGCAAATTGTTGATGTCTTTACAATTATTCATCGCAGATCACCGAATATTTTGAGCAGTCCTTCTTTCAGGGCGTTTCTGGCTCGAAAAAGGCGCGACTTGACCGTCCCCTCCGGCAGTTTCAACATATCCCCGATCTCTTCATAGGAGTATTCCTGAATGTCCCGGAGCACGAGAACCTCCCGCTGTTCACCGTCGAGGGCGTTGATGCAGACCTGAATTTTTGCCGACAACTCCTTCTTCTCCAGACACTCAATGATGGATTCTCCGCCGGAACGGATGGTATTCAGAAGAGCCTTCTCCGAAACTCCTGCCGGCTGGTCAAGAGATATTTCTTCATTTCCGGAGCGGGCGTTTTTTTGCCGGAGATGATTTCTGGCCTGATTCAAGACAATACCGCCAAGCCAGGTGGAAAAGCGGGAATCGCCCCGAAAATTTCCTATTGCCCGATAGGCGGAAATAAACGACTCCTGAACGATGTCGCAGGCCTCGTCATAGTCGCCGATCATTCGGCAGGCCATGTTGAACATTTTCTTTTGATGCCTCCGAACCAGAACCGCAAAGGCCTCCGTATCGCCCTGACGTGAACGCGCCACAAAACCGGCGTCATCATCCCCGATGATCCGGTTTCGTGCATCCCCTTGAGCAGGTATATCCGGCAAAGTGTTTCCTCCAGTCAACGTCGCGAAACTATCACGCCATCTTGCTTTGCGCAATGATGGAAAGTTCTTCTTTTTTCAGAACCGCGGCGGCGGAGGTGCGTATTCTACGTTATCCCATAAACGATTGTGCGGACGGCGGGGCGTCTGGATGCAGGATATAACACCCAGCTTACAGAGGGTCGAGCGCCATTCATATTTGATGTAGATGTTCTCCACAGCGCGTTTTTCCGGTTCAAAATTCACGATTCGCGAAGGGGAATATTCATCCCGCCCATATCCGGTGCCGGCACTTTCCATATCCTGCTCCGTTGCCGCCGCTTTATCCTTCATCCGCCCGTCCAATGCCCGCGGCGCTGCCGGCGCCGACTCTGCTTTGCTTGCGGAACCGGCCCTGCTTTCCCTCCGGGGTGAAAAGGCGGGAGATTGCTGTAATATATTCGCGGGCTGCCCGCAGTGGTTTACTTCCGGATAGACGGACACGGCGATGACTCCCATGGCGGACCGATCACCAAAAGCGGCGGCATAAGAGTCGGGAACATCCGTGAAATAAAAGCGGTTAATGCGATCTTGCGCCGTACGCCACCCGGAAAACTCCCCTGCGGCATACGGCTCCAGGATGTACATACGTTCATTGTTTTTCAGTGAGGATTTTTTGCCGCTGATAATGTTGCGGCCGTCAACGGCTATGACCAGTCCGATGCACTGATTGAGGCGGTTTTGCACTTTTACGCGGTAGTGGTCTCCTTTTGTCGCCTCAGCGTACACCTTGTGCAATCCCTGTCTTATTTTCACCGGGTAGAGTGGCAATGTACGGCCGTCGTCGGTTGTAATCTGTACATCGACGGCGTCTCCAACACCTCCGGCCCAGGCATTCGCGGCAAAGATGATCAGCGCCGCCATAATGGCTAACAAGATTTTCTTCATTTTCAGTTCCTCCTCAAATTGTCTTTGCAATCTTAGACAACGGGAGACCCGAAAAAGTTCCCGAAAAAATATTTTTTATGACACCGCCGGGAATAAATTAAAGACGTTTTTCATTTTTCTCATCATAAAATTCCGGATACAATTTCTTTGCACACTCAGGACAGATGCTGTGACTGAATTTCGCCTCGGAGTGATCTCTGATATATGCTTCAATCTGATTCCAATAGCCTTTATCGTCGCGAATCTTTTTGCAGGAGGCGCAGATGGGCAATAATCCGCTTAAAGCTTTGACTTGAGAAACCGCTTCCTGCAGTTCCAGAATAAGCCTCTCCCTTTCTTCTTCATTAAGCTTCTGCTCAGTAACATCCCGGATCGTTCCCTGAAAGCCAATTGTTTTGCCGTCTGCATCGCATCGGGACACTGCCGTGATCAGCACGTGCCTTATGCTGCCGTCTTTTCTACGCAAATTAAGTGGGTATTCCTTGGTATAGCCGCATTCGGAGGCAACTTTGATATGCTTTACGCGTTCTTCCTCGTTGGCATAGACGAAGGGTATCTTCATTTGGAGCAATTCTTCACGACTGGAATAACCTAACAGCTCAACCGCAGCGTCGTTAATATCGACAATTTTCCCATTTTTTGATGTTATGAAGACGCAATCCCGCGAAGTTTTAAAAAACTGATTGTATTTTTCTTCGCTTTCTTTCAGCACCGTTTCCGTTCTCTCACGTTCAAATATTTCCTTCTGCAAGGCTTTGTTTGCCTGCACCAGTTCGGCGGTTCTTTCCCCAACCCGAACTTCCAGTTCTTCCTTCGCCGTCTGCAGCGCTTTTTGCGCCTGCTTGAGCTCGGTGATGTCGCGAACAGATTCGATGGCGCCGACTACGTTACTGCTGCCGTCATATAACGGCCTTGCTTTCCCCCAGAGGACCAGAGGATGTGCTCCTACAGCCATACGAGTTTCGGTCAAAAGAACATCTCCCTCCCTCTTGACAAAATCATAGTTCTTTTCGGTCTCGGCTTCAGATCTGAACACCAGGTCAATGAGCACAGGCCTCCGCATACCATAAAAAGGTATGGCATATTCTTGATTCCCCTTCCCCAGCATATCTTCCGCCTTGAAACCGGTCATCTCCTCCATGGCACGGTTCCAGGCGATCACTTTCCCGGAAAGATCAATGGCAAATGTCGCATCCGGCAGAAAGTCAATAATATCGGCCAGTCGCCGCTCCGATTCTCTCAGCGCCGCCTCCATGCATCTGCGCTCAGTGATGTCGCGGATAGACTCGATCGCGCCGACTATATTTCCCCGGGCGTCATACAACGGGGCGGATTTTCCCCAGAGGGTACAATGCGTTCCTCCTAAAAGAACATCAGATTCGGCTAAAAAATCATCTCCCTCTTTTTTGACAAAATCATAATTCTTTTCAGTCTCTTCATCAAATCCGAAGACCAGGTCAATAAGCATGGCTTTGCGCATACCATAGAAAGGTATGGCATATTCTTGATTCCCTTTTCCCAGCATATCTTCCGCCTTGAAACCGGTCATCTCCTCTATGGCACGGTTCCAGGCGATCACTTTCCCGGAAAGATCAATGGCAAATGTCGCATCCGGCAGAAAGTCAGTAAACTACTACCGGCTCAAGCCGGTAGCTTTGGTAGCGGTCTGAAGACCGGTACTATTTTATTGGATTTGGAGAAAAAAATCAGCATGCGGCATTCTTGCAGCTTGCGAAGAATTATCCTTGTCATGGATGCCGCATGCATACTAAAGTCTTCGCCTGAAGGCGAGGGTTTTTCTCCCAATCCCCGAGGGAGACAATAATATCAGCCAGCCGCCGCTCCGATTCTTTCAGCGCCGCTTCTATCCGTTTTTGTTCAGTGACATCCACCAATGTCATCAAAGTCTGTTTAGTGCCGGGAATGACAGCTACCGTCGTAACAACGTCTTTTATCTGCCCGTCCCGGCTGATAAGCTGAAATTCGTATGTACGGGGAGCAGACAGCGGATCGACATGACGCAGACGATTATATTCTTTCATCCTTTGCAGATCGTCTTTGCGGTGAACAAATTCTATCCACTTTTTCCTGCCTTCCACTTCCGCCTTCGTGTAGCCGGCAATTTTCTCGAATTCACCGTTCACCAGTAAGATGACGTTATCTTTTTTAAAAATGACCGTTGCGATTCCTGTATTTTCAAAGACGGTCTGATAGAAATTCTCCGATTCAGCATTGTACTGAAGAATTTCCATCATCTCCGAGAAATGTTCTTTTGTCTTGTTTTTATCTTTCATTTGTCTACATTCTTTCCGGTTTTTCTTTCTTTCTTCTTCGTTTCTGATAAAAATATGTATTAATATTAAACAGATAAAGCAATAAGCGACCGCTGCCGGGTGGCATTCAGGAAATCAGTCTCAGCAGGCAGGAAGAGAGAAATAGAGAGCATGAACATTTTGAGATAATACCGGCACCATCCATGGAGCGCAAAATTGACGCAAAAAGTGCACCAATTGCTTTCCGCAACGCTCTTCTAGATTAGTTCCAGCAGAGAGTAAATATAGATTTAATGAGTGCTTATTAGGTGGTAAATCTACCTATTTTTCAAAGAAACGCAGTTGGGACTGGAGATTTGAGGTCCTGCCCAGCCCTAATTTCTTTCTGATATTTTTCCTGTGCGTAGATATGGAACCCTCTACAATCCCCAACGCCGTGGCGATTTCCTTGGTTGTTTTACCATCCTTGATCAAATAAGCTATCTGAATCTCTCGGGGGGTCAGATTAAACTGGTGGATATTTTTCAACAGCGGGGATCCGATTTCATCCAGATTCTTTTCAATGGTATCGAGGAAGAATTTCTGCTGTGCATCGAGGTTATTCTTTCTAATCTTATCTAAATAGGGAAGTACAAGACTCCCGATATTCGCAACAAAATTCTCTTCCAGCATTTTCCTGTCATTATCTCTTTTCTTCAACAGCACATTCAGTGCCGTATTTACTTCTTCCAGATTTTTTGTCTTGTCTTCGAGCTCTCTCGTCCTTTCGGCAACTAGAACCTCCAGCTTTTCACGGTATTTTCTTAATTCTTCTTCATTTTGCCTCTGCTCGGTAACATCCCGGACAGTCCCCTGGAAACCAATTAGATCACCGTTCGCGTCGTAGCGGGCCGCCGACGTAACCAGCGTATGCTTTATGCTGCCGTCTTTTCTGCGAAAATCAACAGGATATTCCTTGCTATAGCCGAATTCAGAGACAACGTCCACGTGATGTCTCCATTCTTCCGGATTGACATAGAGATCGGGAACCCTGATCGGGAGCAGTTCTTCACGGCTGGAGTAGCCTAATAACTCTACCGCGGCATCATTAATATCAATAAGACTTCCATTTCTTGTTATAAAGACGCAATCCTGCGAAGTTCTAAAAAACTGGTTGTATTTTTCTTCACTTTCTTTCAGCGTTGCCTCAGCCTGTTTACGCTCGGTGATGTCATGCACAATGGCCCACAGACTGACAGGATTTCCGGCCTCATCGCGAATCAGAAATGTGCTCAATTCGACGGGAAAAACAGAACCGTCCTTTCTTTGATATTCCTTCTCGTAAACATTGGAGTATCCATGCACCAGGATTTGCTCTTCAACTATTCTCTTTTCCAAGGCATGCCATTTCTCGGGAGTTATGTCTGAGTAGGTTAGATTACCAAGTTCTTCTTCCGAATAGCCCAGCATGGACTGATAGGCATGGTTGGATTCCTGGATGCGACCTTCCATATCCACAATAACAAAAGCTTCCTTCATGGATTCATGCAGACGGCGGTACTTTGTTTCGCTCTCGCTGAGCGCATATTCGGCCTGCTTCCTATCGGTAATATCCCGCGTATGCACAAGATAGCCGATGTTGAATTCTTTCGTGCCGCCTCTCAAGGGAGTAATCAAAACTAAGAGATAGATGATGCCGCTTTTCGTCGTTTTATATAAATTGCATGCAGTTATTTTCCCAAAATCATAAGGTATCTCCAGACGCACACTCTCACCCCTCAGCAGTTGCTCTTTGCATTCCTCTGTCATGTGCGGGTTTTCAAAGAGTTGGACACCTTTCACTGCTGCAGCATCGGAGAGGCCGAATATATCAAGGCAGGCTCTGTTGACGTCCAACAACACACCATTCCGATCATATAGTTCAATTCCTAAAGGCGACTCTTCATAGATGCCTCTGAATTTCTCCTCGCTCTCGCGGAGCGCCTCTTCCGCCCTTTTCCGCTCGGCAATGAAGCGTGCCTGTTGGATGTTTTGATAGGCGAAGGCAGAGAGTTGATTGGACAGTGCAAATAAAGTGCATGCGATTTGCTCAAACTTTTCCTGCGGCATGACGGGAACCTGGAGGAAGGCTTCGCGGAATGCCGTCTCGTCAATGCCGAGCTCACGGGCGTATTCCAGAATTTCTTCTTCGCTTTGCGCTTCGTTTCGAACCTGGCCGATCAACCAGTTGGCGATTTGGCGCCCTCCGGCGGTGATGCTTGCCCCGGCTCCCCACAAGCCGGCGCTCAAACACTTGTGGATGATCGGCCCGTAGGGATTGTACCGTCCAAGTTCCGCATCGGATTTCTGACAGTTTTTGAGTCCTTTCTCATTTCCACGGACAAACTCACAGAAAGATGTAAAATTGCTGGGTTGGGTGATAGCTCTGCCGTCCGGATGTGTCAGCAGAATGGCAACTCCCCAGGAATACGCCAGATTGTCCTGCAGGCGCTGCAGGTCGGGCAGATTAAACAGATCTTCGAAGGCAATGTTTTCGATTGAGTTTTCCGACAACGGCTGTGTTTTCTTTACCCGCTTGCCCTTGTTTCCCGCCTTCTCCAGTTCAGCGATATGCCGACGCAATTCCGCCAGTTCATTTAGAAGCTGTTCTTTCGTCTGCTCGTCACCTTTCATTTTCGGCACCTCGAAGATTGTTAATTTTCAGCATAATTCATACATCATTTAGGAGAATAAGAGGATTTGGAGGGGGAGAAGGACATTCAGCTATTTGTCAAAAAACGCAGTTGAGACTGGAGATTTGATGTTCTGTCCATACCTAATTTTTTCCTGATATTTTTTCTGTGGGTGGCGATGGAACCTTCTACAATCCCCAATACCGTGGCGATTTCCTTGGTTGTTTTACCATCCTTGATTAAATACGCTATCTGAATTTCCCTTGGGGTAAGATTAAACTGCTGAATGTTTTTCAAGAGTGGAGAGACGATTTCATCCAGATTCTTTTCAATAGTATTCAAACAAAACTGCTGCTGCATATCGAGGTTGTTCTTCTTGAGCTGTTCCAGATAGGGAAGCACGAGACTGCCGATATTGGCAACAAGATTCTCTTCCAGAATCTTTTTGTCTTCATCTCTTTTCTGCAGCAGCACATTCAGTGTAACATTTATTTCCTCAAGATTTTTTGTCTTGTCTTCGAGCTCTCTTGTCCGTTCGGCAACGAGAACCTCCAGTTTGTTACGGTATTTTTTCAACTCTTCTTCATTCCGCTTCTGCTCGGTAATATCACGGATTGTTCCCTGTAATCCTGTTAATCCGCCATTCTCATCATATTGCCCCACTGCTGTGACCAGCGTGTGCCTGATGCTGCCGTCTTTTCTGCGCAAATCAGCAGGATATTCTTTAGTATAACCGCATTCCACGACTTCATTGTAGAGTTCTTCCCGTTCCTGCGGATTGACATAGAGATCCGGCACCTGTAATTGCCGCAGTTCCTCAAGACTGTCATAGCCGAATAACTCCAGGGCGGCGTCATTCATATCAATTATTTTCCCTTCCCTTGATGTTACAAAGGTGAAATCCCGCGATGTTCTAAAAAAATGTCTGTATTTTTCTTCGCTTTCTTTCAGCACCGCCTCTGCTCGCTTGCGTTCGGATATTTCTTTCTGCAGCGCCCCGTTTGCCCGCTCCAGTTCAGCGGTTCTTTCGCGAACCCTCATTGCTAATTCATCACGCGTCTTTTTTAACTCGGTAATATCACGAACGGATTCAATGGCGCCGACGATGTTGCCGTTTTCATCATACAACGGCCTTGCTTTCCCCCAAAGCGCACGTTGCACGCCTCCGGCAGGCACATCAGCCTCGGCGAAAAACACATCCCCTTCTTTTTTAATAAAATTATACTTCTTTTCAAGATCTCCAAGAAATTCGAATACCATGTCAACCAGCATAGGCCTGCGAATGCCGTAAAATGCCAGGGCATACTCGTAGTTGCCTTTTCCCAGTATATCCTCCGTTTTTACACCGGTAATCTCCTCGACAGCCCGGTTCCAGGCAATCACCTTCCCGGAAAGATCAATAACGAATGTTGCATCCGGCAGAAAATCAATGATATCGGCCAGCCGCTTCTCCGATTCTCTCAGAGCCGTTTGCATCCGCTTGCGCTCGGTGATGTCACGTATAATGCAATAATAAACCGGTTTCCCCAAAACCTCTGTATACTGTGCTGTAACGTGGAGATTAATGATTTCACCCTGCTTGGTACGATGTCGAGTTTCAAAATCAGATATTCCGCGTTGGATGACATATTCTATATGCAGTTGGATTTCTTCCGGTGTTTCATCAATTTCCACATCAAAAATATTCAGTTGAGAAAATTCCTCACGTGAATATCCATGCTGACGGCAGGCGGTTTCGTTGAAGTCTAAGAAGCGCGTTGTCATCGGGTCAACAATTAAAATACCGTCGGGTGAATGATCAAACAATAAGTGATAAAGTTTCTCAGTGTCGTGTAACGATGCCTCAACTTGTTTGCTTTTTTTTAATAGTTCTTCCAGTTTTTTGACTTTTTGTTCCAATTCTTCATAGGTGGGCTTTAAGGTCATAAGCAAGATTAGTTCCGATTGTTTAATAAAACAGACTAAAACAGTTTTCTACCAATATTACAAGATGAAATTGACTGTTGCCGGAAATTGCCGTTGCCATAACAGCGGGCAGTCATTATCTTTAGACCGAGGTGAGTTTATGAAAAATAATTTTTTTTCCGTTCTGCTGATTGTTTTGTTGCTTATAGCCGCGGGGGGATTGTTTATCGCCATCGGTATGAACGGGCAAAATAAAGAAGGGGGCGTTATGGATAAAAAAGCAATGTGGGAAAAAGCCAGGAAAAATATGACTCCGCTCCAGTGCGACGTGGCCTTCGAAAACGCTACGGAAGCGCCTTTTAAAAATGAATACTGGAACAATCATCGGGAAGGAATCTACGTGGATATTGTATCGGGTGAACCGCTTTTCAGTTCCACAGACAAATTCGATTCCGGAACAGGCTGGCCCAGTTTTACGCGGCCCATGGAGAAAGAAGATTTACGGGAAAAAGCGGACAACAGTTATTTTATGAACCGGACGGAAGTACGCGGTACAAAGTCCGACATTCATCTGGGGCACGTTTTTGAGGACGGGCCGGCCCCGACCGGGAGGAGATATTGCATTAATTCCGCATCATTGAAGTTCATTCCCAAGGAGAAAATGGCGGAATCAGGATACGGCGAATATTTGTATTTATTTACCGGCAGATCAGCTCAGGATAGGGAAACGGCAATTTTCGCCGCCGGTTGTTTCTGGGGAGTGCAGGAATATTTCAGCCGGGTGAAAGGGGTAATAAAAAGCGAATCCGGCTATACCGGGGGAACAAAGAAAAACCCCACCTACGAGGAAGTCTGCACCGGTAAAACCGGACATGCGGAAGCCGTTCGGGTCGTTTTTGATCCCGGCGTGGTTAGCTACGAGAGACTTCTTCAGCATTTCTGGGAAATACACGATCCGACGAGCCTCAACAGACAGGGTAATGACATAGGCAGTCAATACCGGTCCGCCATATTTTACACTAATCCCCGGCAGGAAGCGGCTGCGAAGTCTTCTCGTGAAAAACTGGCGAAATCCGGCAGGTATTCCCGAAAAATCGTCACCGAAATTTTACCGGCGAAGGAATTTTATCCGGCCGAAGAATACCACCAGGACTATTTGAAGAAAAATCCTCACGGCTACTGCCACATCGACTTGAGAAAAGCTGCCGAGGAATGATCCTCAAGTTCATGACGATGTTCCTTCTTGGTCCGATAAAGCTTTTATTGTTTCGACAAGACCTTCCAACAGGATTTTCATCCGGTCGAAGTCCAGGGTGTCGATCGTGTCCGTGCTCGAATGATAGTTCGGATTACGATAAAACGCCGTATCAGTTATCATTACAGCAGGGTATCCCTCATCCCAGAATGATTTGTGGTCCGAAAAGTCCACGCCGGGAACGGCGCTGACGGTAACCAGTGTTTCAACGGGAATAGAGGAATGTTTTTTCAGATATCGTGCAACTTGCTTTGCAAGTTTACGGGAATCAAGATTACCGACAACACCGATAAAGTCAGGCCGATCAGGGTAAAAAAGATGCATCACCGGAATGGGGTAGGTTTGAGCGCTCTTTTCCTCGCTGAAATAACCCAGCATTTCAAGGCATAACATGGCGACAATCTTTTCCCCCCGCTCTTTTGCCTGCCGGGCATAAACGGCACTGCCCATATATTGAGACCGAAAAACAGGCGGTTCTTCAAGCGCAAAAAACACAAGACGGATGGTCCGATTGGGGCTAAATTCTTTCAACATTCCGGCTGCTTCCAGGAGCACCGCCACGCTGCTGGCATTGTCATCCGCGCCGGGAGTGCCCAAAACCGTGTCGTAATGGGCACCAACGAGAACCGTCTCTTCGGGAGCCTCTGTTCCCTTCAAGGTGACAATGACATTATTGTAAAATTGATCCTTATAGGAAACTTCCTGTCGTTGCGGTTTATAACCTCTTTTTTCCAGCGCCGAACATATGTAGTTCTCAGTCTTTAACAATTTTTCATATTCGTAAATACTTCTTGATCCAATATGGACGGAAAGGTACCGGACATGCTGATATAGAGCAGTCTGACGCATAGCGGGCGTGACATGATGGTATACAGAGGCTGTTATTCTTACCCGGAGGAGTGAGTACAGTAAAAATCCTCCCAGAAATAAAATGACTATCAATAAAATAATCATGATCTTTTTTCTCATGGGATGTTCTTTTCACCTGTAATCTTCCCTTTGTCGTGCACCTGGTCCATCAGCCTCGGCCCGGCGCACCTCTTCCACCATTTTTTTTACCCTGGCCGGATCTTTTTTGAAGCGAATCCACCGGCCATCCGGAGCCAGCATGTTGGTTCTGGTGCAGCTGTCCACCCCCGCCGGCTGCACTGTCAGAATGGCTTCTCGAACATTTTCGCCGTCCAGGCCGCCGGCCAGTATTACCGGGCGGGAACTGGCCGTCACGACGGCCCTGGCAAGCCCCCAGTGGCAGGTCTCGCCGGTAATACCTACAAAGCCGTTTATGGGCTGCTCCTGAGCGGATCCCGGCCGCCCCTGGAGAGTATCGAGCAGAAAATAATCACTGACCGGCGCCAGTTTATCCATTATAGCCAGGATATTTTGCAAAATCTCTTCTGTCCCCGCCGCGCCGGTGCGGGGAATCGAAAGAGAGCGCATGACGGCAACAGGCGGAAATTGCTCCCTGATTGCCTGTTGGAGCGATATCAGGCTGGCACATTGCCGCTCGACCGCCGCCCGGTCGCCGGAAAACGGCGAAAGAACTTCACAGAAATGAACAAAATCGGGCTGATAATAATCGATGATCCGAAAGATAGTTTCCCTGTCGCTCAAAAGGGGAATAAGTCCGCTTTGGGCGCCCGTCTTCTGAACTACCCGCACCGTTTCCCGGAGAAGCGGCGACTTCCAGCTTTCCCGGGAAAGAATAACCGTCCCGATCCGGTCCACACCCAGGGCCGCGACGGTCTCAGCTTCCCGCGGCTCCTGAATTTCATAAATCTGTATCATTATTCGTTGCATGGCAGGGACATATCATCTATAAAATGGTCGTCCGTTTTATCAGGACAAAACTTTTTTAGCTCTATTGCGCACCGTCCATTTTTCTATTGCCACTACCACCATCACCAGAGAGCCCACAATTAAAATGCGCGCCCAGGCTTCCAGACCGATGGGGCTGCTGTGAAAGGCGGTGTTCATGACGGAAGTATAAGTAAAGAGCAGCTGCAGAATTACCATTATCCCTGCACCGCCGAACACCCAGATGTTGGAGAAAAACCCGATCTCAAAAACGGATTTGGTCAGAGAGCGGCAGTTGACGAGGTACATGAGTTCGCCCATAACGAACACGTTGACGGCGACGGTTCTGGCTTCCGTGACGGCGGCGCCGTTGAGCAGTTCGTATTTAAAGAGACCGAACGACCCCACAAGCAGCAGGAAACCAACGATGGCAATCCGCCACATGAGCGTACGGGTGAGGATGGGTTCCTGCGGATCCCGGGGCGGTCTCTCCATGATTCCCGGCTCCTTGGGTTCGAACACCAGCATGAGACCCAGCAGCACCGCCGTGGTCATGTTGATCCATAAAATCTGCACCGGCAGAATGGGCAGGGTCACCCCGGCAAATACAGCCGCCAGGATGACCAGACCTTCTCCGATATTGGTGGGCAGTGTCCAGACGATGAACTTGGTGAGGTTGTCAAAGGTGCCCCTTCCCTCCTCCACCGCGGCCTCGATGGAAGCGAAATTGTCGTCTGTAAGTACCATATCCGAGGCTTCCTTGGCCACGTCCGTGCCGGTGATGCCCATGGCGACACCAATATCGGCGCGCTTCAGCGCAGGAGCGTCGTTGACTCCGTCGCCGGTCATGGCTACGACGTTGCCCTTAACCTGAAGGGCCTCCACCAGCCGGAGTTTCTGCTCGGGAGCCACCCGTGCATACACTGAGACTTCATCCACAACATCAATGATTTCCTGGTCGCTCATCGAGGCAAGCTCCCGGCCGGTAACGGCTTTTCCTGCGTTGGCCAGACCAATCCTGCCCGCTATCGCCGATGCGGTGAGAGCGTGATCACCGGTGATCATCTTCACCCGGATGCCGGCGCTGTGGCAGTTATGCACGGCCTCAATCGCTTCGTTGCGCGGAGGATCGATCATGCCCTGCAGCCCCAGAAAGGTAAGGCCTGTGCCGATATCCTTATGGTCGATCCTGTTTTTACCCTGCGGCACGATTTTGCGGGCAAAGGCAAGAACCCTGAGCCCCCTGGAGGCCATGGCCCCTACGGCTGCATGGACTGCGGACGGATCAAGCTCAGCCGGAGAACCCTGCGGATCAAGGGTATCGGTGCAGCGCTCGAGCAGCGACTCCACCGAACCTTTTACGTATACGACATCTTTGCTCTGCGGGTCCGTATGGAGCGTAGCCATGTACTGATGGTGCGACTCGAAAGGAATGGTGTCCAGGCGCCGGAGCCGGGAGTTTTCCTCATCCAGGGAGAGGCCGGCCTTGGCGGCCGAAGTAATCAGAGCCCCCTCGGTGGGATCGCCCTGCACGGTCAGATAACCCTCCCGTTCCACAAGCAGGCTGTCATTGCACAGCAGGCCGCACCTGAGGGTTTCGATGACCGCCGGAGTTAAGGCTGATTCATTCCGCCCGCTCTGCGCTGTAATCTTTCCCTCCGCAGCGTAGCCCGTACCGCTCACGGCATAGCCCTCACCGGCAGACACAATTTCCTGTACCGTCATCTGGTTTTCCGTGAGGGTTCCCGTTTTATCCGAACAAATCACGGTGGTGCTGCCCAGAGTCTCAACGGCGGGAAGCTTGCGGATGATGGCTTTTCTCCTGGCCATGCGCGCCACGCCGATGGCGAGCGTGATGGTCATTGCCGCAGGCAGCCCCTCGGGGATGGCGCCCACGGCCAGCGCGACGGCGGCCATGAACATGTCGAAGGCGCTCTGTCCACGGATTATGCCCACAACAAAGGTTATCCCGGCAAGGCCGAGGATCACATAGAGCAGTATTTTGCTGAATTCTTCTATCTTCCGCAGGAGAGGAGTCTGCAGCTCTTCGGTTTCGGAAATAAGCTGCGATATGCGGCCCACCTCGGTATGATCTCCGGTCGCCACCACGACGCCCGAGGCCTGCCCGTAGGTGACCAGGGTAGAGCCGTAAACCATGTTGCTGCGGTCGGCAAGCACCGTATCGTGGGGCAGAATTTCTTCGCTCTTCTGCACCGGCAGTGATTCGCCGGTGAGCGCCGATTCGTCCACCTGAAGGTCACGGGCCGTAAACAGGCGCAGGTCTGCCGGAACCTTGTCCCCCGACTGGAGCAATACAATATCGCCCAGCACCACCGCCGCCGAGGAAATACGCACCTTTGCGCCATGGCGGATGACCGTCGCCTCGGTCACCATGGTTCTGGCCAGGGCCTCCATGGCCTTTACCGCCTTTGACTCCTGGAGAAAGCCGATGACGGCGTTTACCAGCACCACGCCGAAGATAACCCCCGCGTCCACCCATTCCGCAAGCAGGGAAGTTATCAGCCCGGAGGCAAGAAGGATATAAATCAAAGGCTGATGAAACTGGAGGAGAAAGCGCATCAAAGGGCCCTTGCCCTTTTTCGTGGTGATGACATTGTCTCCGAACTGTTTTCTCCTGTCTTCCGTCTCGAACTGGTCAAGACCTTTGTCCGGCCTTGTCTCGAGGAGGTCAAGCACCTCTTCCGCGGGCATATGGTGCCAGTGTTTTCCTATCAGATTCTCCATACTTTGTTTATCCTTTCCTGTCCTGCTCCGGCAGAAACCATGCAGACATTAAAGTAAGAGTTTCCCGGTTTGACACAAGTATTTCCCTTTATTTGTCTTCCTGCTTCTCCTCCGCAAAGAAATTCTTGATTCTTTCGGCCATTTCCCGGAGCTTTTTATCAACGAGCTGATTAATCGTTCCTTCGGGATAAGCGCCGTCTTCCTGCCTTTCCCCCATAGGAACACCGGTCAGCACCTCAATGCCTTCGTCGATCGTTCTGGCCGAGTAGATGTGGAATTTCCCCTGGCGCACAGCCTCGACGACTTCTTCGCACAGCATGAGATTCGTCAGGTTCTGATAGGGAATCAAAACTCCCTGTTCCCCGGTAAGACCTTTGGCGGCGCAGACTTTGAAGAAGCCTTCTATCTTGTTGTTGACGCCGCCAATAGGCTGAATCTCTCCGTTTTGGTTTACCGAGCCGGTGACGGCGATATTCTGCTTGATCGGTATGCCGGACAGGCTGGAGAGAATGGCGTATAATTCAGTGGATGATGCGCTGTCGCCCTCTACACCCTCGTAAGACTGCTCGAAGCAGAGGCTGGCGGAAAGGGTAAGCGGTTTGTCCTGGGCATATTTCCAGCCAAGAAAACCGCTGAGGATCAATACTCCCTTATTGTGAATCGGGCCGCTGAGTTTCGATTCCCGCTCAATATTGATAATGCCCCCGCGCCCGAGAAAGGTCTTGGCGGTAATTCTTGAAGGCCGGCCGAAGACGGCATCCCCCATGGTATAGACGCTCAAGCCATTTACCTGCCCCACCACCGCGCCTGCGGTATCAATCA
>ERZ795032.1007-NODE-1007-length-22814-cov-6.404807_pt1 | contig 22814 bp, 18 predicted proteins | sample MGYA00375124_ERZ795032 | MGnify/ENA primary metagenome ERZ795032 (study PRJEB30167, sample SAMN05720154) | activated sludge metagenome | isolation source: Anaerobic digester | place: China | collected 2015-12-16 ...
ATAACCTATCTTGATAAAGATGGGGCGATCTTTGAGATTCAATCCGTTCCTCATGGATCTAGTTTAACCCATCCAACTCCTCAAGAATATGAAGGATATACATTCCTATATTGGGACTATAGTACAAATAATATTACCGAAAACAAAACAATATCACCAATTTATCAAATTCATCACTTCTATGTTGAATTCTACGATGCATTCAATGAGTACTATCACGGAGTATCTGTTCAATATGGTGGTGAGGCTGTCATTACAGACTTACCTACAAAAACGGGATATACTTTTGTAAGATGGACTGTATCTTTAGAAAACATCAAACAAAACATCAAGGCTTATCCTATCTTTGAAATTAACACTTACATAGTCACATTTGTTGATTACGATGGTTCCATACTAAAACAAGACCTTGTTACTTATCTAAGTGAAGCAACTGCACCAGAAAATCCAAACAACTTAGCACATCACTACTTTACTGGCTGGAATCAATCCTATGATTCCATAACTTCTGATATCATTGTTCAAGCAATATACCATATCAATCAATATAATGTAACGTTTAAACAAGACAATGGAGAAGTATTGTCGACACACTTAGTTGACCACGGAACTAGCATAACTCCTTCTACCCCAACCAAAATTGGACATACATTCAGCCATTGGAGTATAGAACCAAATAACATTATTTCGGATTTAACGATTTTTGCAAATTATACTGTAAATTATTACACCATTAAATTCTTAGATTATGATGGGAGTATTCTGTTAGAAGATCGTGTTCCATACGCTACTAACCTAGAACTTACTCCTTCACCAATGCTAAGAGAATATCATACCTTCCAACATTGGAATCATGACACCACATTTGTTGAAGATGATACCATTTTTGAACCCATTTATTTAGGTGATTTCGAGTATGAGATCATGGATGATATCATTACGATTACTAATATTAATAAAATTGAATCTGTAATTGAGATACCTCAGTCGATAGAAGGTAGATTGGTCAAACACATTGGTGATTATGCATTTGCGAATCAATTACTCATAACCAGCATAATTCTTCATGATCAAATTGTTTCAATTGGCGATTATGCGTTCTATCAATCATCTAACATCGAGTCTATCTCGATCCCTAGTTCAACAACATCAATTGGTGAATATGCATTTTATGGGTTAATCCACATCAATCAACTCATCATACCAGATAGTATCGAAGAAATTGGATATGGTGCGTTTGGATTAACTAGTGTAACATCCATTGAATTACCTGATAGTTATGTAGGGAATACTTCGGGAATCCTATTTCATATGAATCAGATTGCCTCATTAACGGTACCTTCCATTGATTGGGGAATATGGGGTTATTTTAATGGTCCAGCGCCAGTTAGTTTAACCCATATAACGATAACAGCTCAAACTTATCTCAATCGCTATAGTTTCTCAAGCGAAAACTATATAACACACTTGGTAATATCAAATCAATTAGAAGAGTTTAGTGAAAGCTCTTTGAGTGGGCTTACCTATCTTGAAGAACTAACTATCCCATTTGTAGGATTAAGAAGAGACAACATTACCTCCTGGTATGAAGGAAAATTATCCACTTTATTTGGTATTGAAGGAAATAAGAGTGTACCACTCAGTTTGAAGAAAATTCAATTAACAGATACTGAAATAATTCCTGAACTTGCATTTAGTAGTCTGTCACAATTAGAAGAGGTTATACTTCCATCTAACCTGAAACGAATTGAGCGTGAAGCTTTTAGTGGATCCGGCTTACTTACGATTGAACTACCCTATGGTTTAGAAGAAATAGGACTTAATGCTTATGCGATTATCAACCCAGTTCCTTATGTCTTTATCCCTGAAACAGTGATTGAACTAGGTTACATTAACTCACAGATGTTATATTATCAAAAACCTTATGATGGAGAGGTTTCTGCATACTTAAGTTCAAATGCTGCATACAACGTGAATCAAATCATCACAACTGAATTATATGAATATGCAATCACGAATAATTTAGATGAAGTAATCATAGGAAAGTATTTTGGAAATCAAATATGCATCGATATCAATGTCGCATTTCCATATCATAAAGTAATTGGTATTTCTAGAGCTGTATTTAGAAATATGAGCCAGATCACAACCATTCATTTTGGAAATCATTTAGAATACATTAGCAGTTATACGTTTGAAAACCTAACTAACCTTACAACTTTGGTTTTCCCTGATACACTCAAAGAAATCGGTAATTATGCTTTTAACAATGCAACATCACTTATTAATATATCTTTTTCACAATCACTAACATATATTGGAATGTATGCATTTCAAAACGCGACATCAATTACAAGTCTAGCCTTCCCGAGTTCGCTTGAATACATTGGCTCAAACGCATTCTCAGGCTCTATCAATGTAGAATCAATTGTGTTTGGAGAGAATTCACAGCTAAGAACAATTGATACTAGAGCGTTTGAACACATGAACAAAGTCACAACACTAACCATACCTGATTCCGTATCCTTTATAGGTTATGCATCCTTAAAAGGTATGAGTTCATTAGAAACACTAATCGTTCCATATGTTGGAATGAGAGAAAATTATGCTCCATTTGGATCAATATTCGGAAGAGAATCATATGAAGGAACAATTGGATTGGTTCAAGTAACTGGTTTTCAGGTTTCTGGAGTACACTATATTCCTATTACCCTAAAAACAATTGTTATTACAAGACAACTTGCATTATATGATTATGCTTTACATAACCTATCATCGATTGATTCTTTGTATTTACCATCTGCACTAACAAGCATTTCTGAATATGCATTATACAATGCATCAAACTTCACTATTTACACAGAACTTGATTACATCCCAAGTGATTGGCCAATGATCACTATACCAATCATTACCAATACATCATATTAGCAAATGATAAAAGAACTAATTCCATATTCCGAATTAGTTCTTTTATATTACGTCATTTTAACCATTTTATCAGTCAATTGGGATCGTGATGTTAGTTGAAGTTTACTCATTTTGGTGACTATATAATTGCAATTCTGAAAAATTGATTTCCTTGTCAAACAATTATTCTTATTTACTATACAACAAGAACGGAAATATTATTATAAAATTTTAATAAAAAACTTCTAACAGATTTATAGTTAACGAGTATTGTTAATCCATCACAACACAAATTGTATAATCATAGGAATAATAATCAAAATGTTGTGTAACTGTTAAACAGTTTAGATTACCACTTGAACAACAAGATATGGCATTTAACTCCATTTCATTCATTGACCCGCTTATTGTACTATAATCCGGAAGATAAGTGACTGAATCATTACTCGCTCTTTCGCAATCAGATAATAATAATTGATTTAAATCATTCACTATACTATATCTACCAACATTATGACTTATGAAAAAATTCAATGTCTCTTCGTAGGTTAGATCACTGAAATCAAAATGACCCTTTACCCAATACACATTCATTAATTATCCCTCCTTGTTATTAAGCAATGTACCTTTTCCAATTGATGAGAATTTTTACTTATTAATCCTCATTTTCATTTCGATGAAGATTGCTTGTATTGATATTTCATATGAGATAGTCTTAACATATATTCGACTTTGTCATATATCGTTGTTGTTTATTGGAACTGCATTATTACATCCAGTACCATTATCCTTATAATTTGTACACCCTAAAAAGAATTGATTTTTATCTTTCTTCTTTTTTACTATCATATATCCATCACATAAGTCACAACAATAAATATTACCATTACCTCGAATATCATTGGTCATAAAATCACAAAGTTCAGGTTCATTGGTGCATATGTATAGTCGTAATCCATATGCTTTGTTAACTCTTAGTTGTAATGGAAATCCACATAAAGGACAGTATCTTCTGTCCTTTTTTGTTTCTGTTAACTGTTTACTAAGTTCTCCATGTACTGTTATGTTTTTATAGTTCTCAATCAGTTCCACAACAAAACTAGATGGATTTTTCTCAGGAGCAACAATAAAAACTCGATTCTTGGTTCTTGTCATCGCAACATAGAATAATCTTCTTTCCTCAGAAAATGAAATCCCTTTGTCTTCTTTAATAACAAAACGCATAACGGGATCATCTTCGATTTGACAAGGGAAACCATATACACCATGTTCAGCGTTGATTATAATTACATTGTCATAACCCAATCCTTTTGAACTGTGTGTTGTTAAAAAGTGCACTCCAACATCTGGTTGTGAATGACAAGTAATGAAACCTTCACTATAACTAAAGAATTCTGTTTGGCCAAGTCTTTCGCCATCAAATCCATATCGTCCAAGTAGCAATATTGATTTTTTCTTTCCATGAACTTGCACAATTTTATCAATTACATTGCTTATTACTTTTGCCTTCTCGTGTAGAACACCTTTCACACCAGGAATTGCATTCTTCTTATAGTCATTACAATATGTAAATATAACAATTGGCTTTTGGATTGATTTGGGTGATATCAGACTCTTCTTGATTTGAGTTTCATTTCTTTGGATAAAATCACCTGCAATATCAATCAACTCTTGTGCATTACGATAGGTATGGGTAATCTTAAGTTCAGCAGCATAGCCCATTTGTTTTTTAAATTCGGTAAACAGTGTAATATCTGAACCAGAAAATGCAAATATAGACTGCCAATCATCACCAACAGCTACAATTTTAGCATCTGTTACCTCAGATAACGTTTTTGCTAGATTAAACCGTTGTTGGGATATATCTTGATATTCATCAACAAAAATATACTTAAATGGTAGTTTATTGCCTAACTCTTTTACTTCTTTTAAGTATCTTGCTGATTCATTAATCATATCCTCATAATCAACTGCACCTATTCTTACTAGTTCTTTTTGATAGTGTTTATATATTTCTTCAATGATATCAATGAATAAAAGGTCTCTATCGTTCTTTGTTTTATCTCTCAGTATACTAAAACCATCGACACCATATCCCATTGTTTTATAATTTCTTAAAAAATTAGATGCTAATATCGCAAATTTATCAATATATTTTGCGTTTTCTGATTTTTTAATTTTCTCATAGACTTCTTCATCTGAACGTCTATTTAACACAAATCCTTTAGGTTCGAGTTGTTCTTGTAAATGCTCTAACGTATTTCTTTTATCATTTTACATTGAATACGTATAAATTAAGTTAGTGTTATGTGTTCGGTGGTGTGTAATTTTAGTCTCCTATAAAGAAGCACTACACACGATGTGAATAGGAGGGAACCACAACGTGTTCCGAGTTACAACTCCTATAAAGGAACAATACACACAGAAACACAAAAGCAAGCAGAAGCTAAAGAGTATTTGTTACAACTCCTATAAAGGAACAATACACACCATAGTAAAACGATTATAGAACACGAACTATTACAGTTACAACTCCTATAAAGGAACAATACACACGAAGTTGATTAGAAAGTTTAAAAGTAAAAAGTATTAGTTACAACTCCTATAAAGGAACAATACACACTAAATACTGGCGTGATGGTCATTATGAAGTAAATGATCGTTACAACTCCTATAAAGGAACAATACACACGAAGAAATTTCTATCAATTTATTGAAGAATATATAGTTACAACTCCTATAAAGGAACAATACACACACGGAAAACCGACTGAAATTCAATTAACTATGTTGTTACAACTCCTATAAAGGAACAATACACACTGAGAGAACCTAAAGATATTATCATTAACGATAAAGTTACAACTCCTATAAAGGAACAATACACACATTTAGAAAACGACTACAATGTTGAGATATTTATAGTTACAACTCCTATAAAGGAACAATACACACTAACTCCTAACCTATAACCTATACTATATACTAAGTTACAACTCCTATAAAGGAACAATACACACATTTATGAAACCGCAACAAATAATACAAAAAAAGAGTTACAACTCCTATAAAGGAACAATACACACTTTGCAGAACATTATATTACAGAGGTGTTAAGTAGTTACAACTCCTATAAAGGAACAATACACACGGTTTTGCTTCTTCGTTTCACTGGGTCATGGATACAGTTACAACTCCTATAAAGGAACAATACACACAATCTACGAAACAAACGTTCAGTGTGGTCTATCAAGTTACAACTCCTATAAAGGAACAATACACACTGGTGATAACGTAAAGGAAAACGGGATTATGTATAGTTACAACTCCTATAAAGGAACAATACACACTAACAGATACAAAAGAAATGGAGTTGTCTAATTTGTTACAACTCCTATAAAGGAACAATACACACTTGCATATGATGGCACCACTCTCACCGTGCTATTAGTTACAACTCCTATAAAGGAACAATACACACAAGATGAAAGTGGGAAGTGGATTCAAGTTCCTTTCGTTACAACTCCTATAAAGGAACAATACACACTCTTTCTTTTAGGATAACTTCTTGAAATGATTCTGTTACAACTCCTATAAAGGAACAATACACACCGGAGAGTTCTATCCTTGCAAACCTGACATATTTGTTACAACTCCTATAAAGGAACAATACACACGCTATGGATGTTTCAACTGCTTTAGCTATTTACAGTTACAACTCCTATAAAGGAACAATACACACGTTCAAGGGGGAGTAAAAAATGAAATACAAATTAAGTTACAACTCCTATAAAGGAACAATACACACGGTAAAAATATGTATAAAAAAATTGAAGTAGTATAGTTACAACTCCTATAAAGGAACAATACACACGAAAGAGGTTGGTATGATACCTTTAGAAATTATTAGTTACAACTCCTATAAAGGAACAATACACACTAGCTTGACCGTGGCTTTAGGGGGAGGAACTCTAGTTACAACTCCTATAAAGGAACAATACACACGTGGTAGAAACGCTTTTCTATACTTGATATATTAGTTACAACTCCTATAAAGGAACAATACACACCTTAAATTCAAAAGCACCATTAGATGACCCAAATAGTTACAACTCCTATAAAGGAACAATACACACTACGAAGAAGCGTTATGGTTCTTTGAAGAGATATGGTTACAACTCCTATACAGGAACAATACACACAAATCAGTGTAATCTATTCGCAACAATCATATTACAGTTACAACTCCTATAAAGGAACAATACACACTCAAAAAGCTAATAAGAGAACTGGCAACAGAACAGTGTTACAACTCCTATAAAGGAACAATACACACGGAAAAGGTAGTAGTGTTGTACTACACCACTACCTGTTACAACTCCTATAAAGGAACAATACACACTCACTTATGAATTTAGTGATGATGTTCGAAAGAAGTTACAACTCCTATAAAGGAACAATACACACAAAGAGATCAAATTTGTTAAGAGCTCTCGAGCTATTGTTACAACTCCTATAAAGGAACAATACACACGGGCAGAAAGGAAACTATGAAAGAGATCAAATTAGTTACAACTCCTATAAAGGAACAATACACACTGATCATGTAAATCATTTAAAAGAAACAGATCCTCGTTACAACTCCTATAAAGGAACAATACACACGAAACACAAATAGAAAATGATGAGATTACAAGAACAGTTACAACTCCTATAAAGGAACAATACACACACATTAGAAGAAAATGATTGGGACTATACAGAGTGTTACAACTCCTATAAAGGAACAATACACACCAAAAGCAACTACAACACGATGTAACGTTACGTAAGTTACAACTCCTATAAAGGAACAATACACACGCTCTGTTTTTATTTCTGTTGATTGTTCTTTATCCATGTTACAACTCCTATAAAGGAACAATACACACGCTCTGTTTTTATTTCTGTTGATTGTTCTTTATCCATGTTACAACTCCTATAAAGGAACAATACACACTCAAGGCACTAAGTCCTGACCACTCCTGGCAGGCTGTTACAACTCCTATAAAGGAACAATACACACATTTAGAGGACAAAGGGAAATATTATAATTGGGAGTTACAACTCCTATAAAGGAACAATACACACATACTCACCACCTTTCAACCGCATTTGATTATACGTTACAACTCCTATAAAGGAACAATACACACGCATAACGCCGAGCAAATTTTATAAGGAGAACGAGTTACAACTCCTATAAAGGAACAATACACACAAAAATGATTATAATTAAGAAAAATTGGTTTGAGTTACAACTCCTATAAAGGAACAATACACACATAAATAATGAAAATCAAAGCAAACAAATGTGAACGTTACAACTCCTATAAAGGAACAATACACACTGGAAACTTCAATAGCAAAGGGTGTAATGTTCTAATAGTTACAACTCCTATAAAGGAACAATACACACTATTCAAGAAATTATTCTGCAGACAATTATATAATGTTACAACTCCTATAAAGGAACAATACACACCACGAAAAATATGGCGTTTTGAGTTTTTTTGCTGTTTTTCTATACAAAATTATGCTTTTTCGTATAATATGATGGTTTTAACATGATTTTTCTTCGACCACCTATCCTATTTTAGCATTTTTTATATGTAAATTTGATGATTTTTTGGTAGGTGGTCGAAAATTATATTACAATATTTAGATTTTTAGTAAGTCCTAGATCGCATTTTATTACATATTTGTCCGATAATTGTTCAAAAATGATTACTGAGTCTGTATGTGTATCAATGATGCTTGCTAATTTAGCCTTAAGTTCTCGCAAATCTGCGTTTGTAATATTCCCAACGAATACAGATTTTTGTTGATGAAATAAGTATTTTCTTAGGACTTTCATAACCTTAACACATTTTTTCTCTTCAACATCATAGGATACTATTACAAACAAATTACCACCTCATCCTAAATCCAGAATATGTTTCTTTATCGTTTATATGATTAGTAAGCTTATGAATTTCTTTCGATATAATTTGATTATAGGAGTATTTACGGTTTGATCCGTTGGTACTTATGGTTGTTTTCATAAATGCTTCTAGTTCTTCTATGAAAATGGTTCCACCAAGTTTATTTAAATATACTCCCTCATTTTTATTTTCAAAATGCATTTTACTGATTTGTTTGCGATTAATTAGTCTAAATATTGTTCTATCAATGACAACTGGTTTAAAGATATCAGCTATATCAAATTGAAGACCTTCCTTTCTGCGTTCATAACTATGAATAAACGGTAAATGTAATACTAAACTTGACCGATGTATTATTGATTCAATTAGTGAATATAGCATTTGATAACCAAAACTCATCATCGCGTTGACTTCATTTAATGGTGGTCTGACAGAACGTCTTCCAAAGCAAAATTGATTTTGAAAAATGATTTCATCAAAACAACTATAGTAAATTTGTTTTATTCTCGCTTCTATTAACATGATATCATTTAGCTGTTCTGTATTTAATTCTTCAAGTGATTCAAATAAAGTATCTATTAGGTTAATTTGATCTTTACAAATACTCCGTTTCTTGTGATAGTATTTCAATAATGCTCTCATATTGTATGCTGAGGCAAGAATGATTTCTTTCGCAACCACAATCCGTTTCTCATTATTGATGATATGTTCTACTTGATTGATGATAGTCTTTCCAAGTTTTGGTACATCTGGAACAAACGAACCATAATAATTCCCAAAGTAATTGAAATAATGAATCGTTATCCCATATTGATTCAGTAGAGCATAAGCTGCTGAGTTTACTATAATCTGTGAAAATACATTGATCAATTCAATTTGCATAATCGGAATATAGATTTTTTCATCTTTATTAGTAATAAACACCAAACTTTGATCTTGTCGTTTTAATTCTCCTGATTGATAAATATAAAATCGCTGTTTCATAACCGTTTTAACATTCCAAATCCCATAGAGTTTTTTGAACCAATACCAGTACATAATAGTAAATCAATTAACTCATGTGTAGCATTTGTAACACCAATAGTAATGTCATATGTAACAAAAAACGAATGTTTAAAATGCACGAGACGTTTTCGTTTGGTTTGGATTATTTTGATTTCAAATTCAACTGGATATCGTTCATAAACAAGCAAATATTTATTAATGATATTTTGTTTGATGCTTTCAATAAATTCATGCGACTCGGGTTCTAGATAGATTGTCCTATTTTCTTCAGTTTGATAAATCGTGACCGGTGAAATGGATTCAAATTCAACCACATCCTTTACTTCAAGTCTTGGCGATAAAACATCATATCCATTATGTTCCACCAACACTTTTCCTATATGAATCACTCGGTTTAAATTCAAATAATTGGTCACTTCTATTAGTATATCTTCATCTATCGATGCAAGTTCAAAATAACCATTGTTTAGAAATGCCATTGATTTGGTCTCGTTGTTTATCTTGAAGTGACCTAGAATGTCACTAATTACAAACAATTTGTATTTCCGATTTTCTATGATATTACCTACATCATGAAGCTGAGTAAATTTATCACTCATTCCCATCATGGAATATACAAGACTTTGTACATAATGCTTGTAGTTAAGTGGAATCTCTTTACCAGCCAGTGCTAATTTAATCCTTAATCTCACTAATTGTCCCTCCCCCAATAAAATTTGTTTTCCCTATACCAATATAAAACAGTGCTTTATCGAGGTTGTTAACTTTCATTGTTCCAATGTTTCCACCTAACTGAAATCGCACTCTATTCATTGTATGATACCGTTCATCAACTATATGATTTTTATTTATCCACTGAACTTCGGTTGGAATAATGAAAGTTGTCTGATAGGTGTGATTATAATACTCAATCTGTATAGCTAAATCTTCTACTCTTTGTAAAGGGGTTTCTACTTTAATCGTACCGCTAAATGCACTACCTTCTTTGAGAATCATTTTCTTAAATGAAATGATTTGATAATATTGCTCAAACAGCAAATTATTGGGTTCGAAAAACGCTTTTATATAATCTTCATAGGGCAATAAACTATGAAAAAAGTAAATATCAATATTCAAAATTTGCGTATTGATATAATTTTGTTTTTCAATGACAGAACGTTTAATAAAGATACCAGGATACTTCTGGAAATGTCCGCCAGATAACAAATAATAAATACATTCCTTCTGAAAAGGGCATTCATGACATAGTCCATTTGAGTTTATGCAAGTTAACTTTTTAATCTGAGAAAACAGGGTTTTCATTATAAGGTATTTAGGACATTGTTGAAATGCCGCTCCGAAAGGAAATTTAAGTTGATATGAATAATGGACTACCATACGATTTCCATGAATCCTGGAATTTCCACATAATTCTCATACTGATCTTGCGATACTAAATTCATACTACCAATTGTATAGGGTTTGGCAATTTGTTTGTTGTTACCTTTTCCCATACCTGGGTAAAAAAGTGTTTCAAAATTATTTTTGTAAAAATCTACATCAAAAGCGGTACCGATTGATTTCGCAATATAGTTTGTGTTTCTTCCAATTTGAACAATGATTTTACCTTTGCTTAGTTCTTGTTCTATTCTAGAAATTTGTTGATAAATTGCATGTTTATCAATGTCATCACGAACATTAATCTTATCAATAAACTCTTTCTCATAGATAAGCACATTTCTCATGAACTGTGCGTTTATTTTAGGGAAAATTACCTTTAAATTATTCAGACGTTGTTCAATTGCTTGTAATAATTTTTTTTCATGAGGTTTTAGTCTTTCATCTGACATGATTGATTGATTCTTGATGAAAAACTCTCCCTGAGTTGAAGCATTAGTGTCTATGCACTCAAATACATTTGGAATACCACCTTTTTTGGTAATTCTTGTGACCAACTTAATTGTAGGACTAGAATCAAACAGAATATCACGACATATGATTTTGCTTCCAGCAATCATATTGACATTTCGTTCAACATTTTCTATTTCTCTTCTGTTTGCTAAATTTTGTTGATAGTATCTCTGAATTTCAGGATCATTTTTAACGATATCATAATAAATCACGTTCATTATGTATCCTTTCATCGAAGACCCAGGTATCATCAATTGATTTAAGTTTTTCGTATGTTCATTGATATCTAACTGATTGGTTTTTGGTGTACCTAGTTTGACATTATACACAGGTTTTAAGTTTTTTCGTTCAATTTCATTGGGGCTAATCAATTCTGCAATCTCACGTTTGGCATCGCCTGATTTACTTTGATTGATAGTCATAATTTTGGTTAAAAAATTTGGTGAAAGTAGTTTTGCTTTATTACGAGAAAAAGTAACCCCAATTAAATCATCAAACAAGTATCTTTGTGAGTTGATGATGGTGTAATTAGGATATTTTTCACCTGTACCAATGTGAATTGGAGATATAACATTAACTTGTTGCATATGTAACCTCCTAGATCAGCAAACCAATTGCATTGGTATAAATACTACCTTGAGTACTATCTTCTAACACCAAGTTACCAATGAATGGTTGCGTTGTATGAACAATACTGCCTTCAAGCATGACTAGCAGCTCTTTTTTGTAGATACGTTCTTCTTGTGTCGCAAACTTATTATCTAAAACCTGCAACTTATAAAATGATTGATCGATATTGATGATATCACTACTTATAATTGCTTTTGATAATAATAGTTTATTTTCTTTTTGATTTGAAAAATCTACTTGTTCTATACCAATGTATAAAAAGAGATTTGATCCTACTGATTTTTTTCCACCAACAGAAATATGTTGGAATTTGTCAAATACTAATTTGATTTGATTGATTAACTCTTCGTTTCTAACTTGAAGATAAACATCAAACATAGAGTTTTCTTTATAATATGATACCTTGTTATAATAAAGACTCGTATCATCACCAATGTTTACTTTGTTTCTAGTCTTTAATACTGTAACCTGTTGTGGATCACTTGTGGCCTGATCTACTTCTGATTTTAGCGCTATTGTGGATTGTTGATTGATTAACACATAGTTCCCATCAACAAGTTTGGTGATTAGCATTTCATTGAAATTAGATAGGTTACGATATTCCTTAAACATTCCTAAAGTAATCCACTTAACCTTTTTAAGTGACTTCAACAATGAAATGGTTTGAATATCCGCTTTTTGTAATGATTTTAATTCCGGTGTAATATCAAGAGGAATTGGTAATAATCCACCTGGAAAGAAGGATGATACAACAAAAGCAGGATTCTTTTCGTGAGTTTGTTGGAGTAGCAGTTCAATCTGATCTCTTCCTAAAATGGTTTTTAGATGATGTATCAAAGCACCAAAAAAAGCCAAAGAATCTGGTACTTTTGTGAGTGGCCCAAGTGGTGAAAACTTCAATCGATATAGTTTCATATTAAATCATGCTTTCTTTTTTAATCGCTATTTCTACTTTTCCATAACCTCTCGTACCACTACCACCTAAGTAATTTGCTTTTAACAATTCAAAACCTTTTTTTAGCACAGCAATCATTTCTTCAATGTTTTCATTATTATATGCATTAACAATAATTTCACCCTCGAAAGTAACACCTGCTGGAACCCTTTCACTGAATCGTGGGTTGGCTGCTTTACCAGTTCTTTTGTCAATGGAATTTTCGGCTTTTACCTCTGTAAAAATCCCAAACCCTAACATTTCTGTTAACATATTGACTGATTGTTTGCTTAAACACAAATCTCTAAAAATAACACGAGTCGGACCATTTTGATCGGTATCAAACAACTTTTTCATATCGTTTTTTGTTAACTCTAATAATGAGCGAATTTTTCCTTTTAAACTACTACCAGGAATAATTGGTTCGCCTGTGAGTGGGTTTTTAATAACAGGATTATCAATGCCACCAATACCATAAATTTCCTTTGAACCTCCAATGTGAATACCTGTTAATACTTGTAATTCGATTTCACATACACAACGTTTTGTTAATCTAATATCATTCATATATAATCCTCCTTACTTCTTTAAATAAGCAACAATGCTTTCAAAAAATTTACTAAATGTTTCAATATCTTTTGATGTTTTGATTTTACTTGGACTAATCAAAGTTTCTAGTAATGAATAAAAATCTTTATGTATTAGTTCTCGTCCTACTGCATAAGCTGTCATTGGAATAATCATATAAAGTTTTTCTTGTGCTTTAGAAAATTCACTGGTTTTTGCTAAATGTTCAGCTTCTTTGATCATTGAAAACAATTTTCTGACTTGATTTGAATTTGTCTTTTGTAAATTGTTAGCTACTTTATGTGCTTTACCATCAGGTAAATACAAGTCTGACATTGTTAACTGTTCACTACATGACTTTGGATTTGCTTTTAATTCTTTTGCGATTTTAACAATCACACTATCTTCAAATTGTTGGTTATAACCACCATATCTGTTATCTCTCATAACGATTCCTCCTTATTATTTCTACTTTTCATCAAGGTAAAGGCAATGACAATTTTATAGATTTTTAATGTATGAACATTGATGTCGCGTTTAACAAATAATTGTTTAAGTTTTTCTTTCACATAATCATCTTTGATATTTCGTTCGATAGAATATGAGATTTGAGGTATAAACTTAGCAAACATATCTTGTGGATGGGTGCTGTCAAAACTAGAAAGAATGGAACTATACAATTTGTATAACATTCCTCTTGTTATTTTGCCTTGGTTCATCCATTGTTCAAATACTTTTATTTCTTCAATTACAAAATCCAAATCACTATTCGATATCGTTACATCTAACATTGTTAAACTGTTTTTTCCGTCGACTTGTTTTGATTTGTGTAAATATTCTTCTGCTTGTAAGATCGCAAATCGAATTGGACTTTTAGGATTTAAAATTTCAATTCCGCTAGACAAATGAATATTTGGGTTAGAGGAAGTAAACATAGAAAATTCTTTAACAATGATATTGTTTATATCAAGAATATCGCTAGCAGTAGCAATTAATACCAAATCGTCCCCTCCGGCGTAGTTCACATAAACTTTCTCTTGATATTGCTTTTTAATGATGATGGATAATGTTTTCGTGAAGAAATAGTCCATCGTTCTCGATAAAGTCAATATTTTAGAAAATGTTTTAACTTCTGAAGGAATCCCTTTTCCCATAATAAGTCCGAGATTATCAACATCCATCTTGAGAACAGCAATTTTTGGATCACCAACCGATAACTTAGCAATTTGTTCAAACGATTTGTTGTTGGCATTATGATTTGCATAGTATTTAAATTCCCCTAAGTCATGACCATTGATTGTTACAAAATAGTTGTGTTCTTTGACTAATGGTTTTGATATCAATACGTCAATAGAACCTAAATCACCTATCGTAAAACTTAAGTCACTCATAGAATTATCTTGATCATATTGATATCTTATATATAATGTTTGATTTTTTAATAAATCATTTAAGATAAGCAATTGATTACAATCAATACATCTTCTATTTTTTTGAATTTCATATGTCTCACAAAGCTCACACACTTCATTAAATGGTTGTTTCACAAACGCAAAATCTGTCTTTTTTAACAATGTTTTAAATTTTTGCTTCTTGCTAATTAGGACTTTTTTATTGTGAAAATCAATGATTTCATCATATGCTTGTTCTAAACGATTCATCTCGACTTCATTACTAGCAATCGCAAAGGAAATTCTACCTTTGTACTTTTTATAAATACTTTCTTCAATTGATTCTATCGCTGTTTCAATTTTATGATCAAATTCAGCACCTTTTGGCAATAGAATCAAACCTCTTCCACCTGCTGAAAATAGTAAGTTTTCGTAGGATAGTCCAAATTGATGTAAAATGTAATATCCAATAAAATCTGTTAATAATAGTAAATAAAATGATCTTGAGCGTAATGATTGAGAAATAAAACCTTTGGTTTTTTCTCCTTCTGTTACCCGGTAAATATAGTCTTGTATACCAGATAAATCATACTCTAACAATGCAAACTGAATGGATTGGTTTTCTTTCCCATATTGATACTGGCAAGACTCCAAACAACTAGCGATAGCGGCAGTCAGTTTTAAATGATCGAATAAACTGACAGATGCCTTATAACTTGGATTGTCTTTTTGATAGGTAGCAGAGGGAATTGAAGTCGTATACTGCTTGATCAGTGGATACAACTTATGATGTATTGTTTTGATATCCTCTTTTCCAAGTGGTTTAATCGCATTAACAAACTGATTAAATAATCGCTTGTATTCCTCTTTTGCTTTGACAAGATTTGGTTCTTTTTCTTGATCAGTCAAAGCAAATTGATCAAGGGACTCAATAGAAACAAACTTTTTCGAAATGGATTCTTTTGACGATAGTGTCACCTCATTGAAGATACTATGCATACGTTTTAAAATGTAATCAAACTTGCCTTGTTCTACTAATTGATCTTCTTCTTCGTCGCTTTTTCGATCATGAGCGGACGCAAGTCGATCTGAGGTTGCAATAATACCATTTTCAATATGGTGTGCTGCTGACTCTCTGACTAAAAACGACAGGTTAGGTAAATGCTCGCTAATCAATTTTGATGTAAAAGCAGCATGCTTGTATTGTCCAAAATCTTTCATAAACATTGCATCAAACGATTTTGGATCGATGGTTGCACCTGTTCTCTGATAAAACTTACCTATGTCGTGCAAGAGAGCAGCTAAGGTTTTAGTCTTAATTGTTGTCATTGGTTCATTAGCCATGTTTTTCTCCTTTCATTTGGTTTTTAATTTCATCATTTATATCATGATATAAATTCCAGTTTATTTGTTTTCTTATGTCTGGAAATAAAGTAGTAAATATATTCTTTAGTTTCTCCATTAAATCTTTTGGAGTAAAACCTACCCTTTGTTTGATTTCTTTCGCTGTCATACTCACTAAATTGTGTGCATATAAATTCCTTATTTCGATCTCATAATTTCTACAATCAGATAATAATGCTTTTATGAAATCATTTTCCTCACAAAGTGATTCGTAAATAATTTTTAGATTTTTGCTACTTAAACTATAATCATTTGAAGTAAAAAGAAACTGTTGGGATAAATCTTGCTCAAGATTAGTAAAATCAATTCCTGGTGCTTTAAACGGAATGTTGATGGTGTATTTTTCAATAACGTTTATTTTTCTTTTGGTAACGTTGATAATAGCTTCATTGTATAAATGAAGTAACACTGGTGTTAATGCACGAGAAAACTCATCAAAAAGGGATAACTCGAGTTTTGATTGCATATAAAGTAAATAATCAAATAACTCATTATGATGAGCAATAGGAAAAAATTCAAACTTTGATTTTATCTTTTTTGCTTCTTTGAGATTCAAATGATACTTGAATTGTGCTTTGCGAATCAAATTGTAACAATTGTTATCAAACAAGGATGGGTACAGTTCAATAATTTCAATGGAGCGATCATAATCATATGATTGATTGGCTTGTTCAATCGCTTTAATTAAGAGTGCATGTTTAATATTGTTGTATTCAATCAGTCTAGTGCGATCCTGAAATTCGCTATCTATGGAATCATATGATTCATTTAAAATGTCTTGACCACTAGTCATCTTAAAAATATAAGAGTTATCGGACTTCTTAATTTGGTTTTTTTCATCAATATCAACTTGATAAAGTTTCACATGGAAATCTAACTGAGAGGCTACAAGTAATAAGGATGCTTGCATTTGGGGGGTTCCAGATGATAAATTAATGATTATTTCAATTGGTTGGGCTGAATTTTTCCAAATATTAATTAAATATTGTTCAAAAATATTATCACATACTCCGAACTTGTTTGGCTTATCTACTTCGGGATGTTTCAGTTCAATCACCTCTATACCAGGTGCTAAACTCTTTAAAGCCATTTCGTATGTATGATTGATATTTCGATCAGTAATCTCCAAAGTTTCAAATAAATATACATGAGTTGGTTTTATTACCCTGACAATATGTAATAAAGCAGAGTCTCTATTATGTGATACGGGATCACTCTTTCCTACTGGACTAAAAAGAATTTTAATTATTTCAATCACCTCTCTTTAATACTGCACTATAGTAAAATCATAACACACAATGAAATCGATTGCAATTACGATTTTCATTAACAATACATAGCCTTAATCTGTATAGTATCATAAAGACCATCCTCATACATAAAATGAGAATGGTCTTTTCACTATTTAAATATTTCTAAATACCATGATTGAGTACTTGGTTATAATCATCTCAAACTTCAGCAATAAAAATAAGATTAATACTCTCATAAAGGAACAATACTCACGCATTATAATCTTATATTAGAAAGGAGCCTATGAATGTTACAACTCCTATAAAGGAACAATACACACCACGAAAAATCATCAAAAACGATGATTTAGGTGAGAATAAGTGCATTTCTTGATATTTTACTTACAAAATATTAGTTTTTATTTCGACCACCTCCTATATAAAAATAATATTTCATACTATAAATTACAGTTTTTGCCGAGGTGGTCGAAAATTATTTGGAATAATATAGTCATATTTACTGAGAAAATCATTTTTACACTTTACCTAACAATATTATAGTATAATCTTTTTCTGGTAGTGTCAAGAATTAATGTGTAAATGGGGTATAGTAAAGATAATTAATAAATCAAACATATTAAAAACAATAAAATATCTAATGCATTACTCAAATTTATATTTAATGCTTTTTACTCGCAATTTCCATTTCACATTTTCTAATAGGGGTCGATTCTGTGTAAGGTTCTTTAATGTAAGTTACCTTTAAAAGTATTGTTCCAAAATATGTATCTAGTTATATCTGCATCTTCTGATAGTTTAAAATCAATCACTAAATTATCTAAAATAAAATTAATCCTTTAAATTTTCAAAAGATATTTCTATGTATTATTTCAAGAGTAACTATTTTTTCCCAAAAATCTCACATAAACAGTCTATAAATGCAAATATTATCACTAAGAAAAATAACTGTTAATCCTCTGACATTCAAGCTAGTAGTAATTCTGTGTGTATTTGATTGCGAGTTTTATTGTTAAAAATTTATATCGATATAAAACTTTATAATGTACATTCAATAAAATCTATTTCTAAATTTTATATTTATTAATTACTAATTCATAATCTACAACAAATTTTACACTATTTCAATTTTTGACATTCTTTATTTTGTTGCTTTACTACCTTGATCACCAAGAATGAAATGCGAAAATACTTGCTTTCCCTTGATGATGACTTAAGGTATGCATACTACTTAAAAGAACGATATCGAGAATCCAACTTAACGGCTGACTATTCAACCTGTGATGAAGAATTTGAAATGCTAATCAATGAGTTTCTAAATAGTCATCTAAAAGAATTTCGTACCTTCGGTGCCATTCTATATCGTTGGAAACCCTATATTAAAAACTCCTTTCTTCGAGTAAATCATCGACGATTATCGAATGGACCGATTGAAGGAGTGAACTCTCGGATTAAAACAATTATGAAGTCTGCGAATGGCTATACAAACTTTGATAGACTGCGAAATCGTATTATATACTCCATAAATAAGAATGTACCAATTCAAGGTTCATCAAGAAAAAAATAGAATTATTGGGTAGTAAAAAAGGCATCTCGTATATGAGATGCCTTAATTCGACCCCAAAGAACTTTACAGGGGATCAAACCCCAATCTAATTTACAGGGCTTGAGTTAGTTGGTTCCTTTGAATATGTATGGAAGTTAGTATTTTAAGTTAACTATTGTTTTCAATAAATTCCCATTAATATTAAGTTTACACAGATAATCAAAAGCTGTGTGAGTCGATTAATAATATGGTGATTCAAACTTAATTTTTTATAAACATCAATGCAAGATTAATTATTGCAGGTTATAAAAAATGACAAGTATAAAAACTTTTAATGGTGGGGAGTGAGGATTTGAACCTCAGGTGTTTAACCCCATATATCATTGCTTATACTATATACTAAACTAATTGCTGTTGTGTCTCCCCGCAAACACCCACACTACCCACCAGACAATTTGTCACCAAAAATAAAATCATTATAATCACTCCTTCAAAAACACGATTATCGCATAATTTTTTTAGTAAAATAACGAGATTAACAGAAAGTTCAGAAAATATAGCACAAACTAATACGGACATTGATGGACTCTATCATAAAATAGATAATTATAATTTTGTTCTAATGCTCATACCAAGCGAAAATAAAAAAGGTAAAACGAACAATTCTATTTGTCATAAAGTGATTCAATGATTGATTGTGCAATTTTCGATGCAAGAAGTGGTGGTACAGCATTTCCTATTTGAACAAATTTTGCAGTGTTTGGTCCTTCAAAATAATAGTCATCCGGAAATGTTTGGATTCTCGCGGCTTCTCTTATTGAAATTGATCTATTTTGGTTCATATCTGGATGAATATAATAATGTCCATCCTTTGAAATATGAGCCATTATAGTATGAGATATACTATTATAATTAATTGCTTTATATCTATCCAAAAACCCATGTGAATTATTATGTTTTCTTAGATGTTTAGGTAAGTCAGAGTATTTCAACTGACGTCCAAGTGTTTTTAATTGAGCAACCTGTTTATAAATTTCTAAATCGACTGCATTGTTTTTTCGTGATTTATGTAATGTCAATGGACATTCGTTGCTTCGAATATATGATTTAACAAAATTGGATGTTACCATACTTTTATACCTGTCGTTTACATCCCCAGATAATAGATCTGGTAAATCATCAAACAATTCCTTTACAAAAATAGGGTTCATTAGATAACTTTCCATTGATTTGAAAATATTAGTGTTATTCCATAACTTTTTTTGCCCGAAAATGAATAGTCTCTCCCTTTTTTGAGGTACTCCATAGAATGAACTATCAATAAGCTTATAACTCACCTCGTAACCTGCATGATTGAACTCTAATAGTATTTTATCTAGTAATACTTCATTGTATTGATCCTTAAATGATAATAAACCCTTAACGTTTTCAAAAATAAAAAAATCTGGGTTATATTTAAGCAAAAACTTAATATAGTGCTTATATAGATATATTCTTACATCATTTTCTTTTTTTTGTGAGTTGATAGATCTTCCCATGGTTGAAAATGATTGGCATGGGGGGCCACCAATTATTCCATGAACTTGTTGTTTGTTGAGTAACAAATCAATCTGCTTAAATAAATCGTCTAAAGACTTTTCATTTATTTCAGCATTTAGAATTTTACTAGTTACATCACACGGTATTGAAGAATACAATTCTTCTTTTGTAATACTGCCTTCAAGATATCGATAATATTTGTCTAATTTGTTTTTTTGTTGCAAATAGTAAAATATTTCTCTTGTTTTTAATGTCTCTGCTGCATACTTATTCATCTCAATATGGGAAACTATATTAAAAGGTGGTTTTCTGAAACCTTCACTGAGGCCACCTGCTCCAGCAAATAAATCTATTATGTTTATCATACTACCTCCATCAAATATTTTATTATTAGCAAGACAATTATTAAGTCATATATTATATTAATCCAATTTTTACATACTGTGAACTTAACTTTGATCTAATGTAATTTGTGAACCAATCTCTACAAACCATTATAACTTCACAACCTTTTGTATCAGATGGCTTAATATATTTGGCGAGCATATAATTAGCATACAACAAGTACTCTTTATTATTCATACAAACAATATCTCGGAAGCACTCAAAGTTTTCCGGTAATGCCTTTGTAGATGTATACCCTATAGCCTTCACAAACTCGGTTTCCTTATCCTTTGGTAATATAATCACTGGTAATACTTTATGCACATGGTTCTTCTTCTGTGCATAATCACATGCAGAAGATACTTCAATAAAAGCACATTGAATCTCGAGGGCGTTTTGAAGATTCTCAACTTGTATTGGGAATTTGGGGTTGTCTTCATTTTTTCCCAAGAAATAATCTAGGAAAGATGCATAATTATCGGTAAAAACAACACCTGGTTTATACATACCAGTTTGGATAGGTGAGGGTTTAATATATCTCCATTTATTAAGTTTTCCTAAATTTTCATTCGAGTTAATTTTATTTGGAATGATAGGCAAGTCTGATTCGTTAACTCCACTTAAGTAAGTATTGAACTTATCCTCAATATTGTAAAATAAAAATTCATTCAATATTTCCACTGCAGACATTGCCTTAAATTTACAATCTGTTTCAGCAAACCTTTTATCTTCAAGTTGTAAATAAGATAAATTTGCGATTAGATCAACTAATTGAGAATTACTTTGAGAAGTGAACTCTATTGTCAATTTCTCAATTAAATAAACTAGTGCATCTTTAGTAAATTTACTCCATAAATTAAAGAATGATCTGGCATTAGCTATTGTATAACAGTGGTCCATTATGGAATTGAATTGACTGGGATTACTTATTGTCCAACTATTATCATCGCTATTATGACTCATATAAGTATATTTACTTTCAACTTTTATATTGTTTTTCGATATTGGTGCAAATTTATTTTCTTTTAACGCACTTATCACTGAATTTGCTTTAGTAGGATCTGTACTCCAAATAATCAATATGTAATCTCTATCTGGGTGTAGAAAATTGCTAATCTCATTAAAATAGGGTAACAACATTGAAATTAGATTGCTCTCATTAAAAGGAGAAGTAACTAACACTAAATCAAGAAATAAAATATCAATTGGACAATTCATAATTTTTGGTATTTGACTTTTCTTTGTTATTATTGTCGGATGATGACCATTCTTTTCAAAGTAATCTGCTAGCGGTTTAATTTCTTTATATTCGTTATCAATTATTACAATGTTCATTCGGTTCTCTCCTGCGTCTTAAATATATGGCTATAATTGCACCATATTGATAATCAATAGGAAGAT
>ERZ795032.1009-NODE-1009-length-22788-cov-4.384287_pt1 | contig 22788 bp, 9 predicted proteins | sample MGYA00375124_ERZ795032 | MGnify/ENA primary metagenome ERZ795032 (study PRJEB30167, sample SAMN05720154) | activated sludge metagenome | isolation source: Anaerobic digester | place: China | collected 2015-12-16 ...
TAAGGATAAATAGATCCCCTTTCTGTCTTCTCGGAGTATAAACATGATGTAATATGGAACAGCGTTAAATTTATCGGTAGTTTTGCAGTAAGTATCATCAAGATAGACAATGGGGAGATAACCTAATTTGTCTTTAGATTTCATACCAGGAGTGCCAGCATTACCTTCAGCCTCATATCTATCAGATTCCCTATCATTGGCAAGTTCTTCTAAAACTTCAGGTAATTTCTGTTGGAATATTTCATTAATATCGTACGCAACTTCCTGATCATCTGCAATAGACACTTCTTTGAGAATCGTTTCCAATAACTCTCTTAACATTTCACCCGCCTCTTTTTAAGGTTTTAATAATGCTATAACATGATAAATCTTATCCATAGGTATAAGGATTTCAGGTTTTTCATGATAATGATAGGAAACATAACGTGCTTTACCAGTATCATAATCTCGTCCATTATAAAAGTAACAAGCACCATCTATGTTAATTACAAAAGGTAACAGTTCTACAGGTTTTCTCTGGTTTTTATGTGCCAAATAAATCTTAGTTTTATCCATGAGTTTCACAGTTTCGATATTGTCTGGTTTAAATGGAGCGCGAGTACTCATATAACGTTTAATACTATAATCATGAACTCCCTCTTGGAAAGAACTCTGTAAAGGAAGGATTAAGAAAGTATTTTCATATGCATCTGATAGGATCTGGTAAACCCTGGATAGCACACTTCTTAAGATTTTGTAACGATTTAGATATTCTTTTTCTGAAACTACAGGACCATGTCCTTCCCATTGATTTCTATAGTTAGATACTTCTTCAGAAATAGTTATAAGTTCCTTATGGGCAATGCTGAGTAAAAATTCAGGATCAGGATTTCCAAAGACTTCCAAACACTTAGTCTTGTTTTCTTCTAAAAGTCTTCGCACTGTTTTTGAAAGACAACTGCCAAATTTGTACCAGTTACCAAATGTTGGTTTAAAATACCAGTTTCTGAATCGGGGATCATCCCCAAAACAACGTTTGACTTCTTCTTCGAAAAAGTTTTCATCTGATGATAAGCCACTTAATAGTAAAGTCATGTTAAACTCACTAAAGGCTTCAAAAAAGTGAAGAAGATACTTAACTTTACGTTCATAATTAGGGTTAGTTATACTACACCACAGAATAGATGCAAGAGGATATGGTAAGCTTTCAATCCATTGTTCAAATTTCGCCTCAGATTTACCATCATCCATGTCCTCAATTTCCTTTTGAATATCTGAAACTTTTAAGGGAGAATTCCATAATTTGAGTCTATTTGATTTAGCTCTAGTGATAAGCTCCATAATTGAAGAATCAACACTTACTAGATCAATCTGATTGTCAAGTTCGGGTAAATAAAGATATGATTCAAATAATAGTTTCTTAGAAATATTTGACACATCAAAACCCGTATTAAACGATTCTCTAACCTTTTTACCCAGCTGAGTGTTATAAAAACGTACCACATAATCAGCTAAAGCAATTTCAGGATCCAAAAATATTTGTAAATACATTTCAGGTTCATATTCAAAACTTTGTGAAGATAATACTGCCTTTGCATTATGGTCAAATGGTAAGAATAAGTAATTAAAATCTTCTTGAGTTTCTGTGAAATTATTAGAGTTAAAAACTTCTTTTACTATTTCTTTGAATCTTAGAGGTTCAAGTTCAGTTGAAAGAGCAAGATATTCACTTTCATTTTTTGCTAGAATGTTATGGAAAGAATAAAATGATTCAAGGTCAGTTAATAGTCCATGTTGAGGAATTTTACCAATTTTTCGTTTTTTAAGGTTTTCAAGTAATATCTCTTTGGATGAATTGTTTAACTCACCTACGAAAATCTTTTCAGGTTTATTCTTTTTTACAATGATCAATGTTTTATAATAATCACTTTCTGGAAAAATTTCAGCAGCTAAACGTAGAACTGAATCAATATGCAAATCATATTTTACAAGATTGGTGAAAACAGATTTGTCGCCCCAATTTAATTTGACTTCCGGGTTTACTATATAAAATCCGGCCCCATTATCTTTTAATTTCAGAGAGGTTTGAAGAAAACGTATTTTTTCTTCTACATCAGTTATATCATCATAATCAATTATCTCATTTTGTTCAATATCTGAAAAACCTACAACAACATCAAAGTGATTATTAGGTAACTCTTGAAGTTCGTCAAAATCTTTCATAATAATTACAGATTTATCAGGATAAAGAAGATTTAAGACATCTTCGTCATCGGGATCTTTTAAAAAAGTGGTTAATTGAGATTCATCATCTGTTTCAAGTTGGAATATAAGTGATCCAATTTTGAAGGTCGGATCAGCTAATTTTTCGAGAGTTGAACCCTTCAAATAATCATCTATAAAATCAGAAATTATGGAAGGAATAAAAAAACATTTAGATTCTTTAAATAAATCATTCAGAATATTTAAATCAATTTCCATATCTTTTGACTTAAAAAATTTAACAAATGTAATTAAATCATATTCCTTTCCTTGAATTTTCCACAAAGCCCCTAATAAATTCAAATTAGAAATGAGAGCCTCTCTGAGATTAGATTTATCATCATTATGGGTATAGTATTCATGAAATTGATTTACAAGATACTCAATATGTTGAGCTTCCCTAATTTGGAGATCACTCCTTAAAGATAGATTTTCAGTGTTAAATTTATCTAATTTTTTTTGAAGAGTCTTTAGATCTGATTGTTTAGCTTTTATGTTTGTATTGATTTCTTTAATCTGATCTTCCCATATTTGAACTTCTTCTTTATCATCCGGATTTTTTTCGAGTTCTTCTTTCTCTTTCTTCCAGACGATAAGTTCAGATTCTAAATCTGATATCTCACCGGTAACTTCTGTAAATTGTTGACTATGATTTTCTAGCAATTCCTCTCTTTTTTCAAATTCCTCTATCTTTTTAGCCAACTTTACTTGATGTTTATTTGGTTCATCAAGATTGGTCATATTATCATTTATCCTAATTTATTGATTGAGTGCTTGCTAAGAATCCTTCAATGAGCATTTTTTCAGGATTTTCGTTAGGGAGAATTTTTGATAATGTTTGAGCCACGATAAAGATTATATTTGCATCATTTTTTTCAAGAGTAGTTTTGATTTCATCCTTTTCCCCTTGCTTCCAAAGCAGGCAAAGATAATGTAAAACATCGATAAGTTCTTTTGAATTTTCTATTGACTGTGGTGATCTTTCACCAGGCCCTTTTAAATAGATAATATCTTTGTTTTTCACAATAAATCCTTGAATTTGGTTATTTGAAAGACTTAAACCTACACTTCTTGCTAGTTTTTGAGCTTCATCGAATTTAAGCTTTGAATCTTGATAAATCCATCTCCATAATATGTAAAATTTAGTTCTACTCTTTAAATTCGTGGATGTTTCAAAACCTAAAACAGAATTGATGATATAGTCTGTTATAAAATTCCTTATATAGTTCCATTGTTTTTTAAGACTTACTTCATTGCCTTGGTTATCTAAAACACGTTGATATTTACTATAAATCCCTAAACCAAAACCTAAACCGGCAATAAAAAAGTCCGAACCTTTAATTCCCTCATTTAATAGATTATCTATTTTTTTGGGCAATTCTTCCTGGATTTCACTATTTACCTCTTTTAACCATCCTAGATCTATTTTATCACTTTTTCTAGCAACTATATAAATTGATGTTGATATGGCTGCTGCATTTTGTGATCTTAATCTGTTTTTCATGGTTGAAACAATAGGCCAAGAAGCAGTAACTATAAAACCACATTCAAGTAGAGATTGAATAACCATTTCCCACCCTTTTGTAGTTTTATAGGTATATCCAACAACAAAAATACCATCGGGCTTTAAAACCCTGTAAATTTCTTGAAAAGATTTCTTCAATTTATTTTCAAAATATTCAGATGGTGATTCTGTGCTTTCACCAACAACTTGGGAAATTATTTCATCATTTTTAGGTGTAAGGGGTGTTAAGAATAGATCCGGATATAATGAACCTAAAGTTCTTTTAAACCATACATAAAAGAAATCTGAAAGATAAGAATAAGGAATGTTATCATAATAGGGTGGATCAGCGAATACTGCATCAAAAAAATCATTATTATATGGAATTTTAGTGGCTGATGATTGAGTTATGTGGCAAATGTTATCACTTATTCTGGAAGCATCAGATATGGAATCTGCTATCTTGTCAGAATACTTCATTTCTCCTATAAATGGATTAATTTCTCCACATTCCCAGCGTAGGGAAATTGCTGGACGACCAAATAAATCTCTAACGTTTTCGGTTCGAGGATTCCAGCGAGCCATGCCCGAATAAATATGCATTAATCTCCCTAAGTTTAAGGTTAGATAACTTACTAAGGCTTTTGAATAATCTTTATCAAGACCTTCAGAAAGCATTTTCTTATAGGCCTGATTGATCTTTTCGACAAATGTTACCATAACTAACTGTTGTCTTGGATTGAACAGATCTCCCCAAGTTTCAAATCCATAATTTCCTACAGATAGTGATCTGGCGATCATGCCTTTTCCCTGAGGGATTGGTTCATCGGGTAAAGGATTAATTCCTAATTTTTCTGAAACTTGTTCTATTTTAAGATTTAATGATTCTTTAGCTTCTTCGAATAGATTGATATCCTTTTTTTGAGGGATTCGATAACGTTTACTTCGACTTGATTTTTTTTTAAAGGTAACCGCTACCATTCTATTCCCAGAATGACCTTCTTGGAATAATTTTCGAGTTGTTTTAGATTCTATGGTTGAACCACAAACTAAACATTCTGATATTGCTCTGTTAACTGTACCTTTACCTGGATCGAAATCTGGTGGTATTTCATCTCCTTCTTCAATTTCAAATCCCACTTCTCCATTTTTGATTTGAGGTACTAGGGCTATTTTTTTATTCTTTTTATTAACTAGCCAAAGTGTTCTCATTAAGGGAATTTCAGTACCACAAGCTGGGTTTTGACATGGAATTGTTCTAGCCCAAAGATAAGAAGTAATGAATGAATTATCTTCACTAGAATAGAATTTTCCTACTTCATCTTTTACTTCTGAATAAACCCAATCCATCCATTTTAGGAAGTTTTTAGATAATTTAGGTCCAAATTTCTGTGGATACTCAAGTAGACACTTTTCTATTAAGACGGCTACAGGATTGTATTCATTGGCGTATGTCTCACAACCTAATCTCAAAGCTTCAAAAGGAATTGAACCTCCACCTGCATATGGATCTAAAACTTTAGGAGGATTTTCGAATGATTTTAATATATTTTCAAGTGCAATATGAGTTACATCAGTTCCTTCCCTTCCAGCTAATTTCACAATAGAATCTCTAATCTCATTATAATCACTGGAAGATATTAATGAAGAATAAATTATTGAACTTGAACTTTCAAGGGAACTTCTAGCCCACCATTTATGCAACGATGATATTTCTCTAATTCTGTAAGTCCCACTGACTTCAGAAACTGGAAAATTGTTTTCAATGTATCTTTGATCCATTGAATCATCCTATTAAAGTAATTCTAAACTAATTTAGTTTGAGGTTCATCTTCTCTCATATCCTGCATAATTTTGTCTCTAAATGCAAGAAAACCTTCAATCATTTTCTTTTCTGAACTATTATTAGGGAGGCATTCTGATATGGCTTGAGCTACTTGGTACATGGATTCTGTTTTGCCATAACCTGATTTTTTTAGTATAGATTTCATTTCATCTTTTTTACCTTCTTTCCAGAGAATACATGCATAATGGAGTATATCAATTAGTTCTAAAGAATCCTTTAATGATTTTTTGTCTCTTTTATTAGGCCCCAATAATGTAATAAATTCACCACGTTTAATAATAAATCCTTTATTCCATTCTTTACTCAAATCGATACCAGCACTTTGGGCTAGTTTTCTCGCATCATCAAAAGGGACCCTTACTTCTTGATAATTCCATCTCCACATTAAATAAAATTTTGTTAAAGGAGAAAGTTCATCTGCAATACCATTGTGGAGTATTTGTTTTACGGTATAATCAGCAACAACATCTCTAACGAAACTAAGAAGCTTATCTGCCCTTATTTCGTTTCCTTTATTATCTAAAACTTTTTCATACTTTCCAAAAATTTCAATAGCTGATCCAATTGCTGCAATGAAGAAATCAGCACCGGATATCCCTTCTTCCCATAATTTATTTATTTTTTTAGGAATATATTCTTTAATTTCTTCTTTAACATCTTTGAACCATCCGATTTCAGTTTTTTGGTACTTTCTCACTATTATGTATATGGAAGAGGCCAATGCAGCTGATTTATGAGCCCTTAACCTTCCAACCATTTCAGTAGAAATAGGCCATGAAGCTGTTACAGTGAGACCAGAATCTAATAATGCATTAATAATTGTTTCCCATCCTTGTGTTGTTTTGTGGGCATAAACAATGGTTGCAACACCATTGGTTTTTAATACACGACTTATTTCTTGTAAAACAGTTTTAAGATTTTTTTCAAAAAATTCTTTATTTTTATGACCATATCTCTTACGGTCCCATCCTGCCATTTCAACAATTTCATCTGATTTTGGTGTTAAAGGGGTTGAAAATAATTTTGGATACAAATCTCCTAACAATCTTTTTAACCATACATAAAAGAAGTCTGATAAGTCAGCATAAGGAACTGAATTATAATAAGGAGGATCTGTAAAAACAGCATCAAAGTAATTATCTGAGTAGTTAAGATTTGTAGAAGATGAATTAGTAATTTCTATATGTTTATTAGATATTTCTAGGCATGTATCAATGGAATCTAAAGTAAATTTAAGATAACTATTCCATCCGCCTGCAGAGTCTGATAGTGGATTAATTTCAGGATAATCCCACATCATGGGCAATGCTTGTCTTGAAAAGATGTATTCTGTTTTTTCTAATATGTTATTCCATCGACAGATATTATTATACTTACTTAACATTTTGTCAAAATTCAATGATAGATAAGTAGCAATAACTTTTGCATAATCTTCAGAAAAGCCATTTTTGATTAATTTCTTATGAAGATTTCTTATTTTTTCAACAAATGTAATTAATACTAATTTTTGGCGGTTGTTAAATAGGCTTCCCCAAGTATCTAGCCCATACAATGGCACATTAAACGTTCCACTCATTAATGGAATGGACTCTTCAGGAATTGGATTAATTCCCCACTCCACTAATAGTTTTTTATTTTTTTCTAGCAAAAAAGTTTTTACTTCATTAAATATTTTTGTATCATTATTATTAGCAATTCTATATTTTTTACCTGCCTTTTGAGGATGTTTAAGAACAACAGCAATTAATTTTTCACCTGATAATCCATCAATAAACAACTTTCTAGTTTCTTTTGCATCTATAGTAAAACCACAAATGGGGCAAGTGACAACTGTTCTTTTAACAGTACCTTTTGATGGATCGTAATCATTCGGTATGCTATTATCTTGTCCGACAACTCTAAATTCTATTTTTCTTACCTCTTTCGAAATTTTTAATGCTACCTTTTTGTTTTTCTTTTTAGCAAGCCAATTCTGCCTAAAGAGTGGAATTTCAACTCCGCAAGAAGGGTTTTGGCAAGAAATAGTGCGTGACCAAATATAGGCTATTGGGACATATCCATCTTTTTCTGTTGGATAAAATTTTGCAACGTCTTTTTTGGTTTCATTTAATACCCATTCACCCGCATTTTTAATATCCGTGACTAAAGAACTCTTTGAATCAGACCAATTATTATTTTCTGATTTTCCATATTTAACTGGATATTCAAGTGTACATTTTTCAATTAAAACTGCGACAGGGTTATAGTCGTTAGCATAAGTTTCACAACCCAATCTTAAAGACTCTAATGGAATTGCTCCCCCTCCAGAAAAAGGATCAAGAACTTTAGGAGGAATTCCCTCATTAAAATCTAAAATATCTTGTTTAGCTTTTTTTATAATATTTTTATTAGATGTATTCTCCCATTTTGATAATTCAATAATGAAATTTCTCTTATTGACCCAATCAATTTCATCTTTAGGTGCAGGTATCAAAGCTGCATAATTTGTAGCCCTTGAACTAGATAATGGTCTTCTTGCCCACCAAATATGCAAAGTAGAAATATTTCCTTTTCTTATATGTTTTTCTCTCGCAGATTGCTCACTAACCTCTTTAACAGGAAAACTTTCTTCAATGAACCGTTTATCCATATATTATCTCTCCCGATAATTAAGAACGAATTTTCATAATTTGATCTGAAATTTTAAGAAATTCTTCATCACTTATAATCGGTGTTTTGTTCGCGAGTGATACATTATTTCTCAAATTAACAAATCGCATCCCACGATTTTGGTCAACAATGTAATGTTGATTGAGTTCATATACTCTAATTAACCAAACATAACCATCTTTATTATCTAAATACGATTTAACATGGTTCCTCTGCCATATATGGTATTTATTCAAGGCCGAGAGATTTTTAGGAGAGATTTTAATAATATTAACTACTTCAGCAAAATATTTTAACTCTATTTTATCTCTTTTTTTATAGGGAGTTGTGTTTTTCTTTACAAAAGGCCTAAATTTTTCTTTAAACATCTGCAAATAATCTTTTTTCAAAGAGTAAGCATAAGAGGGATATAATAAAAAACCTTTTGACGCTGTTCTATTCTTTCGAATTAAAATAGTCTGTAAACCTTTACCAAGTGCTTCTACAACAACATCCCATTCCTTAAACCCTTTATTTGTTTTTTTCATTATTTAACACCTCTTCATATTCTCCCTTAAAATTAATAGTTCCGAGTTTTATTCCAATTTCTATTGATCTATTCCAAATTATTATAAAGTTTGGAATTTTTTATATAAAGTGTCTCTTTCAGTGGGTATTCTTCCTAAATTTCTTATAATATACTGTAAATGTTCTGGGGGGGTGTAAACACCGTGCTGTGCCCCTGCAGATCTGGAAATGTTTTCTTCTCCCAGTGTGCCACCCATATCATTGCAACCAGCAGTAAGACTTACCTGGGCGAATTTGAATCCCAATTTCACCCATGAAACCTGAATATTCTTTAATAGATCTCCGAACATTAACCTGGCGACAGCGTAAAGCTTCAAATCCTCGGTCCCGGTGGTTCCTGGTCGGGCAATACCCTCCTGATAGATGGGAGCATTGGGGTGCATGAAAGTTAGGGGTACAAATTCAGTGAATCCTCCAGTCTCTTTTTGTATATTGCGTAATATTTCCAGGTGTTCCACCCAGTGTTCTATGGTTTCTACATGGCCATACATCATTGTACAGGTGGTAGGCACGCCTGTTTGGTGTGCGGTTGTTATAACCTCAACCCACTCTGCAGTGTTGAGTTTTCCTGGACAGATAATCCTACGGACATCATCATTTAATATTTCAGCAGCAGTCCCGGGCATGGAGCCTAAGCCTGCATTTTTTAACATTTTCAAAGTTTCCTTCAAAGACAATTCAGACTGTTGTGCCCCATAATAGATCTCCATGGGAGAGAAGGCATGTATATGAATGTCAGGAATTTCCTCTTTAACTGCCCTGAGTATCTTCTCATAAAAATAAGCATCAACATCGGGATGTAGGCCTCCCTGTATGCAGACTTCGATTGCACCATCATCCCAGGCAGTTTTTGCCCTTTGAACGATCTCATCCACTGACAAGAAATATGCATCTTTTTGTTCCGGGTCTTTGCGGAAGGCACAGAAACCACATGTTCCAGTGCATATGTCGGTGTAGTTGATGTTCCAATTTTGAATATAAGTAACTTCATCACCAACTAATTCCTGCCTTCGCAAATTTGCTGCCTGAGTTAAGGCATGATATTCCGGTCCTGTTGTTTTTAAAAGTTCTATTGCTTCCCCATAGGAAATTACTTCTTTCACTGCCTTTTCTAATATCTCTTCTATAGGGGGTGCAATATCTGGAATTTTATACATATAAATTCCTTTTAAATTTCAACATTAAAAATTTTTAGTGTTTTTTTTGTCCAAGCGAATGAGTATTAAATTTATTAAATTTGAGATTTATCCCTCATTTTAGATTCTGAATTCTATGAGTCAAGTTTAATTTGCTTTGAACAAATCTCTACTGGAAAAAACCCTCAGAATATTTTTTTAATACAAGTTAGTGGAAATCTTAATTAACCTAAAATTTGATAATTATACATGCTATTTTATATATTCACATGAAGATCTAAAAACTCAACCTCTTTAGAATCCTAATTTATTTTTTAACATCTCTGATTATTTTAACGTTCAACTGTTCAAAAGTCTCTTTGATCCTATCATAATCTGCAATAGGCATCTCACCATTCTTAGCAGTTATTTTAAAATCGGTTTTAGCCTTCACATCATCAAAAGGTTCCTTCAGAAAATTTACCATTCTTATTATATCTGGAACTTTTTCCAATGGTACTTCAAACTCTAGTTCAATATTTTTATAAACATCAGTGCCACCATCACATATTTTTGGATTGATTATTATCTCATTTTCTTTAAGATCAGGATTAGAATTCTCTTTAAAGAAACTGCATTCGGGTTCTCCTTTACTTAAGTCACCTAAACCAAATAAACCTTCTTTAACTCCAGTAGCAATTGTTTCACTAAGTGTTTCTTTCACTTCATTTTCATCACATTCACCAATCTCAGATTGGAATATTTCATTGGTGAAAACGAAGTCACTCCCCTTTAAGTAAACGTTCTTTATTTTCCACGATGAGGTTTTATAGCCATCAGGACAACCTTCGGGTCCTTCTTTACATAAATCAGGCCGGGTTATAATTTCAGCATCTAAAAATGTAGGATAACATTCCTCTTCAAATAATTGGCATTCTGCTTTTCCATCAACTAATTGGCCAATACCAAAGCTCCCCTTTTCAACTCCATTTTTTATGGCTGAAATTAGTTTTGATTTAGCTTCTTCTTCCTCACAATTAACAAGCAATGAGTCAAATATCTTTTTAGTCTCTACATATTCTCCGAGCTTTAAATGTTCATTTTTTATGTAAGATATATTAACTTCCGGGCATTGGGGCTTGCTACATATATCAGCACCTATAATTATTTCTCCTTCCTGTAGGTAAGGTGTGCATTTTTCTCCGAACTTCTGACATTTTATTTCTCCTTCAGTAAAAATCCCTAAACCGAATAATTTCTGTTTAACACCTTCAATGATACTTGTTTTTAGAACATTATCAGATGTGATTCTATCTTCTCCGGGTGTTTTGTAGAAAGAATCAAGAATGTTTTTAGTTTCAACGTAATCTTTTCCGAGGAGATATTTTTGTTGGATTAAAAGTGGTGCTAGAACTTCTGAAATTTCATCATCACTTTTGAGTCTTTCTTTAATCTCATTATCAATAGAACTACTCATTCCATAAGGATGTCTACCCAGATCAATATCTTTGAGGCCATCTCGTGTGGGAACGTAAACAATTCGGTATAAGTTTCTAATGTTCTCTTTGGAGTCTTTTTTATATGTTGATATTTTATCTTTGATGTCCCTTTTCTGTTCTCGGTTGAGATTAATTAATGGATCTTTTAAAACTAAGTCCCACGCTAGTTCTCCCCTAACATTATCATCAAAAACATGTCTTTCACTTTCCAAGGGTGCTAAAAATATCATTGTATTTCTGAATACTCGTGGACGTTCTCCGTAATTTTCTAGGTATTCTTCGAAACGTTCAGGGTCTTTTCCTACAATTAACTTCAATTTTTTGGTATCAGGAATATCATTAGACCTTTTAGGCCATTTATAAACTTCAAAAATTTTTCGCCCTAATATGGATCCTAAAAGGTCCTCTTCAGCGTTAGTAACAACCTCATTTTTTATACTCTCTTTTTTAGAGAGGAATGCCTTTTTAGGATTAGGTTCGCGGTGAATAAAGTATCTACCATCCCTAGAATGAAGATAAAGTAATGTTTCATTTAAAAATCCGATTGCATCACTGATTATTGCACTAGATGTGTCAACATCTGCACAAGATAATTTTATCTCGCGAACTGAAGCACCGTGTTTTCCACTTTGACTTCCAGAGAAGGAATACATGAATATAGTAGTGGAGATTTTGGTACCAAATGAATAAGATAAGTATGCAGCACCTAATTTTTTATCTGTTTCTTTAGAACCTGAATCAGAAGAAGTAATGTCTGAAGCAATAATTGAGTTAAATTCAGATCCAGCAAAGTTTATTAGTTCCATTTTAATTTCATCGTGATCAAGATCAAAATCTGATAATCGGATTATGGGGGTTTTAGAGTCCTTAAGTGAATTGACGACCAAAGATAATAACCTTAAAACTCCTCTTGTTCGTTGGAATGAAGGGAAAGAACCCCATCTTTTGTATAGGATATCTACAACCTCTGGTTGGAATGGGTAACTTTTCAGAAACTTATGTTTATAATCCGTTTTATCGATATTATCTGGCAGAATATTTTCAACTTCAGCATAATCCATAAATTGATTAATGATTTTAGATGATTCCCTTTCATCAATATGTCTAAATAATCTGCTTCTAATTACGGAATAAATTTCATCATCTTCAACTGGAGTGTAAATCTTTTCTAATCTGCCTGCGATCTTTTGTAATTGAATGAAAAGCTTTTCTGCGCTTTCATCAAATTGTTCCATATGACTAGATGGTAATGTAAAAATCAACTGTGCTCTATTAACTGTGCTAATAGCTTCACTAAGTTCTTGCATAAACGCTAATAATTGTGAAGCCATATTAGAGCCTTCAACTTTTATTCCAGCTGCTTTAGTGGCATATTCTAGGAGTTCATCAATTAAAATTAAAACAGGTTTATTATCATCAATAAGGTTTCTGATCTTCTCAAGGCCTGGAGAAGTGTTTCCCTCAAGTTTCTCTACTTTCCCAGTTAATTGTCCTTCCATTTCTTCCCAAATTGTGATATCTTTAGGGTCTAAGGCAGTACCTGAAATAACAACTGTTTTAGCACCCATTTCTTTAGCTTTATGGTACAAAGCAATTAAAGTGTGAGTTTTACCTCCACCAAAAGGAGTTTGCAGTTGGATTACTGGATCTCCACCTTCACCTTCAAGACGTTTCCTAGTAATTTCGATAATATTTTTCAAACCTTGGGTTTCATAGGTCTTTTTGAAGAATGTTTCGGAATCTTGGTATTCTTCAGGAGCTCTATTTTTAAATACTTCCCAGAGGTTAGCTGCAAATACATCCATGGTTAATTTATCGTCTATAATATCTTGGTGGGGCACGGCCACGATTGGAAACGGTTTCATTCTTTCACCTTCAGACTAGCTTAGTTTGTGAATCATCATCTTTTATATCTTGCATAATCCTTTCTTTCCCTGCTAGGAAACCTTCAATCATTTTCTTTTCAGAACTACTATTTGGCAGAGTTTCTGATATTGCTTGAGCAACTTTATACAGGGCTTCACCATTATCATATCCTGATTTTTTTAATAATAATCCAATTTCATCTTTTTTACCATTCTTCCATAATATGCAAATATGATGTAAAACATCTATAAGTTCTATTGAGGAATTTAAAGATTTTTCATCCCTTTTTTCTGGCCCTATAACTGAAATAAATTCTCCCTGTTTAATAATAAATCCTTTATTCCATTCATTAATTAAATCGATTCCAGCACTTTGACTTAACTTTCTAGCTTCATCAAAGGGTACTTTAGAATCACCGTAATTCCACCTCCACAATAAATAGAACTTAGTTAACGGTGAAAGTTCATCTGCAATCCCATTTTGAAGGATTTGTCGGACAGTGTAATCTGTCACAATACTTCGCAAATAAGTTAATATTCTATCAGCTCTAACTTCATTTCCCTGATTGTCAATGACTTTTGAATATTTTCCAAATATTTCAATAGCAGAACCTATCGCAGCTATAAAAAAATCAGCCCCAGAAATACCTTCTTCCCACAATCTATCAAGTTTCTGTGGAACATATTTCCTGATTTCATCTTTGACATCTTTAAACCAACCTATTTCCTGTTTTTCAAATTTTCTAGCAATAATATAAATAGAAGACGCTAATGTAGCTGAACGTTTTGCTCTGAGTCTATTAGTCATTTCAGTTGATATTGGCCAAGATGCAGTTACAGTCAATCCAGAATCCAATATAGCATTAATTACGGTTTCCCATCCGGAGGTGGTTTTATGTGCGTAAACTATGGTGGCAATACCATTAATTTTTAATATACGATATATTTCTGAAAATGATTTTCGAAGATTATCTTCAAAGGTTATTTTTCCTTGATTCAAACCTCCTGGGCCATGCGAATAAGCTACGACTTCATTTGTTTTAGGAGTTAAGGGTGTTATAAATAGATCAGGGTACAAATTATCTAAGATTCTTTTTATCCAAACATAAAAGAAATCAGATAAATAAGAGTAAGGGACATTGTCATAATAAGGTGGGTCTGTAAAGACTGCATCAAAATAGTTATCAGGGTGCTCTATTTTAGTAGCAGAAAAATTTCCAACTATTGCAGGGCTTTCAGAAATAAAAAGTTTTTCTAAAGAATATAATATTCTTTCAACTTGATCAATATATGCTCCGCTATGGGGAAATATAGGATTATTCTCAGCATAATTGAATGTCATAGGAAGAGCTTGACGGGCAAATATGTCCACAGGACATTGAGCATCAGATTTCCATCTTGTTAAATTAGATGTAAATGTCAAAGTTCTGTCGAATGCTAGTGATAAGTAAGTAATTATTACTTTTGCAAAATTTTCATCGTGTTTTTCTGCTATTTGGGTGTAAACTTCTTTAATTTTCTCCATTAAGGTGATCAAACACAATTTTTGACGATTATTAAATAAATCGCCCCATTCTAGTAAACCATATCTTTGTACTCGAAAACCTAACGTTCCTATAGGTGGTAATTTTTCATTAGGAACTGGATTATATCCCCATTTATTTAATAAAATTTCAGATTTTTCTTTTAAATAAATATTAGCTTCTTTAAATACTTTGAAATCGTTTTCTAAAGGAATCTTATAAATTTTGCCTTTTTTGGTGGAATCAGTATAAACAACACAAACCATCCTTTCGGAGGTTTTATTTTGCGAGAATAACTTTCTAGTGGTTTTTGCATCAATTGTTGTTCCACAAACTGGGCATTGCACAATAGCCTTTTTTATTGTACCTTGGTACGGATCGTAATCACTTGGTATTTTATTATCTTGTCCAACAATTTCAAAATCAACCTTATTGCCATTTACAAATGGTTTAAGAGCAATTTGCTTGTTTTTAGTTCTTGCAAGCCACCAGTTTGTAGCTAACGGGATATCTGTTTCACAAGAAGGATTTTCACATTTAATAGTTCTAGTCCAAATGTAGCTGGATGGTATTAAATTTCCTTGATTCGGATAAAAATGACCAATTTCATTTTCAACTTCATTTATTACAATTTTACCCCATTTTTTTATCTCATTAAGTAGAAAATTTTTTTTATCAGAATTTATTCCATCAGAATAACAATATCTTTGAGGATATTCTAGGGTACATTTTTCAATTAAAACTGCAACTGGATTATAATCATTAGCATATGTTTCACAACCCAAATTCAAAGCTTCTAAAGGAATACTGCCCCCACCAGAGTATGGATCAAGAATTTTTGGAGGAATTCCATTGAAAAAATAAGAAATATCCTCTTTTGCTGAATTAATTACATTTTCGTTTGATAAATTGTTTAATTGTGAAAGTTTAATAATGAAATTTCTTTTTTTAATCCATTCAATTTCATCATTCGGTAATGGTATTAGAGCTGCATAGTTTGTAGATCTCGAAGGAATTAATGGTTTTCTTGTCCACCAGATGTGTAGACTAGAAATTTGGCCATGACGTATTCTTCTTTCTTTAGCTGATTCTTCGCTCACATCTTTAACAGGAAAACTATCTTCAATAAAACGTTTATCCACATAACCACCTAATTTTTCTCAAAAACCTTCTCTCCCCTCTTCCACTCTTCAGGGAAAACCAAATAACGTACATCCATCTTCTCAGTAGGTTCTAAGAAGTTAGCAGGATTCTGAATTACATATAATGAAGGTTTACTAACTGCATTGGCCACTACATATAGCCAATATTGATCTTTAAATCTTCTAGCCTTTATCCATTCATTCTTGGTTAAAGCCACAGAACCTTCCGCTTTACGGGCTTTAACTTCAATATATCTTGTTTCGCCTTCTGTATCTTTAGATCGAACATCAAAACCCAAATTATCTTTAGAAATATCAACAGGATTTCTTCCTTCAAGGGTTTCATATTCCATGGAAACTTCCATACCAATAAGTTCTATATCCTTATCAGTACGCATTTCATCTGAAGATTCTCCTTCTTCAGTAATCCCAGTTCCAATTAAACTCCCATCAGTACCTTCAACAAATATAGCACCTAACAATTTAGGTTTAGACATTGCCAGGCTAGTTTCCTGTGCAATTTCTTTTTCAAGTTTATCAGAAGCAATTAAATAATTTTTCTTCTTTTCAGAAGCATTATGAATAGCTAGATCCATATTCTCCCCATCACCTTTACGTATTTCATAGTCAGCGAGGGCAGCATTCAAATCTCCAATCAGATATTCAAGAGATTTCAAACCATACTTCTTTTTAACATTGGCTTGACGTTCACGTTCACTTTTGAGTTCGGATAAATATTCTTCAATAGATTCAATGACCATTGCCTCGGCTGATGATTTATCCGCTTCAATGGTTAAGGGTTCAGTTTCATCAATTGGTATAAAATCCCATAACAATGATGGATTTACTTCTTGAGGTTCTTCTCCATCATATATGGCAAATAGTTTTTTACCGGCTATTTCGCCTTTACCATCATTAACCACACCTTCAAAGAACCAGAAAACACCATTATATGTGCCTGAAGGGTCCTGGAAAACACCTCCCCTTTGCATTTCTGTGGCAAATTTTTCATCAACCCATCTTAGAGTGGCTTCTAAAAGTGGATGGCCAAATGAAACATATTCTAGATCCTGATTATCAAAAGCTGCATCTTTATCAAAGGTTATTCGTGGATATGATCTGGCAATTTTACCATAGTCCTTTTTAAAATCAATTTCATCAGCTACTTTTTTAATTTCAAGAGGGATGGAATTAACAACTAATGATTCATCCTTGCGAACTTTAAATTTTCCCCCAACTTTGGTGAATGCTTTTTTAAAGAATTCTTCCACATATTCTGGAACTAATTTCAATTCTTTGGTTCTTTCAGAAATTTCATCAATGGATTTATAATCAATGGTAGTTACTAAACCTTGTTCCAATACTTCATCAAGTAGATTATTTTGTTTGATTTTCTCATCCACTGATATATCAATAGTATCATCTAATTCTTTATCCGTTAATTTACCAGAAACTGCATCTACAACCAGTTTATAAAGTTCTTTAGCAGGGAATATTTCCCCTATAACATCGTAAACTTTATCAGAACCAATTTCACTTTTTATAACGTTTAATTTGTCCAAAACTCTGGCTAAAACTAATCCTTCTCTGGTATTATCAGCCACTAAATTAAAAATATGAACATCTCTATTTTGTTTGTAACGATGAATACGGCCCATTCTCTGTTCTAAACGATTAGGATTCCAGGGAATATCATAGTTAATCATCATGTGGCAGAATTGTAGGTTGATACCTTCACCAGCGGCTTCAGTGGCTATCATTACTTGGGTATCTTTATAGAATATCTTCTCAGCTTCTACCCTCTGATCCATATTCATTTCTCCATGAATATAATTCACAGAGTAACCCCAAGACCGCATTTTATCAACAAGATAATCAACTGTATCTTTAGCTTCACTGAATATGAGAACCTTTTCATCTCCGATTTTATCCATGATTTTTCTAAGTTCTTGGAGTTTAGTTTCATTGCCTGAATCTAAAATGGATTCAGCCATCACAATCAATTTATCTAAAATTCGAAGTTCATCTTTTAACTCTTCTAAATTTACAGATATAGTAGAAGTTTCAACTTGTGACTCTTTTTCCCATCTATCCAATTCGGATTCATCTTCCCAACGTTCTAAATCGGATTCAATATCTGTATCTCGGGAATTAATTGCCTTAGTCTCATTTAATAAGTTAGGATTTCGCAAAATTTGTTCATATTTTGCTTTTTTACGTTTCAATGATTTTAAAAGAGCATAAATACTTGAAGCCATCCTTCTTTGAAGTAATAAAAGGGCGAATACAAAGTTTCGACGATTATTTTGAGCTAAAGCCTTGTTATATTGATTAATTATATATCTAGATAGTTCATTGTAGAGTTCCATCTCGGTGTCTGATAACTGGAACTTGTTACTATATGTGAATCGTTTTTTGAAGATAGGTTTACCATCAAAATTGCGCAAATCTTCTTTAATACGCCTGATAAATAGGGGATTATCATTACTATTTTTAGCTTCACTGATCATTCCAGTTTTAGCAAAAAAACCAGGTTCTAAAAGATCGAGTAATAATCTAAAGTTTTCAGGGTCTCCTTTATGAGGAGTGGCTGTTAAGAAAAGTAAATTCTCTGATGTTTTAGATAAAACTTCTCCCAGCTTGTAACGGGTAGTTTTATTAGTTTTTTTACCATACTTGTAGGCAGCCATTTTATGGGCTTCATCAACTATCACTAAATCCCAATTAGTCCCCCATAATGAATTTCGGATATCTTCTCTTTTTGCAAAGTCTATGGAAGTAATGAGCTGATTTTCCACTTCCCATGGATTTTCCCCACGGTAAGTATTCAGGAATCCTCGATCAACAATAGTAAAATTTGATTGGAATTTTTCCTTTAATTCACGTTTCCATTGTTCTTTTAGGTGACCTGGAGAAACAATCAGAATTCTACGGGCTAAGCCACGAAGTTCCATTTCTTTAATAATTAATCCAGCCATGATGGTTTTCCCTGCACCAGGGTCATCAGCTATCATGAACCGCATGCGAGGAAGTTTCAAGGCATGTAGATATACAGCATCCAATTGAAAAGGAAGAGGATCTATTTTAGATGAACTCATAGCTAAAAATGGATCGAAAAGAGAAGCAAATCGATATCTCATTGCTTCCAATGATAAGAAAACTTCACTAGCCGGTGCAGAAAAGTCTTGAATTAATTCCAGATGACTAATTTCATTGATTTCTTCTTTGGTTAAAAGCTGTCTAATGGTCTGATTAGAATTAATAGTAGATGCAATGATGAGTATTCTGTCTCCTTCTTCCTTGACCATTATTATTTCAATTGGTTCTGGCCATAATGGGCCTTCTAAAACTGCACCCTCTTTTATCATTTTTAAACCACATTTAACGTTTGTTTTGGGATTATAAAAATGTTGTCAATGATCATTACACCTAGTATTTATTTACCATTTAGACTCTTAGTAAAATTTGTGCTAAAATAACCCAAAATTATATTAAATGTTCAAGTAATATAAATATTTATATTCATCAATAATATTCCATTATAACAACAATTGTTTGGATTAATCATTTAAAATGGTTGATATGGGCCTAAATAAACAAACATAAAGATTGAGAAAATAAAATAATTGATCAATTGTTAAATTCGAATTTGAAAGTGATCTTATGAATAAATCTATTTTTCTAGCAATATCTTACACTAAACGCCAAAAAGTTGAAAATGCAATAACAAAATTTTTCGAAAATAAAGGTTTTGATGTGAAGACTGGGCGTGAAATACGTTCAGGGAAAAGCTTAGGCGAAGAACTGATTCGAATTATCAAAGACTGTAAATTTGGAGTTGTTGTGTATAATGAACTGCGTCACAATGTTTCCTATGAATGGGGGCTTCTCGATGCTTTGATCGATGAAGATGGGCATATCTTCGTATTTAAAGATGGTAATATACACATTGATCTTGACTATGAAATTTCTGATAAAAAAGGGATTACTTACACGACTTTTTTTGGTGAAGATAGTGAAGAGGATATCATAAAATCGTTAGAGGAAAATGAAGGATTAATGAATATGATTCGAGTGTGTATTGGAGAAACGATAAGTAAAGATGTTACTATTGAAGTTAGTAATGTCGCAAGCGGCATTTTATCTTCAAATGTTCCAATGGTAAAATTGAAATCTGAATCGAATGAATTCAAAAGTAAAGAACAAGTTAATCCAAAGGATTTGGATGATATTAAAGATTTAGAATATAAATTCGAGCAAATACAGAATTTAACAACCGAAGGTCATTTTTACAAATCATCTATTCATTATTATGCTGGAGATTATGAAAAAGCAGAAGCGGAAATTAGGAATGTTATTGAACATGATAAAAATAACTCATTTGCATATGGAAATTTAGGAGTTATTTTATCAAAGTTAGGAAAAGATCATGAAGCTGAAGAAGCTCTACAAAATGCTTTAAATTTAGATCCTGATATTCCTGATATTAGAAGGAATCTTGGAATAATACAATCAAAATTAGGTAAAAATAATGAAGCTAAAACTCAATTCGAAGAGTTAATTAATCTTGATCCTGATAAAGCCATTCATTATGCACTCTTAGGATCTCAACTAACGAAATTGGGAGATTATGAAGAAGCTGAACCTGTACTTAGAACTGCTATAAAAATTAATTCTACTATTCCTATGGTTCATGGTAGTCTTGGACTTTTATTGGTACAAAAAGGAGATTATAAAGCGGCTGAAAAAGAATTTATAGAAGAAATTAAATTAGAACCCACTGATGCCGGACCTTACATTAATCTGGCACGACTTTTAATTCAATTAGAAAGATATACAGAAGCTGAAAAACAAATTGATGTAGCATTAATTTTGGATCCGCATAATCCTATAGTCATTGGAACTTATGCATGTTACCTTGCCAAAACAAAAGAGCATAAAAAAGCTGAAACCAAATTTTTAGAAGCTTTACAATTGGATAGTGAAAATATTGTTGTTTTGATTGATTATAGTGATTTTTTAATCAAATCCAAACAATTTGAAGAAGCTATAGGTTGTTGCAGGAAGATTATATCAATTGATCAAAATAACGCAATTGCTCATGCAAGTCTCGGTTTCAGTTTATTTAAATTAGGTAAAAATGAGGAAGCTGAGAAAATGTATAACGCTGCTATTAGATTAGATTTTAATGATTTGCAGACCCATATAAATCTTGGGGCTCTATTGGCTCAACAAAGGCGTTATAAAGAAGCAGAAAAACAGTATTTAATTGTTCATGATAAGGATCCAGATAATACAACTCTTCTTATGAATCTTTCAGAATTATATTTAATTTCATCAGACTATAATAAATCCTATCAGATTGCTGAAAAAGGACTTAAACTTAATAATAAAGAAAATGACGAAATAATTTTAAATTTTTTATTGTTTACAAATCAAATTTTAATGGGAATAAATCCTAATAAAAATGAATTTATAGATTTTTTGGAAAAAAATAACGGATATAATATTAGTTTTGAATTCGATACTTTAAAAGAAGCTTTAAGGAAATCTGAATATTATGAAGATATTGAAGAGATTATAGAAAAAATAATAGAATATTCCGGTGATGAAACAATAAGCAATTCTATTGAATTTAACCATTGATTACATCGATTAAAACATACTGAACCCTACTGGTAAGTTCAGGGATGGGTTTTAAATCCTCCACATATTCCTCACTAGAAACCAGCTTACTTGGTTTATCCATGTGGCGTTCAATCTCAACTATTTCTCCATGCAAAAGTAGATAAAAAATGAGATATGGATTGGATCCATTGTTGAAGTCCAATCCTTTTATTGGAAAAGCATCCGTATATGTGAATTTTTAAGTATCTTACTCCTAAATAAATATACGTTATTAGACAATTCCCTGAGCTAGCATGGCCTTTGCTACTCTAAGAAATCCTGCAATATTAGCTCCTACTACATAGTTGCCTTCAAATCCATATTCTTTAGCCATTTTATCAATATTTCTATATATGTTAACCATGTTTCTTTTTAATCGTAGATCAACCTCATCAAATGACCAGTGCATATTGGAGCTTCTTTGTGCCATTTCCAGTACACTGGTTGTAACTCCACCAGCATTAGCTGCTTTTCCTGGTAAGAACATTAACCCCGATTTTAGGAATAATTTAGTAGCTCCAGGAGTTGATGGCTTATTTGCTCCTTCTGCAACAAATTTAACTCCATTATCTATAATTTTTCTTGCTGATTCTTCATCTAACTCGTTTTGAGTAGCACAGGGAAGAGCTATATCACATTTTATACTCCAAAGACCTTTACTTCCCTCTTCATAGATAGCATCAGGAAAATCATTTAAGTATTCATGGATACATTTTCTTTCTTCTTGTTTGATATGTTTCACAAATGGGATAGATATTCCATTTTCATCATAAATGTAACCTTTCGAGTCAGACATAGCAATAACTGTTGCTCCAAGTTGTATGGCCTTTTCAGCTGCATATATGGCCACATTTCCTGAACCTGAAACTATTATCTTTTTACCTTCAATAAATTCTCCCCTTGCTCTTAAAGCTTCTTCCAATATATAAATAAGACCATAACCTGTGGCTTCTCTTCTTACCAGAGATCCACCATATTCTATTCCACTCCCGGTTAATACACAATTATGTCTGTTTGCAATTCTATTATACTGCCCAAACATATACCCTACTTCTCTTAAACCCACACCAATATCCCCAGCAGGGACATCAACATCAGGCCCTATGTAATTCTTAAGTTCAGTCATGAAACTCTGGCAGAATCTCATAACCTCAGCATCGGATCTGCCTT
>ERZ795032.1016-NODE-1016-length-22606-cov-195.981287_pt1 | contig 22606 bp, 14 predicted proteins | sample MGYA00375124_ERZ795032 | MGnify/ENA primary metagenome ERZ795032 (study PRJEB30167, sample SAMN05720154) | activated sludge metagenome | isolation source: Anaerobic digester | place: China | collected 2015-12-16 ...
ACAGCGCGGAGAGCAGCAACAGCAGCAGCGCCTCCAACAGCAGCAGCAACGCCAGCAGCAGCGGCAGCAGCAGATGGAGCAGCAGAAACAGCGCAGGGAGCAGCAACAGCAACAGCGCCTCCAACAGCAGCAACAGCGCCAGCAGCAAATGCAACAGCAAAAGCAACAACAGCAGCAACGCCAGCAACAGTTGCAACAGAAGCGTCAGCAACAGCAGCAGCAGCGACAGCAGCAGCGGCAGCAGCAGATGGAGCAGCAGAAACAGCGCAGGGAGCAGCAACAGCAACAGCGCCTCCAACAGCAGCAACAGCGCCAGCAGCAAATGCAACAGCAAAAGCAACAACAGCAGCAACGCCAGCAACAGTTGCAACAGAAGCGTCAGCAACAGCAGCAGCAGCGACAGCAGCAGATGCAACAGCAAAAGCAACAACAGCAGCAACGCCAGCAACAGCTGCAGCAGCAGCGACAACAGCAACGTCAACAACAGCAACAACGCCAGCAGCAAATGCAACAGCAAAGACAGCAACAGCGGCAACAGCAGATGCAGCGTCAGCAACAGCAGCATCAGCAACAGCAGCATCAGAGACAGCAGCAGATGCAGCAGCGTCAGCAACAGCAGCAGCAGCAAAGGGCGCAACAGCAGCGTCAGCAGCAGTTGCAGCAGCAAAGACAACAACAGCAGCAGCAACAGCAACACAGGCGCTAACGATGCGCATAGGGGGCGACGGGCATCCCGTGGCGATGCCCGTCCGCTCCGAATCCTCCCGGATCGTCGTCCCCTCCTGGAAGCCATTCCAGGAGGGGTTTTTTTTATTATCCCTGCGGGACGGGAAGAATTCCTCGGCGTCCGCGGGCAAGCCGTCGCTTTCGTTTAACCTTCCGCTCTCCGGCTTCGATTTATCTATGGAGAGGCGGAACCGTCGTCGGGAGTTTTGAAAATGCTGGACATCGGCAAAACATCGGAAAACCTTCGAACCCATCTCCGGGCACTCACCGTGGAGATCGGGGAGCGAAGCATCTACCGGCCCGACAATCTTCTGAAGGCCGCCGCGTACATCGCATCCGTCCAACGTGCCGAGGGTTTGGAGCCTTTGGTCGACTTCTATACGTTTCGAGACGTCCCCGTCACCAACGTCGCTTCCAGGATCGATTTCCGTCCCGATCCCTCCCGGAACATCGTGCTGGGCGCACATTACGATTCGCTGCGGGGCACGGTGGGGGCCGACGACAATGCCGGCTCCATTGCCGTTCAGCTCGAAACGCTCCGAGAACTGAGGAGACTCCGGGACACAACAGACCTCGATCTGTCGGTCAGCTTCGTTTCCTTCACCCTGGAGGAGCCCCCCGGATTTCGATCTCGAGGTCGCGGAAGCAGGGTGTACGCCGAGAAGGCGAAGAGGACCGGGGAGCGCATCGACGGCATGATCTGCCTCGAGATGGTGGGTTTCCGTTCGCACCGGCCCAATTCCCAACGCTACCCTTTTCCGCTCAATCTTGCCGATTACCCGAAGCAGGGAGATTTTGTAGCCATTGTAGGGAATTCCGGATCGAGGCGATTCACTCGGGAGTTGCTCCAATCATTCGGCAACAATCCGCGCCTTCCGGCTATCGGGTTGAGCGTTCCGTTCAACGGCTGGATACTGCCGTCGGTGAGGCGAAGCGACCATGTGTCTTTCTGGGATCTCGGATACAAGGCGGTCATGATCACGGACACCGCCTTTTTTCGAAATCCCAACTATCACCGTACATCTGATACAATGGACACGCTCGACTACGAATTCATGGCCGAACTGGTGAAGAGCCTTGTAGCCTTCTTCACGTCCCGGGGAAAGAAGTGATCGGCATGTGACTGGATGGATCACCGTGCCGATCCGATGGGAATGCCGATTTATCGGTGTCGGGTGTGCGAAGCGCACCTTGAGGGCCGTCGGAAGATCGTACCGGTGGATGCCCCGGGGCCCGAGCCTGAGGAATGCTCTGCGCGCCCGTCCGGTTCGAAAGCCGGAGTGCATGAAGGCACTCGCGTATTTCCTGCAACCAAGGAGGGATGACCATGAACGTTCGGCTTGCTCAGAGTCTATGCATTCTCTTCGTCGTCTCGCTGCTCCCGTTGTGTTCGTTTCAGGGAGCCGGCGGCACGGCGCGGGCGGAAACCGCTCCGAGTGCTTCGTCCGTCATCATCAATCACAATCACACGAACCTCGCCCTAGTCCCCACCTACTGGATCACCCAGGCAAAGAAGAATCTGCGCCTGGGCTACGGTCACACATCCCACGGAAGCCAGCTGGTGAGCGGGATCGAGGCTTTCCGGGGCGAGCCCGGTTCTGCGTACTATTACAGCTACACGGGCTCCGGGCTGCACCGGGGGGTATTTTTCAACGACTACTGGGCACATGGAGACCTCGGGCACAACGGGGATCTGGCATGGAGGGGTGCGACCATCGAAATGCTCGACCGCCCCGCCAATGACCGGAACGTGGTGATGTGGTCGTGGTGCGCAGGCGTCTCCGACAATACCCAAGGCGGCATTAACACTTATCTCAACGCCGTGGCGGCGCTTGAAACCGCCTATCCGGGAGTGCGGTTCATTTACATGACGGGCCACCTGGACGGATCGGGGGCCGCGGGTAATCTCCACAAGCGAAACCAGCAGATCCGAAATTTTTGCACGCTGAATAAGAAGGTTTTGTTTGATTTTGCGGATATAGAAAGTTTCAATCCCACCTCGAATACGAACTTCATGGTTTTGTTCGCCAATGACAACTGCGACTACGACAGCAACGGCGACGAGATCCCGGACCGCAACTGGGCACAAGCCTGGATCGCGCACCACCCGGACTCGGAACTTGCGCGAATCGCCGCCGACTGCGGCGACTGCGCCCATTCTCAGACCTTGAACTGCGTCCTGAAAGGAAGGGCATTCTGGTGGATGATGGCCAGGCTCGCCGGCTGGGATGGTATCCCCGTTCCGACGTTCACCATCAGGGCCGTCGTCCCCGTGGCTCACGAACAACCGAGGGCCGCGGGACGGTTCAAAATCACCAGGTCCGGCCCTTCCAACCGGGCCGTGACCGTGAGATACACGGTCGGCGGCACCGCCGCACCCGGGGACGATTACACCACGCTCAGCGGCTCGGTCAGGCTCGCGGCTGGAGTCAAGTCCGCGACTTTGACGGTGATTCCCGTCTCCGACGGCATCGCCGATTCCAACGAGACCGTTATAGTGAACCTTTCCGCGAGTCGGTACTACAACCGGGGGACGCGGTCGAAAGCCACGGTCACCATCAGAGACCACTAGCTTAAGCCAACGCGAAATCAGAGGGGGGAACGTCTCATGCACACACCGGAAACACCCCGTCGCCTTTTGGTGGCCGGACAATGGGTCACCGACGCCGAATCGATGCCGGTCATCGACAAGTACACGGGTGAAACGATCGCCACGGTGCCCGTGGCTTCCGCGCAGACCGTGGACAGGGCCGTGGCCGCGGCCTGCGAAGCGTTCACGGGCTATTCGAGAACCCCGGCGCACAAGCGTTCGCGCATCCTGGAGAAAGCGGCTTCCCTGCTCGAAAGCAACAGCGAGGAGATTGCCGCCATGATCTGCCGGGAGGTGGGCAAACCTTGGAAATATTCGATCGGCGAGGTTTCCCGGAGCATCGAGACCATCCGGTTCTCAGCGGAAGAGGCCAAACGGATACACGGCGAGACCGTGCCGATGGACGCGAGCGCCACCGGCGAGGGACGCATGGGGTTTTACCTGCGAAGCCCGGTGGGGGTCGTCGCTGCAATCACACCCTTCAATTTCCCGCTGAACCTGGTGGCCCATAAGGTGGGGCCCGCTCTGGCCGCGGGGAATGCGGTCGTCTTGAAGCCCGCGTCGACCACTCCGCTGACGGCCCTCCGCCTGGGTGAGATCATCCAGGAGGCCGGGCTGCCGCCCGGCGTCCTGAACATCGTCGCCGGACCCGGAGGCGCGGTGGGGGACCGGCTGGTGAGCGACCCGCGAGTGGCCAAGGTCTCGTTCACCGGCAGCCCGCCGGTGGGCGAAGCCATTATCCGCAAGGCGGGCCTCAAGAAAGTCACCCTGGAGCTGGGAAACAATTCGGGGACCATCATCGAACCCGACGCGAATCTGGATGAGGCGGTTGCGCGCTGCGTCATGAGCGCTTTTGCCAACTCGGGCCAGGTTTGCATCTCGCTGCAACGGCTCTACCTTCACCGGGACATCGCCGAAGAATTCACGGAACGTTTTCTGGATGCGACCGCCAGGCTCAAAGTCGGCAATCCGCTGGATCGGGATTGCGATATCGGTCCCATGATCGGCGAGGCCGAGGCGATCAGGGCCGAATCCTGGATCTCCGAAGCGGCAGCCGGAGGCGCCAGGGTTCTGATCGGCGGCAGGCGTGACGGTGCCGTGCTCTACCCTACCGTGCTCACAGACATCAGGCCCGATATGAAGGTCTCGTGCGGAGAGGTTTTCGCGCCGCTCGTTTCATTCTATCCGTACGACCGGTTTGAAGATGCCGTGCGAATGGTTGACGAATCCGCCTACGGCCTGCAGGCCGGTATCTACACGAAAGACATCCGGAAGGCGCTCTACGCCGTCGAACAGATCAACGCCGGCGGCATCATGATCAATGACACCTCGATTTTCCGCGTGGATCACATGCCCTACGGCGGGAACAAAAAAAGCGGCCTGGGCCGCGAGGGCGTTCGATTCGCCATCGAAGAGATGACGAACATCAAGATGGTCGTCATCAAACCCTGACCCCGGCAATACGGTCCGGCCATCACCGCACAGCGACGGCCGCATCCCCCGCCTTCACCGGATACCGTCGCCGGTGGGCCGGACCCGTCCGAAAAACAGCATCCCGCGTTATATCAATATTGACACCGATCCCGGCACATGGAGTACAATCTTCGCAGCCGATTGTCGTTTTGGTTTGACACCAAGTTGCGTTCAAGATCTTACAACACCTTCCCGGCCGGGGGTGACGCGGGCGGGGATAAACCCGCCACTGCGGACCGATGTGCCGGTCGGACGCGGCAACTCTGCTCTTTGTCAACTTTTGTGTTTGCATGGGGGGGCTTTATGCCCTCCCGCCCAATGCCCCCATCTTGAACGCAGCCTTGTATGAATCATCACGGGTACGAATATCCCACACCGCTGCCCGGGGGAATGTGTCTTCAACACTCGGAACGAAGGCACCCGGCTTCCGGTTCCGGCCGGGACTCACGAACCTGCCGGCCTTTCAACGAAGCAGAGGAGAAGACCATGGAGAAGAAAAACCTCAAGGTAAACGGAATGAACAGGACGGTGATCGCGGACCCGGAAGCCTCTCTTGCGGACGTTCTCCGGGAGCAGATGAGGTTGACCGGCACCAAGAAAGGTTGCGAAATGGCCCAATGCGGGGCGTGTTCGGTCATCATGGACGGAAAGGTCATCCGTTCCTGCGCGACCAAAATGAGAAAGGTTGAAAACGGGGCGGAAATCACCACCATCGAGGGAATCGGGACGCCGGAAAACCCGCACCCGATCCAGCTGGCCTGGATGGTGCACGGCGGTGCCCAATGCGGATTCTGCACGCCGGGATTCATCGTTTCCGCCAAGGGGCTTCTCGACGGGAATTCAAATCCTACACGGCAGGATGTACGCGACTGGTTCCAGAAGCACCGGAACGCCTGCCGGTGCACGGGCTACAAGCCCCTGGTGGACGCGGTCATGGATGCAGCCAGGGTGCTCCGCGGCGAGATGAGCCTGGAGACACTCAAGTTCAAGCTGCCGCCGGACGGCAAGGTGTGGGGAGGGAAATTCCCGCGCCCGAGCGCTCTCGCCAAAGTCACCGGCACCTGCGACTTCGGTGCGGACCTCGGGATCAAGCTCCCGCCCGATGCCCTGCGGATGGCGCTGGTCCAGGCCAAGGTCTCACATGCGAATATTCTGAGCATCGATACGACGGAAGCCGAAAAGATGCCCGGCGTTTGCAAGGTGGTGACTCACAAGGACGTGAAAGGAAAGAACCGCATCACCGGTCTCATCACTTTCCCCACCAACAAGGGGGATGGCTGGGACCGTCCCATCCTCTGTGACACGAAGGTGTACCAGTACGGAGACGCCATAGCCGTCGTGTGCGCCGACACCCTCGACCACGCCAGGGCCGCCGCGGAGAAAGTCAAGGTCGAACTGGAGGTACTGCCGGCGTACATGAGCGCGCCCGCGGCCATGGCCGACGACGCCATCGAGATTCATCCAGGAACCCCCAACGTCTATTTCGAGCAGAAAATCGCCAAGGGAGAAGATACCGGACCGCTTATGGAAAAAGCGGCCGTAACGGTCGAGGACGAATTCTATGTGGGACGTCAACCGCACCTGCCCATGGAGCCCGACGTGGGCTTCGCTTATTTCGATGATGAAGGCCGGCTCACCATTCATTCCAAAAGCATCGGCATCCATCTCCATCATGCCATGATCTGCCCCGGCCTGGGGATCGAGCCGGAAAAACTGCGGCTCGTGCAGAACCCCGCGGGAGGCACCTTCGGCTACAAATTCAGCCCGACCATCGAGGCACTGCTGGGCGTGGCCTGCATGGCCACGGGTAGGCCCGTGTTTCTCAACTTCGACTACCATCAGCAGATCACTTACACGGGCAAGCGCTCGCCGTTTTTTGTCAAGCTCAAGTACGGCGCGAACAAGGACGGCAGGATCATTGCCATGGAGAGCGACTGGACGGTCGATCACGGGCCGTATTCCGAATTCGGGGATCTTCTCACGCTGCGTGGAGCTCAATTCATCGGTGCGGGTTACGGAATACCCAACATTCGCGGCACGGGCCGCACCGTGTGCACCAATCACGCCTGGGGGTCCGCGTTCCGGGCCTACGGATCGCCCCAGAGTGAATTCGCGTCGGAAGTCCTCATGGACGAACTCGCCGAAAAAATCGGCGTCGATCCGCTCGAGCTCCGCTATCGTAACGTCTACCGTCCGGGGGACACGACGCCCAACGGCTGCCCTCCCGACGTCTACTGCCTCCCGGAGTTGATCGATCTCCTGCGGCCCCGTTATCGGGAAGCGCTGGAGAAAGCCGGGCAGGGATCGACCCGCGACTGCAGGAAAGGGGTCGGCATCTCCATCGGCATCTACGGCTGCGGCCTCGACGGGCCGGACTCCTCGGAGATCGCCGTGGAGCTGACTCCCGACGGCGTGACCGTTTTCAGCTCGTGGGAGGACCATGGCCAGGGCGCCGACATGGGGTGCCTGGCCACGGCGCACGAAGGGTTGCGTCCTTTGGGGATCGGCCCCGACAAGATCGAGCTGGTGATGAACGACACGGCAATCACCCCCAACAGCGGTCCCGCGGGCGGAAGCCGTTCCCAGGTCGTCACCGGCCAGGCGATCAGGGTCGGGTGCGAGATGCTCGTGAACGCCATGAAGAAACCGGACGGGACCTTCCGCACCTACGACGAAATGGTGGCCGGGAAGATCCCCCTGCGCTATTCCGGGAAATGGACTGCCGCGGCCTGCGTGGCATGTGACGGGAACGCCCAGGGCAACCCTTTCCCCGTCTACATGTATGGCGTTTTCATGGCGGAAGTGGACGTGGACGTGAACACGGGCAAGACACAGGTCACCGCAATGACCTGCGCCGCCGATGTGGGCTCCATCGCCAACAGGCTCGTCGTCGACGGGCAGATGTACGGAGGGATCGTGCAGGGCATAGGGCTGGCGTTGAGCGAGGATTTCGAGGATTTGAAAAAACACGGCAGTCTCATCGGCTGCGGCCTCCCGTACATCAAGGACGCCCCGGACACCATAAACATCATCTACCTCGAAACGCCGCGTCCCAACGGCCCCTTCGGGGCGGCGGGAGCGGGGGAGCTGCCGCTCACCTCGCCTCACGCAGCCGTCATCAATGCCATACGCAACGCCTGCGGAGCGCATATCACCAGGCTGCCGGCGCTTCCGGAGAAAGTGCTGGCCGGGGTCAAACCTACACTTTTCACAAATCTCCGTTAGCCGGGGGCGCAACGGAGCATGATCATTTCCCGGGCCGAGGGTATCTTGACACAAACCCTCGTGCCCGGGACACCCTCACCCGATTGGAACCGATCCCGCGGCGGCATTTTCGCAGAGCGCTCGCCCCCCTTTTCCATTCGAGGTGGGGATGACGATGCGGTATGCGGTGGAACCGCTCTGACGTTTGAATCGGGGAGGTCGATTGTTGCCGTGCGCACATCATGATTTGAGTCGACAGCGAGGGGATGGAGCCCGACCGGCCGTAGAGCGATACGGACCGCAACACAAGGGGACCGGGTATGGAACAGGATGAGTTGCGCAGACTGGAAGACCGCTGCATTCAGGAGCACGCACCCGCCTGCAGCGCCGCCTGCCCCCTCCACGTCGACGTACGGGCCATGACTGCGGAGACGACCCGCGGAGATTTCGCGGCCGCGGCAGGAATATTCAAGAAAACCGTGCCGTTCCCGGGAATCATCAGCCGGGTTTGCGATCACCCCTGCCAGGCGGTCTGCAAGCGCCGAGAAGCCGGCGATGCCGTTTCCATCCGGGCGCTTGAACGCGCCTGCCTTGAGCGCTCATCCGGCCTGGAGGACAAAATTCAGGCCTTGCCCCGCAAAGACCGGCGCGCCGCCATAGTCGGGGGGGGATTGAGCGGCCTTACGGCGGCTTTCGACCTGGGCAGGAAGGGATACGCCGTGGTTGTGTTCGAGCGGGAAAACCGGCTGGGGGGAAGCCTGCGGCGCTTCTCCGGGGAGGATCTTCCGCTTCGAACGGCGGCCGACGACTTTCTGATCCTGAAAGAGGTCGGAGTGGAAATCCGACTGGGAACCACCGTCGGGAAAGACATCGACTTCGGCGAGCTGTGCGCCGGGTTCGAAACGGTTTACCTGGGGCTGGGCGAGAACCCTCCGGACAGCTTCGCCCTCGCCGTCGATCGGAAAGGAAATGTGGACGTCGATCCCGCGACCTTTTCCACCTCGCGAGCGGGAGTATTCGCCGGAGGCGGCATGCTCAGGCGGGATACAAACCGTTCCCCCATCCAATCCATGGCCGACGGGAGGCGGGCCGCCATCTCCATGGACCGCTATTTCCAGCAGGTGTCGCTCACCGCCGGCCGCACGGGGGAAGGGTCCCACACCACCAGGCTCTATACGGTCACGGAAGGCATCGTTCCCCTTCCCGCAGTGCCCATGGCCGATGCTCGTCAGGGTTATTCCGCGGACGAAGCGGTGCAAGAGGCCGCCAGGTGCATTCAGTGCGAATGCCTGGAATGCGTCAAGGTGTGCGAATATCTCAAGAGCTTCGGAAGTTACCCCAGGCAGTACGTCAGGCAGATTTACAACAACCTCGCCATCGTGATGGGACACCGCCACGCCAATAAGCTGATCAACTCGTGCAGTCTCTGCGGCCTGTGCCGGGAGGTTTGCCCGGGGGATCTGCACATGGGCCTGGTTTGCGGGAAGGCACGACAGACCCTGGTGAGGCAGGGCAGGATGCCCCCCTCGGCCCACGATTTTCCGATCCGGGATATGCTCTTCAGCAACAGCGACAAGTGCGCCCTGGTCCGCCGGCAGCCTGGAGTCGTCACGAGCCGGTTTCTTTTTTTCCCCGGATGCCAGCTTGCCGCGTCCTATCCCGAACAGGTGAAGCGGGTCTACTCGCTGTTGCGGGATAAGCTTGCGGGAGGCGTGGGGCTCATGCTGAGGTGTTGCGGCGCACCCGCGGACTGGTCCGGGCGCGAGGAGCTGTTCCGGGAAGTCATGGAGAGCTTCACCGAGTCATGGCGCGACATGGGAAGCCCGGAACTGATCCTGGCCTGCTCCACCTGCTTTGAGACATTCAAAAGCCGCCTTCCCGGCACCGCCGTTTCGTCGCTCTGGGAAATACTGGACCGGCTGGGCCTGCCCCAAACCGGAAGGCCGGGGGAGTCGCCGGCGGTCGCCGTTCACGACGCCTGTTCCACCCGGCATGAACCATTCATACACGAGAGCGTGCGCAGTATCCTGGGGCGCCTTGGCATGCGGGTGGAAGAGCTGCCTTTGACTCGAGACCGTACCGAGTGTTGCGGCTATGGGGGCCTGATGTTTTTCGCCAATGCCGAGCTCGCCGGAAAGGTCATCGATCGGCGGATCGCCCGAAGTTCGCGGGACTACGTCGCCTACTGCGCCATGTGCCGCGACTATCTGGCCAAACGCGGCAAGCGCGTCGCCCACCTTCTGGACCTGGTTCTGGGAGCTTCCATGGAAGAGGCCGTCGGCCGAGGGGTGCCGGTATATTCTCAACGCCACGAAAACAGGGCGCGACTGAAAACCTCCCTGCTTGCGGAGCTCTGGGGAGAGGGAACGCCCGAGCGGGAAAGCTGCGGGAAGATCGCCCTGAGCGTGTCCGACCGCATCCGGGACATCATGGAGGAGAGGCTGATTCTCGTCGAGGACCTCCTGGAGGTCATCGAATACGCCGAAAGAACGGGAAACCGCCTGTTGAATCGGGAAACGGGCCACACCCTGGCACATCACAAACCGGCAAGCGTGACCTACTGGGTCGAGTATTCCGCGGAGGGCGATCGGTTCGTCATTCACAATGCGTACAGCCACAGGATGGAAATTGCCGAGGAGCCCAAATCGTGAACGCGCAGGCGACAAGTCCCGAAGGGGAAAAATGGTGGTGCGGAAAATGCCGGGTGCCCCTTGGCATGGATAAAGTGAATGTCTCGTATCTCGGCAGCTCATTTCCGGTGGACCTGCCCAGGTGCCCCCGTTGCGGCCTCGTCTTCGTCCCCGAGGAGCTCGCTCTGGGCAGGATGGCCGAAGTGGAGAGACTCCTTGAAGACAAGTGATCCCGCTTGCCTGGTTCCCGGACCGCCGACAGGGCACGCGGGGCTCCTGTATGAGAGGCTCGCAGCGAGTGGAGCGGCGGCTGATGTGATCCGCCCCGGAGGTCTGCCGTTGACGGAACGCGCTCTGACACTGTGCTCGTTCCCCCCGGGTTCCCGGTTGCTGGACGTGGGATGCGGCGTCGGCACCACCGTCCTGTGCCTGACCGACCGCCACGGACACCGGGCGGCCGGCATCGACCCTTCCGCGCTCATGATCGAGACGGGACGCAGGCGATACCCCGGTCTGTGGCTGATGAGGGGCCAAGGAGAAGCCTTGCCCTTCGCCGATGACGTCCTGGACGGCGTCCTGGCCGAGTGCAGCCTTTCCGTGTCGCGCGATGCGGACCGTGTTGTGCGCGAGATTCACCGCACCCTCACCGCCGAGGGAAGACTCCTCATGAGCGATGTGTACGCACGCAATCCCGAATTCCTGCCGGAGCTGCGCCGGCTTGGCCTGAGCGGCTGCCTCGGCGGAATAAAGTCCATGGACGAGCTGGCTTTCAGCCTGGGCGCTTCCGGCTTCGAGATCCTCCACTGGGAGGATCACTCAGCGGAACTCAAGCTGTTTGCGGCGCGGCTCATCCTCTCCGGCGGCTTCGCGGCCGATTTCCGGTGCCTGTGGGGAGAATGCGGCGGCGAGGGCCGGAACCCCGAAAAAACGCGGCAGGCCGTCTCCAGGGTCAGACCCGGATACTTTTTGCTCATTGCCGGAAAAAGAATGAAGAAGGCCGCCGGATTCCGAAGATCGACAACGAGGAGGGCAAGTCGGTGCTCAACCAGACGGTAAGAATGATCGAGCTCGCGCAACAGGGATTCCACTGCAGCCAGATTCTTGTGATCATGGGGCTCATAAACCAGGGAAAAACCAACTCCGACCTGGTCAGGTCCGTATCGGGCCTGGCCGGGGGTCTCGGGTTTTCCGGCGACACGTGCGGGGCGCTGACGGGCGGCGCCTGCCTGTTGGGATTGTACGCCGGACGGGGAGAGGCGAGCGAAGAGGAAGACCCTCGTCTCAACCTGATGATCGTCGAGCTCGTGGAATGGTTTGCCGGGGAATACGGCCGAGCGTTCGGGGGAACGCGATGTGAAACGATTTTGGGGAACGACCCACGAAACCGGACCGCTAGGTGCCCGTCGCTGGTGCTCGGTGTATACGAGAAGGTCAATGCCCTGTTGGTGGAAAATGGATTCGATCTTGCCGCGGGGCGCCCATGAATGAAGGAATCATTCTCTCCACCACGCGGAGCGTCTGCCCGGAATGCCTGGCCGTGACGCCGGCGATCAGAATCATGCGCGGGGATCGGGTGTTTCTCAGCAAAACCTGCCCCCGGCACGGAACGTTTGAAACGGAGGTCTGGCGGGGACAACCGTCCTACCTGTCCTGGAACAGGCCCAAAACCTGCGCTCCTCCCGATCCTCCCGCCACCCGTATCGAGGAAGGCTGCCCGAGGGATTGCGGCCTCTGCCCGGACCATCGTCAACAGACCTGCACGGCTCTCATCGAGGTGACCCACCGTTGCGACCTCGCCTGCGCATACTGTTACGCCGACGCAGGCACGGCTGATTTCCCGGATCCGGACCTTTACGCCCTCAGGTTCATGTTCGAGAGGCTGCTGCGCGCCGGCAACCGCTGCAACATCCAGCTTTCAGGAGGCGAACCGACGATCCGGGAAGACCTTCCCGACATCATAGCCCTCGGGCGTTCGCTCGATTTCTCCTTCATCCAGGTCAACACCAATGGAATGCGCCTGGGACGCGATCCCTCCTATGCGAGGCAACTCAGGGACGCCGGGCTCGCTTCGGTGTTCCTTCAGTTCGACGGGATGGAGGATTCCGTCTACGAGCGAATCCGGGGGCGCCGTCTTCTGCGCGAGAAAAAGCGCGCAGTCGAGCATTGCGGCGTAAACGGCCTCGGCGTGGTGCTGGTCCCCACGCTTGTCCCCGGAGCGAACGTCGCACAGATCGGCAAGATCATCCAATACGCCGTGGAGAACATCGGAGTGATTCGAGGGGTCCACTTCCAGCCCGTGAGCTACTTCGGAAGATACCCCGGGCCGCCGCGCGCCGAAGACCGGATCACCATTCCCGAGATCATTCGCGAGATAGCGGCCCAGACTTCCGGCGAGATGGCGATCGAGCACTTCAAGCCCCCCGGCTGCGAAAATGCTTATTGCTCTTTCAACGGCAGCTTCGTTCTGCTCCCCGACGGATCGCTCAAATCCAGGGCGACGCAAAGAACCGGGGCGTGCTGCCCGGAAATGGAATGCGCCGAAGAAGGAGCCGCCAGGGCAAGGCGCTTCGTCGCCCGGTTCTGGTCGGCTCCGGAGTCGCTCTCCACGGCTCCCGCCGTCGGGCCCGGCCTGGGGGAGTGGGAAACGTTCCTGGAACGGGTGAAGTCCCATTCGCTTTCCATTTCGGGGATGGCATTCCAGGACGCATGGAACCTGGATCTCGAGCGGCTTCGGGACTGCTGTATCCACGTGGTGACCCGGGACGGAAGACTTGTGCCCTTCTGCGCATACAACCTGACGGATGCGGGCGGAAAATCGATCCACCGGGAACGGACGCGCGCCCCCCTGTCCGAGGACGACGTTGGACCCTCTCCGCCCGGGCCGCATTCATGAAGATCACTCCCCTGCAGGACTGGATCGCGGCAAGAATGGGAAAGCACGGGCATCGCCTGTCCAGGGCCGATATCGAGCGCCGCCAACTGCTGGGGCTCCGTGAAACCGTTCGCCGCGCCTCGGCAAAGAGCCCTTTCTACTCCATTCATCTGGGAGAACTGTCGGAGGCCGACATCCACTCCCTGGATGACTTGCACCGTTTCCCTTTCACGACCGCGCATGACCTCAGACGGAATCCCCATTCATTTCTGTGCGTTTCTCAGGGTAATATCAGTCGCGTGGTGACGCTCGGCACTTCCGGCACCAGCGGAGAACCCAAGCGCGTTTTTTTCACCTCTGAAGACCTTGAATCGACCATCGACTTCTTTCGGCAGGGAATGTCCATCCTCGCGAAGCGAGGCGACCGGGTGCTCATCCTTTTGCCGGGAGAGCGTCCCGGGAGTGTCGGGGATTTGCTGCGCGAAGCGCTGCGACGCATCGGAGCGGAGGGAATCGTTCACGGTCCGGTCAATGACGTCCCGGGCACCCTGAAGAGGATGGCCCGGGAACACATCGGAGTGCTTGTGGGAGTGCCCGCGCAGGTGTTGTCCCTGGCACGGCAAAGTGATGGGAAGTCGGCCCCGCGGAGCATTCTGCTCAGCACCGACCATGTGCCGGCAGCGATTGTCGAGGCCCTCCGGCACATATGGAATTGTGAGGTCTTTACCCATTATGGTATGACCGAGATGGGCTACGGAGGCGGTGTGGAATGTGGCGCCCATCGTGGCTATCATATGCGGGAAGCCGACCTCTGTTTTGAAATCGTGCACCCGGAAACCGGCCGACCGGAGCCGGACGGAGTGATGGGAGAAGTGGTGTTCACGACGCTGACCCGCGTGGGGATGCCCCTGATAAGATATCGCACGGGGGACCTGGGCAGGTTCCTGCCGGATGCCTGTCCCTGCGGCACCGTCCTGAAGACCATGGACCGGATCGAAGGCCGTATCGACGGCCGGGTGCCCATCGCCGGCGGATCGGCGCTCACGATCGCGGAACTGGACGAGGCGCTTTTCCCGATGGACGATCTGCTTGATTTCGAGGCCTCAATCAGCCGCGGGGGCAATAGGGACCGGCTGCGCATCGAGCTGTGCCTCAGAGACGCCGGCAATCGGTGTGCTCGGGACCGGGCGCTGGACGCCCTGCGAACCGTCCCGGCAATTCGTTCGGCGGAGCTTCGAGGCGATCTCCTCGTGACTTTGGCCCTGCGTGCCTGCGTGTTGCCGGCGACCGGAAGCACCGCCAAGCGAACTCTTGTCGACAATCGCAACCCGGAGCGTGTTTTATGAACCTGTTCAAGACCATGGTCAAGCTGTTGGAGGCGAACACTCCATTCGCCCTCGCCACGATCGTCTCCCGGTCCGGCTCGGCGCCGCGCGCCCCCGGCACCCGAATGATCGTCCTTGCGGACGGTGCCGTCGAGGGAAGCGTCGGAGGCGGGATCCTGGAAGCTGGAGTTCTGGAGTTGGCCGGAGACTGTTTCGAACATGGCAAAGCGCGAATCGGGGCGTTCAACCTCACCTCCGCCGACGCCCGCGAGATGGGCATGACCTGCGGCGGTCGGGTCCGCGTGCTCGTCCAGCTCATCCACCCGGCCGAGGCTCGTCACCTGGAGCTGTTCCGGGCGGTGCGGTCCACTCTCGAGAACAGAAGGCAGGCGTGGTTGATTGCTGAAGTCCCCCCGGAAGACAAAAGCGCGGTCCCCGCGGGAATGGGTTTTTGCCCCACGGATGGCCCATGCGTTGGAAACCTGGACGAAGAGACCCTGCGAAAGGTCGTCCTTCTGGCCGGCACGGGCCCGCCTCAACCGGTCTGCTGCGAAGGGCGGAGCTATCTCGTCGAACCCCTCTGCCACGAGGCCGTCGTCTTCATTTTCGGGGCCGGGCACATTTCACGGCAACTGGCTCCCCTGGCAAAGCGTGTGGGGTTTCACACCGTCGTGCTGGACGACCGTGAGGAATTCGCCAACCGAGAGCGGTTCCCCGACGCCGACCGGATCGTCGTGCCGACCGGCTTCGATTCCGTCATCTCGCGGCTGGACATCGACGAGAACAGCTACCTGGTGCTGGTGACCCGCGGGCACCACTACGACGGCATGCTGCTCGGCGAGGCATTGAGAACCAAAGCCGGGTACATCGGCATGATCGGCAGCAGGCGGAAGCGGGATGGGATCTATGCGGAGCTGGCTCGAAAGGGATTCACATCGAGCGATTTCACGCGGGTCAATTCCCCCGTCGGGTTGAATATCGGCGCCGAGACCCCCGAGGAAATCGCGGTGAGCATCGTGGCCGAGCTGATTCAGGTCCGGGCGGGAAGGAACGGATGACGAGCACGGCCGGGATCGCTGCGGTGATTCTCGCCGCGGGCCGTTCGACGAGGATGGACGCGTCGAAGCCCCTGCTGCGCCTTGGCGCAATGACGGCGATCGAACAGGCCGTGAGCCGGTTCCGTGAGGCCGGCGTCGAAGACTTGACGGTGGTCGTGGGCTTCCGCGCCGACGAAATCACCCCCGTTCTGGATCGCATCGGGGTGAAATGGGTGCTCAACGCCGATTTCGACCGGGGCATGCTCTCTTCCGTCCTGGCCGGGATTGAACGTCTCCAACCCGACGTCGACGCGTTCTTTTTGCTCCCGGCGGACATCCCGCTCATCAAGCCCGGCACGTTGCGGGCGCTCTTGCGCGCATACCGCCTCCACGCCGCACCGGTCGTCTACCCCGTTTTCCTGGGACTGCGGGGGCATCCGCCCCTGATCTCAAGAACTTGCACCGCGGGTCTCGCCGCAACCCGCGAAGGGGGAATGCGGGAACACCTGCGCGCTCACGAGGAACGCGCCGTGGAGGTGGCGGTGACGGACGAGGGGGTTCTCATGGACTGCGACACCCCCGAGGACTATCGCAAGTTACGGGCCTATGCATCGAGGGAGGATCTACCGACGGAACGCGAGTGCCGGGCGTTCTGGGACCGATACGACGTGCCCCTGGACGTCCGGTCCCATTCCGACGTCGTCGCCGAGGCGGCACGGCTGTTGGCCGTCTCCCTGAACCGGCTCGGTCTCGACCTGGACCTCGATCTTGTCCTTGCGGCCGGGAAATTGCACGATCTTGCCAAGGGGCAACCACGCCACGCCGTCGCGGGCGCCGCAATCCTCGAGGACGCGGGCTACAGGCGGGTGGCGCGGGTGGTGGCCGCTCATACGGACATTGTGCCCGATACTCAGGCCATAAGGGAAGAGGACCTGGTCTATCTCGCCGACAAGCTGGCGGACGGCGACGAGCTCGTGTCTCTCGATGAACGATTCCGCAAATCCTTCGAAAAATATGCGAATTCCCCGGAGATTCGGGAGGCCGTCAGGCGCCGCTTCGAACACGCCGCGCTCATCCGGGAACGGGTGCAAAGCACCCTGGATTGTTCCGTGGACGAGCTCCTCGCGAGACACTCGAATGTTTTGCGCATGCTCGTCGCGCAGCGCCGCAACATCTTCCTGATCCGGCACGGGGCGATCCGGTTGCCTGAGAAACCGAAGCGGTTTGTCGGCCAACTGGACCTGGCGTTGAGCGATCGCGGCATCGAGCAATCGGAACAATTGCGCGAACGACTCAGGCACGTCCGCCTGTCGGCCGTATTCTGCAGCGACCTGGCGCGATCCCGGGAGACCGCGGCCATCATCGCCCGACCCCATGGACTTTGCCCCGAGGCGCGCCCTGAAATGCGGGAGATCGCCCTTGGAGAATGGGACGGCCTGACGTTCGATGAGGTTCGCGAAAAGCACCCGGCGGCGTTCGCGGAACGCGGCCGGGATATCGTTCATTTTCGCCCGGCGGGTGGTGAGAGTTTCATGGATTGCTGCCTGAGGGTCATCCCCTCCTTCACTTCCATTATCCGGGAGACCCGCGGGGATCTCGCTCTCATAGGGCATGCGGGCGTCAACCGGATAATACTCTGCCAAATCCTCGGCAGACCCCTGGCGGACCTTTTCGGGATCGAGCAGGATTACGGTTGCCTGAACGTCATCAGGCAGGATGGATTTGCCTTCGAGCTCGTGTCATTGAACGAAAAACCGCACCTGGAAGGAAAAACATCCGGGGCCCCTCCCTGATTTCCCGGCACACGGACGTCTCGCCCCATCCCACGGACACCCCGCGGTGGCGCATGACGCAAGACCGCATCAGGCCGAGGTGCGCTCAAGATGACACGACATCTGGCCGTCGGGAGGCGACGCGGACGGGGATAAACCACGCCACTTGTATGTGCCCGTCGGATGCAATCGGTGGTGACGCGGGCGGGCATAAAGCCCGAGGGCCGTGCGAATCCGTAGGGTGGGCACGGTCCCACCGTGCCCACGGTCCGGCCGGGAGCTTCCCCATCGGGCCGATGGTATGGCCGGGAGGGAACAGCGTGCCCACGATCAGGCCGAGCCTCGTACCCCGCACTCGTCATGATCGCTGTGAAAGCGTGCGGTCATGGGGGCGTTCCCCGCGTCGGTTCCGGATCGTTCACGGCACGAGGCGCTGGGGCAAGGGTATTGGGACCGTGGGCTGCGCTGTCGCGCATCCCACCCTACTCGACTCAAGGGTTGACAAAGAACACAGTTGCTACGCACCGATGGGCCCATCAGATGCAATCGGTGGGTAACGCGGGCGGGCATAAAGTCCGCCCCTACGCACCGATGAGCGCGTCAGACATACAAGTGGCGGGCTTTATGCCCGCCCGCCCGATGCACTCATCTTGTACGCAATTATCCATGCCCCCTGCGACACCCGCGAAGCATGAAAACAGACTCACCCGGGAATCTATTTTCTAGGTAAATTGCATCAGGCGATCTTCGTCACGGTCACAAAGTGCTCCTGCATGGCGACCCCTCCTCCGGCCTCGTCCCAGACTTCCAGACCGCCGCGCATGAACAGGCTGTCGGAGAGACCTTTGCCGAACGCCCTGGTTTCCACGGGGAGAGCGTGCCCGAAACCATGCACCATGAAAACCGCTTCGGGGTGGATGAAATCGGTCAGCCTGACCTTGATTCTGCCTCGGTACCCGCTGCCGGACACTTCCACCTCTTCGCCGTTCTCGAGGTTCATGTTCTCCCCTGCCTCCCTGTTCATCCAAAGGACGTTCTCGGGCATCTGCTCGTGAAGCAGGGGATTGTTCATCGTATGTCCCTGGGTGTGCACGGGGCAGCGCCCGAACGTGATCCTGAATTTCCCCTCTTCCGCCTTCTTCGGCGGTTCATAAGGTTTCAACGACGGCAGCCCCGGACCTTCCAGCCTGTCGGACACCAGCTCGATCCTGCCCGAGGGAGTCTTGAGCGCCGTTTCATCCAGCTCCCGGTAAAGCGGCTTGTCGATGAGAGGAACCATTCCGGTGGCCGCGAAATCCTCGATGCGCACTCCCGTTCCCTGGAGCTGATAATTCCACAGGTCTTCGATGGTCTCAAAACACAGGGGAACCATACCGAGCCTTTTTGCCAGGCCCCCCAGGATCTCCCAGTCGGCACGGGTATCGAATCGAGGTTCGACGGCTCGCTGCCGCACGAAAAAATATGGCTTGAGCCCATTCTTGCACGCCAGGATGCTCTCCCGTTCGAGGTAGGGAGAGAGCGGCAGGACGACGTCGGAAAACCACGCCGTGTCGGACCAGCTGAAGGTGACCGCGACGAGAAGGTCGAGCTTTTCGAAGATTCCCTTCAAGGCTTCCGGATCGGGAAACCCCATCAGCGGATCGTGCCGATAGGCAATATAGGCTTTCAAGGGATAGGGGTCCCCGGTTTGCATCGCCTTGAACGCAAGATGCAGCAGCCCGGCGCCTGGATCGAATTGAGGGTGGCGCCAGCCGACGCCGTCCGCTCTTTTTTCGCCGGGTTTGGGAAAAAGATCCACGAGTTTTTTCAGGCCCTTGCGGCCGACGGCGCCGGGCGTGTTCGCCAGGGGCAGACCTCCCTTCGCTCCGATTGCCCCCAGCAGAGCATTGATGATGTACGCGGACCGGCAGACGTAGAATGAATCCGTGTACCGCGCGGTCATCCAGCCGGGATGCCACAAAACGGCGGGCCCGGCTTCCGCCAGGGAACGGGCCAGCGAGGCGATTTCCTCCGCGGGAATCCCGGTTTCCCCTTCCGCCCACCGCGGCGTGTAGGGGCGCACGAACGCTTCGAGTCGATCCAGGTCCTTGATGTGCCGCCCCGCAAAATCCTCGTCGTAAAGTCGCTCCCGGAGCAGTACGTGAATGACCGCCAGGTTGAACGCGTAATCGGTCCCGGGGCGGATCATGAAGAAGCGGTCCGCCTTGGCGGCCGTGCGGGTGTGCCGGATGTCGACGACGGTCAGTTGGCAGCCGCGGGAAATCGCCGCGACAAGGTCGTTGACCTCTTTGACGTTGATCGATTCGAAAAGATTGCGGGTCTGCAAAACGACATGCCCGGCGTTTCTGTAATCGTAGACCAGGTCTTTTCTCGAAAGGCCGAAAAGAGAAAGCGCCGCGTGCTCCACGTTGCGCGCACACGAGGCGTCGTGATTGGAATAGTTCGGAGAACCCAGGCCTCTCACGAAAGCCTGGTGCAGGTCCCGAAAGGGCCCCCCGCGGTCTGAAAATAGGATGCTCCGGCCGCCGTGCGCTTCCATGATCCGTTTCAGGGCAACGGCAACGTGGTCGAGCGCCTCATCCCAGGAGACGCCGCGCCACTTGCCCTCCCCTCTTTTCCCGGCACGGATGAGAGGGTGCCGCGGGCGCTCGTCGTCCTCAACCAGGGCGATTCCGGCACCCCCGCGCGCGCAGAGCGCTTTCTCAATCCCCGCCGCGTGAGGATTTCCCTGGATGAACGTGCACACTCCATCTTCCGACTCCACTTCAATGGGACAACGGACACTGCACATCCCGCAAACACTGAACACCTTTTTCTTCGCCATTTTCAACTCCGAGGGGGGAACGGATTCCATTGGGCCAGGCTGAAACTCCCGTCGCGAGAGGCTTCCGGCCGAGGCGCGCCGGCTGCATCGCCCGGCCCGCTTCCAGCGAGGATTAACAGGAATGCGGCCATTGTGTCAACCCCGACATAATGAACGCAATCATCCATGATGCTCGCCGCGCCCGCGGAGCATGCAAACAGTTTCACCCGGGAATCCATTTTCCAGGCAACGATTGCGCGTGTTCGCCCAGAATCGACGCCATGGCCGTCCTGTTGCCGATGTCCAACCGAGAAGAAGCAGAGGAGCAAAAGCGAGCATCGTGAGTCCGGCATTCTCGCGGCGAAAAGCCCGCCGCTCGGCACCCCGGCAGCACCGGGTATCCGGTGAATGATGGCCTGCTGCATCCGCTTGTCTTTGGGTGATGATGAACCAAGTCTTCTCGCACTTCATCCCGACGAACTCCGCTACTGGGTTTCGGTTGGTCCTCCGAATCCCCGCGTCCCGCCTGGTGCGCCGGACCGAGCGCACTTCCGCGGTCGATTTGCCCAAGGGCCGATTTCGGATATCGCCGCGGCAGCGTGCGACCATCGCCATGCTTCAAAACTCCCCGAGACGCAACAGCAATCCTTCGCATACCCCTCACGAGTCTAAACCGCAGGAACACTCATGAACTCAACAAGATCTCCAATCCAAGACTAAGGATAAAACAATAAGATCTATCCACGCGAGCGAGTTAGTGTCCAAGTGACTTTATTCAATTGAAATGAATGTTCAAGGATAGGCCAATAAGTATCATAATCATATTTCTTTTTTCGATAACTTTATTCCATTTAATGAAGTTACACCCACATCACATTGCATGAGAATGATGCAGTTGTACATTTTTTCCGTAAATGTTCTGTTAAATTCTTTTAATACAAAAATTCGAAAAGAATATATTATAATTTCCAAAATATGGTGTATTGATGCTTTTCAATGAACCATATGATCCAAAGATCCAGACGCCGAATCCAGTTTCAACCGAACATTTTTCGATCAGCAGTACAGGGAGCAGTCATGTTCAAGAGCATTTGTCCTGAGAGTGTTTTTCCCATGGTCGTTATGATGATCTTGTGCCTGCCGTCAGCCTCGCATTCAAATCCGTGTATCAGGTTCGGCGTGCCGGAAAATTACGCAATGCCCGTGGAAGGCTGCGATTCCGTGGCGTCGGGAGAGTGCCAGTATGCCCCTCCGTTTGTTTGCACCGATGCGAATCCCTCCTACACCTGGGAAATCATACGCCCCGCCGATCCATCTCTCGGGAAGGGAGGCAGCATCGACCAGACGGGCAAGCTCACCGTCGATGGAGCCTCGTGCGGGACAATAACCGTCAAAGTCACGGGCAGTTGCGGTCTCAGCGCAGAAAAAAAGGTCCGGATGGGCACCGCCGACGGGGAGAACCCCACGAGCGCACTGCTTGACATCCAGTACTTTGGCTGCGGCACCGACATTTGTTGGAACCTGGGTTCACATAAATGCTATGTCGACGATTCCGTCATCGGTTTTAACTGGACATTTCAAAATGCAACTGAATGCCTTGAGTGTCCTCATCTGGGTTGGCCCTGCCCCGATTTTCAAGTTACCAACGGGAGCAGAAAGAACTACAAAATGTGGATCGCCCGATGGGGGTGCAAGGAATGAGGCGCGTCACCGTGGGATAAGGTTTCTCGTGACCTTGCCTCCGCCGCAACATCCCGGACATGGACCGTAGCGATATCCGGAAACAACGAGGCTGTACGCGCGGCAATGTCGTGCCGAAATCCCGAAAGCTGTAGTGCGATGGGCGGGCGCCAACAAACCGTCCGCGCCGTCACGGCTGCCGGCAATCTTTGGTTTGGATGCACCCACAAGGCCCTCAGGAATCTCATGGTATTCGGATCTCTTATCGCGAAGGAGCTGAAAATGGCAGGAACGAACGCTCGTAGGGCCCTGTTGATTTTCCTGGCGGCATTTGCATTCTTGAGCCCAATGGTATGGGCCGACTTAGCCATGGAGCCGATGCAACGGTTCGCAGACGACAATGCATCCCACAACCGGCAGGAAATCAGTTCACTGAGTCTCGATCCCGTGCAGAATCTTGTCCTGGCCGCCCACGCCGGCGGCAAGGCCGCAAC
>ERZ795032.1022-NODE-1022-length-22393-cov-399.065986_pt1 | contig 22393 bp, 17 predicted proteins | sample MGYA00375124_ERZ795032 | MGnify/ENA primary metagenome ERZ795032 (study PRJEB30167, sample SAMN05720154) | activated sludge metagenome | isolation source: Anaerobic digester | place: China | collected 2015-12-16 ...
GTCGGTCGACCGCCAGACATCGTTCTGCCGGTCGCTGTCGTCACCCTCACCGCCCATGAGCACGATACTTCCGTCCGGCATCGCGACGGAGGTGTGGCCGAACCGCTCCGCCCACCCGGAACTTGCGTTCATGCATGTCCAGTTCCCGCCGCCATCGATCGATCGCCAGGTGTCGTTATACAATAAGTCGGAGAGTTCGTCGCCAGCGTCACCGCCCGTGAGCACGATGCTCCCGTCCGGCATCGCGACGCTGGTGTACCGCCATCTTCCCTCCCACCCGGAACTCACGTTCACGCGCGTCCAGTTCCCGCCGCCATCGTCCGATCGCCACGTGTCGTTCAGGTAGTTGCCGTCCCTGTCCCGCCCGCCCATGAGGACGATGCTTCCGTCGGGCAGCGCGACCGCCGTATGACCCGATCTTGGCGTCCACCCGGAACTTGCGTTCACCACCGTCCAGGTTGTGCCGTTATCGGTCGACTGAAAGGTGTCGTTAGAGGCGCCGGTATAGCCATCACCATAACCTCCCATGAGTACGATGCTTCCGTCCGGCATCGCGACGCTGGCGTGATGCCATCTCGACCACCCGGCATTATCGGTCTGTTCCGTCCACGTCCCGTTATACGTCTCGTCGCCGAAGAACCACGCCCACCCGGTCGGGCTGCCGGTCGAGGTGTCGGTGAACTGTACAGCCAGGGGCGCTGCCCCGGAGAGTGGCGCGCCGCTGAACGCCGCGTCAGGTGCGGCAGCGCTTACGGTGCCGATCAGCAGCAGGAGAGCCAGAATCGGCAAGCAAAACGTCGTTAAGGAAATAGCCGTTTTGAATTCAGACATTTTTGAATAAGTATTTTAACCCACCATAAGTGTTACGCTTTTACATCGGCTACCCTGCGGTCATTCTGATCAAACGCTCATTACCTGGATGGCAGTTTTCCGTAACGGCTCTCTTCTAAGGTTATTCTCCCAGCCGGGGTGTGGAGCCGGGTCGGCGCAGAGGTTACGCCGATACGGGCGGGTACCGTCTCCATGAGCGAACCTGAGCATGCTGTTGATCGGGATGGGGCCCGGTAATCTCGGGGAGATGCTCCGCGGTCGCGGACATAGCCCGTGGCAATTTCGTCTTAAAAAAAGGGGTTTTCTGTTCACCGCATCAATCATAGTCGCGGAAGAGCGCCGGGTTCTGCCGGTAACTCTACCTGCGCCTGACCAGGTAGCCTCCGGCGGCGAGCAGCAGGACGGCCACGAATGCAAGGGCAACTGTCCCGGCCGAGAATCCCGGCGCCGGTTTGCCGGCCGGAGCGGCCGTGGTCTCTGTCGCGGTGGGCTCTGCCGTCGCCGGCGGCGTTGTCGCTGTCGGGGTCGTTATGGCCTCACCGGCTTTCTCGACCCCGCTGATCGCAAAGAGGGAGAACCCGGGGGTCGTTGCCGTGAAGGTGACCGATGTCCCGGAGGTACCCTTGACCGTCGTCGGGAGCGCCTCCCACGCCGTGCCGTTGTAGTGGTAGAGCACGATATCTTCAGGGGTGAACCCGTGCTCATCCAGCCACGCGGCCGGGACGGTGAAGGTGATCGTCGCGCCGGTGATCGTCTCGAACCGGGCCGGCACCAGGTCGACGTACTGGTATGGGGTGCCCGGCGCAGGGGGGATCCCGGAGCCTGGAGAGGGCTGTTTCCAGCCGGTGACGACGAACGTCTTGAGCCCGGTGCCGGTGACGTTGACCTTGCTCACGGCGGAGTTCCCACCGACGTTATAGCCGCCGTCCGGCCCGGCCGTCGAGCCGCCGCCGCCACCGCCGCCGCTGTAGACCGGCCTGCTGGTCGGGGTTGCGGTTGGAGTCGGTGCGGCGGAGACCGTGATGTAGCCGGCCCGGGAGAGCATGTCGGTTCCGTCTGCGTTATCTACCGTCAGGTTGACGGTGTAGGTTCCGGCAGCGGCGTAGGTGTATGTGGCGTTCCTCTCCGCTGCGTCCGTGGTGTTGTGCCACGCGCCGTCGCCGAACGACCAGTTCCAGGCGGTGGGCGAACCGGTCGAGGTGTCGTTGAACAGTATGGCAAGCGGCGCGGTGCCGGAGGTCGTATTGGCGATGAAGTTTGCCACCGGCGGAACTGGTGCGGCGGAGACTGTGATGTAGTCGGTTCTGATGCTCGTGTCGCTCCCCACCGCATTGCTGGCCGTCAGGCTGACGGTGTAGGTTCCGGCGGCGGCGTAGGTGTGCGTGACGTTCCTCTCCGCCGCGTCCGTGGTGTTGTGCCACATGCCGTCGCCGAACGACCAGTTCCAAACGATCGGCGAACCGGCCGAAGTGTCATTGAACTGTACGGCGAGCGGCACGGTGCCGGAGGTCGGGGTGCCGGTGAAGTTTGCCGTCGGGGCGACCGGTGCGGCGGTGACGGTGATGTAACCGATCTGTCGCGTGGCGCTGTAGCCGTCGGCGTTGAACGCCTGCAGCGCTACCGGGTAGGTGCCAGGCTCGGTGTAGGTGTGCGTGGGGTTCCGGGCGTTTGATCCTGCGGTTTCAAGGCGCCAGACGTTGTTCGAGCTGCCAAACCCGCCCATGATTACGATGCTCCCGTCCGGCAGCACGACCGCCGTATGGAAGGCCCGTACCGGCCATTCGGCGTGCTCGGTCACCTGCGTCCATGTCGTGCCGTTGTCGGTCGATCGCCAGACGTCGTTCCTCGGGTTGTTGTCATACCCGCCCATGAGTACGATGCTTCCGTCCGGCATCGCGACGCTGGTGTGGCCCTGCCGGTTCGACCATTCGGCGTGCTCGGCCACCCGCGTCCAGGTTACGCCGTAATTGTCTGATCGCCAGACGTCGTTATCCCCGTTGCGGCCCATGAGTACGATGCTCCCGTCCGGCAGCACGACGCTGGAGTGGTCATATCTTGCCCCCCAGGGGGCATCGGGCAACTGCGTCCAGGTTGCACCGTAATTGTCTGACTGCCAGACGTCGTTCAAGCCGCTGCCGTCGCTGTTACTACCGCCCATGAGTATGATGCTCCCGTTCGGCATCACGACGCTGGTGTGGTCATATCTTGCCGTCCAGGGGGCATTGTTTATAACCCTCGTCCAGGTTGCACCGCCGTCGGTCGACTGGTGGACGTCGCGATACACATCGGGCCAAGAATCCTTCCCTCCCATGAGTATGATGCTTCCGTTCGGCATCACGACGCTGGTGTGACCTTGCCGCAACCCAAACGGGAAGGGACTGTTCGCAATCTTGTCCCACGTAGTGCCGTTATCAGCCGATCGCCAGACGTCGGCATTCCCGGAGCCGCTTATGAGGACGATGCTTCCGTTCGGCATCACGACGCTGGTGTGATCGTATGCCGACCACCCAGGGCTCCCGTTCGCCTCTGTCCACGTCCCGTTATACGTCTCGTCGCCGAAGAACCACGCCCACCCGTCCGGTGTGCCGCCGGCCGAGGCGTCGGTGAACTGTACAGTCAGGGGCGCTGCCCCGGAAGTCGTGCTGCTGTAGAACGCCGCTTCCGGTGCGGCGGCGCTTGCGGTGCCGACCAGCAGCAGGGCTGCAGCGACCAGGCACAGCGTCATCAATGGTATGCTTTTCGAAGGATTCCCTATATGCTATTAGAAGGAAGTAAGAATCTATATGCGTTCGGTTTTGTTACCGGAGATCTGGCCATATCCCCTTTAAATAGATCAAGATTATCGGGTTGTACCAGGCGTGCGATCCCTCTTTCACGCCGGGTCTGGATCGAAAAAGATGAGCGTTTTTCGTCTCTCACCGCACCAATGGTAGTCGCGGAAGAGCGCCGGGTTCTGCCTGTGCTGCCACCAACGTCGGACCAGGACTCGCGTTCGCTTCTGTCCACGGTTCGCTGTACGTCTCGTCGCCGAAGAACCACACCCGGCCGGTCGGCGAAGGTTACGGTCAGGGGGTGCTATGCTGAACGCTGCTTTCAGAGCAGCAGCGCTGCTAAGTGCCGACAGGCCATAGCGAGCCCGATCTTCTCCGCCGGGACCTTCATTGCGGTCATCGCTACTTCGCTCATCCGGGAGGGTATCCTCTTCCAGAACATGGGGGTTAACGCGTGGCTGGTGTCCCGGGCGCGACTAAAGAATGAGGTATAAATTCCCCAAGGGCGGTACATACATTACCGGGAGCGGATCGGGGATCGTGCCTGCCGGGGGTGCTGTCCTGGCCAGTTGGGTTCTCCCCGGGCCTGCTGATCCGCCCTGTACGGCAGCGTGGAAGGGTGAGTGTCCGGAGAGCATCATCACGGGTGGATGATCGTGAAACACAGCGGCAACCGACCTCAAGCCGGGATACCTGAGTTTGCAACCGATATGGGCGGATGCCGGGCCCTGCATGTGAGTGAGACCATGAGCGGACCGTTGAGGGTGTTGTTGATCGGAGGGAGATTCGGCGACGTCCGGCGTATCGGGGAGATGCTCGCCGGGTGTGGGCGGGAAGTCGCGCTGGCGCACTGCGAGCGTATCGAGGACGGGCCTGCCGCCGTATCGGGCGACGAGGTCGAGGTCGTCCTCCTCGATCTCGCGGACGGCCGGGGAGCGGGGATCGTCGGCCGCCTGCGGGAAGCGGCGCCGGAGACGCCGATCATCGTGCTCACCGCCGCGAACGACGACCCTGTCGTGTCCGATGCGATGGAACGCGGCGCGCAGGACTACCTGGTCAAAGGGAAGACGGACGCGGAACTCCTCTGCCGGGCCGTCAGGTATGCGCTGGAGCATCGAAGAGCCGCGCGTGCGCTCCGGCACTCGGAGGAGACCTACCGGAGGCTGGTCGAGAACCTCAACGAAGGCGTCGTCGCTGTCGACGAGGCCGGGATCATCACCTTTGCAAACCCGGCGATGGAAGAGATCCTCGGCCGTTCTGCCGGGGGCCTTGCCGGGCTCTCCATCGCCGGGTTCATCGATACCGGCAGCCATGGCGGGGAAGGCGGGAGCCCGTTCTGCCGCCGGACCGACCAGAGACAGGAGTTCGAGACGGACTTCCTCGCCGCCGGCGGCGGGCGGGTCCACGCGCTCGTGGTCACGTCGCCGCTCGTCGACGCGGACGGCGCCTTCTCCGGCTGCCTTGCAGGTGTTCTCGACATCACCGACCGCAAAAATGCCGAGGAGGCACTCAGGCAGAGCGAGCAGAAGTACCGGCTCGTCGTCGAGAGTCTCAGCGAAGGGATATGGGTGCTCGACCCGGACGCCTGCACATCGTTTGTCAACCCCCGGATGGCAGAGATGCTCGGCTACGCCCCGGAGGAGATGATCGGGAGGTCCATCCACTCGTTCATCCCGGCCGCGCACACTGCAACAATGGAGGACCGCCTGAGATTCCGGAGAGACGGCGCCCGGGAGGAGTACGAGTGCGAGTTCATCACCCGGGAGGGCGGCCGCATCACCGGGTTGATGATTGCCTGCCCGTTCAGCGACGATGCCGGTGAGTTTCAGGGTTCGATTGCCGGCGTGATGGATATCACCGAACGGAAGCGGGCGGAAGAGGATATCCGCACCCGGAACCAGCAGCTGACAGTCTTGAACCAGATCATCAGCGTCTCGGCCGCCTCCCTCTCCCTTGCGGAGCTCCTGGAGGAGTCGCTTGAGAAGACGCTGGAACTGATGGGACTGCATGTCGGGATCGTCTACATGCTCGACGCCGAGCGGAAACGAGCCCTGCTCCAGCACCAGAGTGGAATGCCTCAATCGTGTATGCCCAAAAACCGCATCATCAAGGTCCACCACTGGCCGTTCAACTTCATATTCATCGCCGGTCAGCCTCGCTACATCGAGCGGCATTCGGACCTCAACTCCATCGAGGCGAGCATTCTTGAAGAACTCGAGGTCTCGGCGCTCGCGTGCGTCCCCCTCATCGCCGAATCGGTCGTTGTCGGGGCGGTCTATGCCGGCAGCGCGGAGAAGGATTCTTTCTCCCGTGAGGAGAAGACGCTTCTAGAGACGATCGGTAAAGAGATCGGGTCGGGCATCCTCAAAGGGATGCTGCACAAGAAACTCGAGGCGGCGAACCGGGAGGCGAACCTCTACCTCGACATCATGACCCATGACATCAAGAACGCCGAGAACGTATCGAGCCTTTATGCAGATCTCCTCATCGAGATGCTGGGAGGAGATGCCGCGCTGTACGCGAAGAAGATCCGGAACAGCGTCCGCAAAAGCGCCGAGATCATCGGGAATGTCACGACGATCCGGCGTATCCACCATGATACGCCCGAGCTCGGCCCGGTCGACCTCGATGCCGTCATCCGGGAGGAGGTCGCCGCCTCCCCGGATATTGCGATCGAGGTCGGGGTCAGCCGCCGCCAGGTCTGGGGAGACGAACTCCTCTCTGAAGTCTTCGCCAACATCATCCGCAACGCCGTCAAGTTCGGCGGTCCGCGAGTCCGGATCACGGTCAAGGTGGAGGAGTATGACGACGAGAACGTGCTCGTTTCGATCGAGGATACCGGCCCCGGCGTTCCGGACGGGATGAAGGAGTCAATCTTCCACCGCTTCGAGCGGGGATGGGTCGAGGGGTGCGGCGACGGGCTCGGGCTTTTCATTGTCCGCACCCTCATCGAGCGCTACGGCGGCACGATCCGGGTGGAGGACCGGGTGGAGGGGCGGCCGGACCTCGGTGCGGCGTTCAGGTTCACCCTCCGCGAGTACCTCCCCTCCGGGGACGACGAAGACGACGAGTATCCGGACGGGGAGGTGTGCGAATGAGGTTCCCGCTCCCTCCTGGAGCACCCTCGGTTGCCGGTCAGGGCCGTGGCTGACGTTTTTTCACAGTAGCAAAAGGTTTAAGAGGACAGGATTCGCTATGTAGCCTTGTGGCATCCGTATACGCCCGTGCAATCCAGTTCCTTGCGGCGGTAGGCGTCTGCCTGCTTGCAGCGGCGGTCGGTTCGCTCTTCACGATGCCGGCCATCCCTACCTGGTATGCCGGACTCGTAAAACCCGCCCTGAACCCCCCCGCATGGGTCTTCGGCCCTGTCTGGACGGTGCTCTACATCCTGATGGGCGTCGCGCTCTACCTCGTCTGGATCAGGGGGTGGGACCGTAAGGATGTCAAGGTCGCGATGGCGATCTTCGGCGTCCAGCTGGTCTTGAACGTCCTCTGGTCATACCTCTTCTTCGGCCTGCAGGCACCGTTCTTCGCTCTCATCGAGATCGTCCTCCTCTGGCTTGCGATCCTCATGACGATCGGCGCCTTCTACCGGGTATCGGTACCGGCGGCAGTGCTGCTCGTGCCCTATCTCCTCTGGGTGACCTTCGCGACCTATCTCACCTACGGGGTCTACGTCCTCAACCCATAGGGGTGGTCTGCACCCCATCTTTTAGGCACAGTGCATCCGGCCCTTGAGCCCCGCGCGAGACCTCGCCGCATTGAAGAATAGCAGCGAAGGTTCACGCAATATGGTGTCTGTATGGATAGCGGTTGTCTGTTTCGCGCTCTTTCCGAGGGGATGGTCTCCCCGCCGCCGACATTGAGAGAGCGTCAGTGCTTTTCGATCTGCCGCCAGACGTGGGCGAACCGCTGGAGGGCAGTGTAATGCCCGAGGATGCCGAAGATGACGAGGAGCCAGCCGAGGTAGTTCAGGCCGTAAATCTCTCCCGGGATCAGGATCGTGAGCACCCCGGCGATGATGATCAGCACCAGGCGATCCGCCCGGCCGAGGATGCCCCCGTAGAACCTGCCGACCCCGACGGCCTGCGCCTGAGTGCCGAGGTAGGAAGACATCAGGACCCCGGTCAGGGCAAAGACGCCAATCGGCCAGGACGCGGCGCCGCCGGCAAAGATGCCGGTGATGATGAATATGTCTGCGTAACGGTCGATGACGTGGTCCAGGAAGTCCCCGCGGCGGCCGGCGATCCCGAGGTCCCGGGCGAGCGCCCCGTCGAGTGCGTCGAAGACGGCGTTGAGTGCGACCATGACAACCCCGAGCACGACCCCCCCGGCGTAAAAAGCGATGCCCGCAAGCGCCGACACGAAGAACGACGCGAGAGAGAGGCCATTCGGGGTGACCCCGATCTTTCTCATCAGGTTCACCACGGGCTGAATGATGCCCTGTACTTGCGGCCGGAACTGGTCGAGCGTCATCTTCCCGTCCCCAGGTAGCAGGTCCAGTCGATTGCCCCATAGGACGGCGGCAGTTCTCCCCGAATGAACCGTTCGATCCGGTTCGCGCATTCGGCGACGCCAAGATCGGTTGTGTCCACCTCGATGACATGCTCGTCCGGGTGCTCTTCGAGCGTCTCGATCAGGATGACGTCGAGCGCCTCCGCCTCGACGTTCTCCGCGACCTTCTCTGAGGGGTAGTTCCGCGGGCCGAGGCGCGTAGCGAGGACGTCCGGGCGGCACCGGAGCACCACCACCCTGTCGCAGGGGAGGAGGTGGGCGAGGTGCCCCTCGACGATGCCGTCAACGGGCTCAAACTCCTCGACCCACCGGTCGACGTCCACCACCATTGTTTCGCGGCAGCGGTCCTCCTCGATGATGTAGGGGCGCACCGTATCCGTCAGGCGGACGACCCGGTGCCCCCGCCGCTCAAGTTCGGCCGCGACGGCCGTCTTTCCGGTTCCCGGCGTACCGGTGATCCCGATCATCATATGCTCTTAATCGCCTCGAGGAATCCCTCGTTCTCCCAGTCTTCGCCGATACTGACCCGGACGTAGCGGTCGCCGAGTCCCGGGAAACTGGTGCAGGACCGCACCAGGACACCCTTTGCCGCGAGGCGTTCCGTCGCCTCGTTGCCCGTGTGGGGTGCAACGTCGATCATGACGAAGTTCGCGTCCGAGGGGAATACCGGATACGGCACCTCGCCGATGAACCGCCGTCGCCACGCCCGGACATGGTCGCGGGTCTCACGGACCCGCTCAGGGTCCGAGAGCGCTCCGACCGCCGCCGCCGCCGAGACCGAGTTCAGGGCAAACGGTGTCGCCGCCCTGTTGTAGAACGGCTCGAACCACTCCGGAACGAATGCGTAGCCGACCCTGAACCCGGCGAGAGAGAAGATCTTTGACATCGTCCTCCCGAGGATCAGGTTCTCGTGCCGCCGCATCAACGTTCGGTAGTCGATATCGGAGAAATCGACGTAGGCGTTGTCGAGGAAGAGGAGCCCTTCCATCCCGTCGAGGATCTCCTCAACCGTCTCCGGCGTGACCGAGTTCCCGGTGGGGTTGTTCGGGGAGCAGAGGAAGGCGAGTTTCGCTCCCCGGCATGCCTCGACGAACGCTTCCGTATCGACCGAGAAGTCTTCCCTCCGGGGGACGTTCACGATCCGCCCGCCGTGCGCCGCGGCCGCGAGAGCGTAGAAGGAGAAGGTCGGGGTCGAGACGGCCACCGTCTCGCCGGGTTCGACGACCGTCCGGATCACCGTCTCGATGACCCCGTCCATCCCGGCGCCGGTGACGAACCGGTAATCGCCGTGGTAGCGGCGGAGGGCCTCGACGAGCGCGAGGTTCTGCGCGTCCGGGTAGCGGTTCCCTTCCCGGAGAGCCGCCTCCGCCGCCTCGAGTGCGGCGGGCGCCGGCGGGCGGGGGTTCTCGTTGCTCGCAAGCCGGGCGACCCGGTCGATGCCGTACTCGCGCGCGACGTCCTCCGCCTTCTTCGCGTAGGAGTATCCCGCCGCGCCTGCGTAGCACGCCCTAACGAAGCGCCGCATTGATGACACCGACAGCCGCGTCGATCTCCTCGTCCGTGATCACCAGCGGTGGGATCAGTCGGAGATTGCCGTCGGCGGCGCAGTTGACGAGCACCCCGTTCTCCGCGCAGGTCTGCTGCACGGCCGGGCACCGGTCGCCGACCGAGACCCCGATCATCAGGCCGCGGCCCCGCGGGTTGTGAGCGGAAAGACCCTTCATGAACCGCTCGCCCTTCCGTGCGACGTCGGGGAGGACCTCCTCGATGACCCCGATCGTCGCGAGCGCCGCAGCGCAGGCGAGCGGCCCGCCGGCAAACGTGCTCCCGTGCTCGCTCTTGCCGAACTCGAGTCCCTCGCGGGCGACGAGCGCGCCGATCGGAAAGCCGCTTGCAAGCCCTTTTGCGAGCGTGACGATGTCTGGGACAACACCGGTGTGCTGGATGGCAAGCCACTTGCCCGTCCGGCCCATACCGGTCTGGACCTCGTCGACGATCATCAGCGCACCGGCATCGTCGCAGATATCCCGGATGCCGTGGAGGAAACTGTCGGGCGGGATCAGGACGCCCGCTTCGCCCTGGATCGGCTCGACGAAAACCCCGGCCGTATCCTTATCGACGGCCGCCGCGAGCGCGTCGAGGTCGCCGTAGTCGACGAAGGTGCAGGCGGGCTCGAGCGGCTCAAACGGCTCCCGGATCGCTGGCTTGTGGGTGACGGCGAGCGACCCGCAGGTTCGCCCGTGGAACCCGTGGGTGAACGCGACGAACTTCTTCCTCCCCGTCCTGACACGGGCGAGTTTGATCGCGCCCTCATTCGCCTCCGCGCCGGAGTTCGAGAGGAACGCTCTGGAGAGCCCCGTGATCGCGACGAGTCTCTCCGCAAGTTCCGCCTGGTTCGGGACGTAGTAGAGGTTCGAGCAGTGGATCAGCCGCTTTGTCTGGTCGCAGATCGCCTCCACCACCTTCGGGTGGCAGTGGCCGGTGCTGCAGACCGCGATCCCGGCCACACAGTCGATGTACTCCCGTCCCTGGTCGTCCCAGACGCTTGAGCCCGCGCCGCGGACGATCTTCATCGTCCGGGAAAAAGCGGGCATGTAGTAGCGTGCATCAAGCACCCTTGAATCTTCTTCCATGATCACGTCGCGGGTATCAATCACCCGTGATTTCTGTTGCATCTTCTCACTCACTCATACTCGATCGTCGCCGGGGGTTTGGGGGTGACGTCGTAGACCACCCGGGAAACCCCGGGGATCTCGGCGGTGATCCGGGTTGCCATCTGCGAGAGGGTCTCGTAGGGCAGGAGCAGCGGGTCGGCGGTCATGCCGTCCCGCGACTGGACTGCCCGGACAGCGACGATCCAGCCGTGGAGCCGGACATCGCCCTTCACCCCGGTCCCGAGGCCGATGAGCGCCGCAAAGCACTGCCAGGGGTGGAACTTCTCCACCAGGCACTCCTCGACGATGGCGTTCGCCTCGCGGACGATCGCGATCTTCTCTCTCGTCACCTCACCGAGCACCCTGACGGCAAGCCCCGGCCCGGGGAAGGGCATCCTGTGCTGGATCTCTGCCGGGAGCCCGAGCCCGCCGGCCACGTCGCGGACCTCGTCCTTGTAGAGGTCGGCAAGCGGCTCGATGACGCCTTTAAACTCGATATCGAGGGGCATGCCGCCGACGTTGTGGTGGCTCTTGATGCCCCCTTCGCTCTCGATGCGGTCGGGGTAGATGGTTCCCTGCAGGAGCATCGTCGCTCCCGTCCGCTTCGCCTCGCGCTCGAAGATACGGATGAACTTCTCGCCGATCGCTTTGCGCTTCTCCTCGGGATCGGTGATGCCTTCGAGCGCGCGGAAGAACTCATCGCTTGCGTCCACAACGAGGAGGCCCACGTCGGCGAAGAGGGACCGTATCCGTTCGGTCTCCCCCTTTCGCATGAGACCGGTATCCACGTAGATCGGGATGAGGGCATCCCCTATGGCGCGGGCGGCGAGCGCCGCGCAGACCGAGGAGTCCACGCCGCCGGAGAGCGCCATCACGACCTTCTCAACACCTGCAGCCTGCTGTATCTTCCGGACTGCCTCGTCGATAAATCTCTCAACGTTTACCATTCTGTCACCTCACCTGGTCCTGGGAAGAGGATTTATTCTTTTTGCATGCTGCTACAAAGCCGATGTAGGGCGGAGAGGGGTTTGTCGGACGTGATTTGAACTCAGGATGGAACTGCGTGGCAAGGTAGAAGGGGTGGTCCTGGAGTTCGCAGACCTCCATCCGGGGTCCGCAGGAACCCGAGAAGACGAGGCCGGCGTCTCCGAGGTCGCCGATGAACGCCGGGTTCACCTCGTAGCGGTGGCGGTGCCGCTCCACGATCTCCGTCCTGCCGTAGAGGGCGGCCACCCTTGTCCCTTCCTTGAGACGAACGTCGCAGTCCCCGAGGCGCATCGTGCCGCCGAGGTCGGCGACGCCCTCCTGTTCGGGCAGGATGGCTATGACGTGCGTTCCCGCCCCCATCTCCTCGCTCGTGGCATCAGTGATGCCGAGAACGTGCCGCGCATACTCTATCACCGAGAGCTGGAAGCCGAGGCAGAGGCCGAGGTAAGGAATCCTGTTCTCGCGGGCATACTGGATCGCCCTGATCTTGCCCTCGATCCCGCGCTGGCCGAATCCTCCCGGGATCAGGATGCCATCGACGTCGGCAAGATCACGAAGGTCGAAGGTCTCCGCATCCAGCCAGCGTATGTTCACCTCGGTGGAGAGTGCTCTTCCGGCGTGCTTGAGCGACTCCTTGATGGAGATATAGACGTCTTCGATCCCATACTTGCTGACGATGGCGATCGTCGCCCGGCTCGTGTACTCCTGCGAGACAAGCCGGTACCACGCGGGATCCGGTTCCCGGTTATCGAGGGCCAGGTAGTTGCAGACGACGTCCGCAAGCCCTTCTTTCTCCAGTTCCACCGGGATCTGGTAGATGTCGGGGACGTCCTTTGCGGATACCACGGCTTTTACCGGGACGTCGGTGAAGGCGGATATCTTGTTCTTCGTCTGCGGGGTGATCACCTCGCGGCTCCGCGCCACGATGATGTCGGGCTGCAGCCCGAGTTCCCGGAGCGCCTTAACCGAGTGCTGCGTGGGTTTGGTCTTGAAATCCCCCATGGTGTCCATCGGGACCAGGGTGACATGGACCAGGATCATGTCCTCCGGCGCGAGTTCGCCGTGCATCTGTCGGACCGCTTCGAGAAACGGCATACTCTCGATGTCGCCGACCGTGCCGCCGACCTCCACCATGCAGATCTCGGCCTTCCTGTTGCCGTTGACCTCCTCCGCCGCCGCCCGGCGGATGCAGTGCCGGATCTCGTCGGTGATGTGAGGGATAATCTGGACGGTCGCGCCGAGGAAATCCCCGCGCCGCTCTTTCTCGATGACGTTCCGGTAGACTTTCCCTGTCGTGATGTTGTGGATCGACTTGAGGCTGATATTCAGGAACCGTTCGTAGTTGCCGAGGTCCAGGTCGACTTCCCCACCGTCGGAGAGGACGAAGACCTCACCGTGCTGGGCAGGGTTCATGGTGCCGGCGTCGATGTTGAGGTACGGGTCGATCTTGACCGCCGTCACCTCATAGCCGCGATTTTTCAAGAGGCGGCCGATGGATGCGGTGGTGATGCCCTTTCCGAGCCCGCTCATGACGCCGCCGGTTACAACGATGTACTTCAAACTCTTCTTCCCCTCTGATTGTTCCGGAATCTCTATCTTATTATGTGATCTCCGGTATTGAGAATGTATTGTTCCGACATCTCTCGGGAAATCCCTGCCGGCACAACCAGGGGTTTTCCGGCCGTCCCTCGTGGCGCTATCTGCCTATGACTGCATACGACGTCGATGTCCGGGTAAGGAGCGTACCGTCCACCGCGTTCCGGACTTCCCCGTCTGCAAACGCCACCCGGCGGCCTTTGCGGATGACCCGCCCTGTAGCGGCGATCGTCCCGGCGTTCACGCCTTTGATGAAACTGGTGTGCTCGTCGATCGTGGCGATCCGCTCGCCTTCGTCAAGGAGCGTGTAAAGCGCAAGTGCGATCGCCTCGTCTGCGAGCGCCACGTAGACCCCCCCCTGGAGCCACCCGGCGCCGTTCAGCATATCCGGCCGGACCTCCATCGTGAGGCGGGCGCGCCCGTCGCCGAACTCGTTCACTTCTATCCCCATCATTGTGAAGAAGGGATTTGCCTCCCTCCCGATCCGTTTCAGTTCCTCTATGTAGCCCACGCGACCACACTCATCCCGGGTGAGGGTTTGAAGCCGGTCGGGATAAGGTTTGCGCAGATCATGCTCCGTGCAGGTTTCTCCCGCCCGGCAGGCCGCTCCCCCGGGAGGCGGCGTTCAGGTCTCACCTCCGGAGGGTGCGACTGTGCCTGAGGGCGTCGTACACCGCGTAGAATCCCAGGATCACTGCAAGGATGTAGCCCACGGTTGCGAGGATCGAGACGTAGCCCGGGATCGGGAGTTCGGCAACCCGGAGGATCAGCGACGAGCCCACGACGATTGCAGCGACCACCAGCCCGATGATGATCTTGTCGCTTATCCGGTCGATGACGCCGACGATCACATTGAGGTCGCGGTTATCGAGTTCGATCGTGACGGTGCCCTCCGAGAGGGTCTTTAAAGTATCGTTCACGTTACCCGGGATGGCAAGCAGGTTCTCCGCCGCGCCCACCAGGGACCGCACCGCACCCGTCACGTTATCCGGGGAGAGCCGCTGCTGTGCAGCGATATCCGTCAGGTACGGCCGGATCTGCTGGTCGAAGTTGAACGACGGGTCGAGCCGGGTGCCGATGTCCAGCACCATAACGATCACCTTCATCATGAGCATCAGCGTTGACGGCACCCTGATGCGGTACCGGCGAAGGGTGTCGGTCAGGCCCCGGATTGCAACCGCGAAGTTCACCCGTTCGAGTTTCATCTCGCGGTAATCCAGCAGGACCACGTAGAGGTCGTTTTTCAAGGCATCGAGGTTCGCCGGAGTGATCGCCACGTCGAGCCTCTTGAGCGCCGTGATCACGCCGTCGACGTCCGTCCTGGTCATGGCGAGGAGGAGATCGACGAAGACGCGCCGTCTCTCCGGGCGGAGAACGCCGACGATACCGTAGTCGAGAAAGACGATCTCGCCCTGGCACGTCACCAGGAGATTGCCCGGGTGCGGGTCCCCGTGAAAGAAACCGTCGACGAAGATCTGCTGAACGTAGGCATGGAATCCACGCTCGGCGACCTCTTCGGGGAAGAGGCCCAGAGCCCGGATGGCCGTTATATCGTCGATCCGCACCCCTTCGACGTAGTCCATGGCGAGCAGGCAGGGGCCGGATATCTGCCAGTGGATGCGGGGGACTGTTACGCACGGGACGTCGCGCATGTTCCGTTTGAGGCGCTCCGCGTTCAACCCGTCCTGGGTGAAATCCAGTTCGCGCCGAATCTGGGCCGAGAACTCGTCCACCATTCCCTGCAGGTTGTATACCCGGAGATCCGGGAAGAGCGACTCCACCCGCGGAACGAACGACTGCAGGATACGGAGATCGGTCTCGATCAGGTCGTGGATCCCCGGGCGCTGCACCTTCAGGGCGAGGATGCGGCCGTCGTTCGTCACCGCGCGGTGCACCTGCGAGAGGGAGGCTGCCGCAACCGGCTCTTCTTCGATGATGGCGAAACACTCCTCGAGGTTGGGACAGTATTTCATGATCATCGGCCGGATCTCGGCATACGGGACCGGGGGGACCTGGTCCTGCAACCTCTGCAACTCCTCGATAAGTTCGGGCGGGAGGAGTTCCCGGCGGGTGCTCATGATCTGGCCGAACTTTACGTAGGTGGGCCCCAGTTCCTCGATGGCAAGGCGGATACGCTTGTAGACCGATCGTTTCTCATCCGGAGCTTTGTGGAGTAGCCCCAACCGCTTGCCCCCGGGTATGACCTCCTCGACAAGGATCCCGAAACCATACTTGACAAGTACGTCCGCTATCTGCCGGTAGCGCTGGAACCGGGTGACCATCGGGGGTGCATCAGCCCTCCTTCTACTTAAGGGATGGGGCCGGATCATCCCCGGGAGGGAGACCGGTTCCGCGAGAGGAATTTCCAGGGGTAGGGGACGGCGAGGAAGAGGGGGATGGCGAGGGCGATCGCGAGCGGGATCGTCATGAGGCCGAGCGTGAGCGTGGTCATGTCGGCGATCCACCCGGTGGCCGCGACCCCCATCCCGCCGACGCCGACCGCGAGGCCGAGCATCAGGCCGGAGACGAGCCCGACGTTGCCGGGGGCTATCTCGTGCGCCATCGCGACGGTGACGGCGAAGGTCGACCAGAGGATGAACCCGAAGACCATCAGCGCGGCGAGCGAGACGACGCCCCCCGTGGTGAGGAAGACGATGAACGGCGGGACGGCGGTGACAAGCCCGACGATCGTGTACTCCTTGCGGCCGTAGCGGTCGGAGAGCTCGCCCCCGACCACCTGCCCCACGACCCCGGCGATGAGCATGCCGGATACCAGCAGGTTCGCGGTCACAAGGTCAATCCCCCGCAGGGTGAGGATGGTGGGGAGGTAGGCGACCGAGCCGAAGATCGCCCATGCCCGGAGGCCCGATGCCGCGACCAGGAGGGCGATCGCCCGGTAGGCGGGCCGCTCCGTCCGGGCGGCGGTCAAGGGGACCTTGAGGCGTTCGGGGGGAGGGAGGATACGCCGGAGGACCACAGCCATCACGATGCCGGGGATGGCGAGGAAGACGAGGCCCGGAAGGCCCATGAGCCCGACGGCGACCCCGGCACAGATAGGGCCGATGGCGTAGCCGAGGTTGCCGCCGATGACGAAGTAGGAGGTGAGCCGCCCCCGGTTCGCGTCCTTGACCAGGCGGCTGACGGTGCCGAGCGCGCTCGGGTGGAAGAAGGCGTGCCCGAGCGCCGCGATGGCGACGGACGCGAGGACAAGCGCGTAACTGTCGAAGAGGCCGACGATGGAGATGAAGATCGCGCTCAGGAGCACGCTCGTGCTGATATGGAAGGCGAACCCGCGGGTATCGAAGACCCAGCCGACGAGGGGCTGCACCATCGACGACGTAAGGTTGTAGACCGTGACGATCAGCCCGGCGAGGAAGAACGAGTAGCCCTGGTCGGCGATGAGGAGCGGGAGGATCGCGGGAAGAACCGGCGAGTAGAGGTCGGTCACCAGGTGGGCCGCGGAGAGCCCCCAGACCGGTTTTGTATTATCAGTCACGGATGTCAGATCCGCCGTAAATGTATGACCTCAACCATGATATCCACTCGCTCTCTGCGGTGGTGGGCGAACGTCCGCTTCATCGGGAACGCGCACCGGATCACCTCCTCGATTGCCGCACGGCCTTCGGTGTAGGCGGCGACGAACGGGGTCGAGCCCTCGTTGAAGATCCCGTAGACCTCGCCCGCGATCTCGAGCGCGAGGTCGATGAACGGCCGGTCGGCGTGGGCCTTCTGCGCCCCGAAGGGCGGGTTCATCACGACGGTGTCGCAGGAGAGAGCCGCCCGGTCGAAGTCCGGACTCCGGACGTCGGCGACGATGAACTCGACGGCGACGCCGAACTTCTCCGCGTTCTTCCGGGCGACGGTTATCGCGGCCGGGTCGATATCCACCCCCGTCACGGCGGAGGCGCCGAGGAGGGCGGCGCCGCAGGCGAGGATCCCGGTCCCGCAACCGAGGTCGCAGACCCGGCGGTCCTCGATCGCCCCCTGCATCGCGGCGTGGTGGAGGAGGCGGGCCGCCACCGGCGCCGGGGTCTGGTACTGTTCCAGTCGGGCCGTCGGCCGCTCGAACCCCTCAAGGCGTTCGAGTTGCATCTCCAGTTGCCGGAGGTTCATGGTGCGAGGTACTCGTCGATGGTATAGTCGTCCCAGGCCCGGACCCCGCAGAGGATCTCGAACTCCGGCGGCGTCAGCACCGGGACCGGGAACCGGATCTGGTCGTCGTAGGCGAGCCGCGGGCAGGCGGTGTTCACGTAGGCCGCAAACCCGAGGTCGAGCATCTCGGCGGGGGAGACCTCCCGCATCGCGACCAGGACGGCTTTATCGGAGAGAGCGGCGAGCCGCCGGGCAAGGTCCATCCGCCGCTGCCCGCTCTTCGTGCTGAGGATGATCCCGATGTTCGCGGCCCCCTCTGCTTTCGCCATCACCGCGGCGCGGCGGCGGACCAGGCGGTCGGCGTCCACCTCCTCTACCTCGCGGGTGTAGGGGTCGAGCGCCACGACCCGTGCATGGGTGGCGAGGCGGATGCCGATCGGGTGAAAAACCCCTGTCCCCACGAAGAGGACCTCATCCGCTCCCGTCGCCCGTGCGGCGGCGAAGTTGCAGCCGAGCACCTGCCCCGCAAGCGGCGTGCGCCCGTCCCCCGGGGCGACGACCGCCTCGATACCGTGGTCGCGGAGATAGGCCGCCATCGCGCCGATGAGGTGGACGTGCTGGACCGTCGTGACGAGGCCGACCCGGCGGGCGTGGAGGAGCGGGAGGGCCGCCTCGAGGACCCCGACGTCGAAGTCGAACCGGACGGGCTCGTAGATGACGGTCGGCCGGTCCTCGACCGGCGCGTGGCCGAAGTGTACCAGGACGTCCGCGAACGCAAGGGCGTCGAGCGCGAGGTCGCAGCCCCCGTAGCAGGGGTCACCGCTGACGATCACCTCAAACCCCTCGCGGCGCAGGGCGGCGGCCGTCGCCGGCGCCTGGCGTGCAAGCCCTGCGGGGAACTGGAGGGCGACTGAGTGCGCCCCGCGAGCGTGGAGCCTCTCGACGATATCAGCAACTGGTATCAACGACACGCACCCGGTCTTCATCGACCTCGATCTTGACCAGGGTCTTGAGCGGCCGGCAGATCTCCGCATCGCCCCGCCCGATGACCACGCAGATATCGGCGATCTCGGCGCCGGCGTATTCGATAGCGCCGATCAGGGCACGCATGGTCCCGCCGGTGCTGCAGACGTCGTCGATGATGATGACACGGTCGCCCGCCTCGATACCGTTCAGGTAGAGTTCTCCCTTCGAGTAGCCCGTCGTCTGGTGGACCGCGACCTCCCCGGGAAGGCCGTAGGGGCGCTTCCTGACGACCACGAGCGGGATATCGGTCATCATCGAGAGGGCGACGCCGATGTGGATGCCCATCGCCTCGCAGACGACGATCTTGTCGACTCCTTTGAGGTCGAGGCAGCGCACCATGGCGCACCCGATCTCGCGGAGGAGCGCGGGCTCAAGGAGCGGCACCCCGTCGGTGATCGGGTGGATGAAGTAGTTGTATTCTCCCCGCTTCATGACCGGGGAGGCTTCCAGGGACTGGATCAGCAGTTCAAGCATGGGTATCACTCATGTCGTTTAAGAACGCCTCGATGACGTCGCGGGTGACGTGAGGCATGCAGACGATCCGCATATGCCCGGCTCGGGTTCTCGAGACCCGCCAGCCGGCAGGCGGGCGGTCGCAGGAGAACGTCGCCACGTTGACGTCCGGGGTCACCGCCCGTGGGCAGCCGAACGTCTCCATCCCCTCGATGAGCCTCCGGGTGTTCTCCATGCACCCGGCGACCACCGCCCGCATCCCGTCCATCCCCAGGTACTCGAGGACCGCGAAAGCGGCCGCCACCGACGCCCCCGGCCGGGTGCCGGCGAGGGTGCACTCCCGCTTCACCGTCAGGTAGGGCGTCTCGACGTTGAGGGACGAGAAGTAGTCCGGGTCCCGGACGAGGAGACACCCTGCCGGTATCGTGCTCATCCCCATCTTGTGAGGGTCGACGGAGATGGAGTCGACGCCGGAGAGCCGGAAGTCGAACGGGATCGGCCGATCGAGGAACGGGACGACCATCCCGCCGAATGCGGCGTCGATATGGAGGAAGACGTCCCGTTCCTCGGCCAGATCAGAGAGGCGGGCGACGGGGTCGACCATCCCGTACTCGGTTGTCCCGACGATGCCGACGAGGCAGACAGTATTCCGGTCGACAAGACCGTCGAGCGCCTCCGCGTCTATCCGGAAGTCTGCGTCGAGCGATGCCGTCCGCATCTCGATCCCCAGGATGTCGCAGGCCTTCTGGAACGAGAAGTGAGCCGACGCCGGGACCACGACGTTCGGGAACTGCACCGGCTTTAACTTCTTTGCAATCCGGAAGGCCTGGATGTTCGACTCCGTCCCGCCGGAGGTGGCGTAGCCGCCTGCACCGGGATGGTGCATCAGCGCACCCAGCCGCTCGACGAGCAACCCCTCAAGCGCAGCCGTCCCCGGGAAGAGTCCCGGGTCGCCGAGGTTGGTCTCGAGGAACATGGCATGCGCCCGTGCCGCGACCGGGTGGGGCGACGTGCACATCGAACTTAAGATGTTCCGGTACCCGAGGTCCTCCCGTCGTTTCGACGAGAGGAAGGAGAAGAGATCTTCCTCAGGGCATCCCACTTCACGCATTTCGTCTCGCCGCATCCAGAAGTATCTGCCGCTCTTTTCGCGCTACGGCCTCACGGATGCGCGGGACTGCATCGATGTTGGCGGAGACGCTGGTGATGCCGTGCCCGACCAGCCAGGCCACCATCGCGGGGTCGGAACCGGCCTGACCGCAGATGGAGCACTCGACGCCGTGCTCGCGGCAGGCGTTGATCGCGTAATCGATCAGCCGGAGAACGGCAGGGTGCTCGGGCTCGTACATATCGGCGACATGCTCGTTGTTCCGGTCGATGGCGAGCGTGTACTGGATGAGATCGTTCGTCCCGAACGAGGCGAACCGGATCCCGGCCTTGATAAAGTCCTCGACCAGGATGGCACTGCTCGGGATCTCGATCATGATGCCGAGGGTCGCCGTCTCCACATCGACCCCCCAGTCTTTCATCATGCTCCGTGCCTTGATGAACTCGCTCGGGTGGTTGACCATCGGGAACATCACGCCGAGGTTGTCGTAGCCCGCGGCCCAGAGCCGCTTGAAGGCCTCGACCTGGAGGCGGAACTGGTCGGGGCTCCGGAGGTCCCGGCGGATCCCGCGCCAGCCGAGCATCGGGTTGTGCTCGATCGGCTCGTTTTCGCCGCCCTCCATGTTCCGGAACTCGTCGGTCGGGGCGTCGAGCGTCCGGACCCAGACGGGCTTACCCGGGAACGCGTCGAGCACCGTCTTGATGCCGGTGTAGAGTTCGCCGATGAACACCTCCTCCTCGCCATGTTCGATGTACCAGCTGGGAGTCCTGGAGAGGCCAAGGATGAGGTGCTCGATCCGGAGAAGGCCGACCCCGTCCGCACCGGTCGCGGCGGCCCGCTGTGCGGCTTCGGGGAGGGAGACGTTCACCTTGACGAGCGTGCCGGTGATCACCGGGGCGGGCGCTGCGACTGCCGCGACGGCTGCCGGTGCCGCCGCGGGTGCCGTGACCGCTCCCTCGTAGATGGTGCCCTTCTCCCCGTCGACGGTGATGATCTGCCCGTCTTTCAAGACCTTCGTCGCCTTCTTGGTCCCGACGACCGCGGGGGTCCCGAGTTCCCGGCTCACGATGGCCGCGTGGCAGGTCATGCCGCCTTCGTCGGTGATGATGGCGCTGACCCGCCGCATCGCCGGCACCATGTCGGGGTTGGTCATCTTCGTGACCATGATGTCGCCGTCCTTGACGGCGCTCGTGTCCTTGACGTCCCGCACGATCACGACCCGGCCGCTTGCGATGCCGGGGGAGGCGCCCTGGCCTTCCAGCAGCACCACGCCGAGGGCGCCTTTCTGCTGTCCTGTACCCTGTGCACCGGCACGGGGGATCTCCGGCCGCTTGATCGTCGTGATCGGCCGGGATTGGAGGATGAAGACGTCGCTTCCGACGATTGCCCACTCGATATCCTGCGGGATGCCGTAGTGGTCCTCCGCGATCTTTCCGAGCATCGCAAGGCGCGCCACTTCGGCATCGTTGAGGACCGGGGCGACTCGCTGCTCGGCGGAGAGCTCGACGATCTTTGTTCCGTGCTTACCCTCCGGAACGATCATGATCTCCTTTTCGGCGATCAGGCTGTCGACCACCCGCTCGGAGCGCAGGTCAAAGACGTAGTTGTCGGGGGAGACACTCCCTGAGACGACGGCTTCCCCGAGCCCCCAGGAGCCCTCGACGATCGTTAGGGACTCGCCGGTGACGGGATGAGAGGTGAACATGACACCGGATTTCTCCGACCGGATGAGTTCCTGGACGACGACGGCGATGTTCACGCTCCGGTCGTCGAACCCCTGCTTCGCCCGGTAATAAATGGCACGCGCGCCATACAGCGAGGCCCAGCACCGTTGGACGGCATCAAGGAGGGCATCGTCACCGAGAATATTGAGGAACGTCTCCTGCTGGCCGGCGAAACTCGCCTCCGGCAGGTCTTCGGCGGTGGCGCTCGAGCGGACGGCGACGACCGTTCCGTTCGCCCCCATCCGGGTGTATGCGTCGGTAATCTCCTGCCTGATCTGATCGGGTATCTCGACGCTCAGGACGAGGTCCTGAACCTCTTTTGAGACGGATTCCAGTGCTCCGTTGTCGTCGACGTCGAGGCGCTCCAGTTTGCGGAAGAGGGTATCTTCTATCCTGGTTTCAACGAGGAACTTGCGGAATGCCTGGGCGGTCACCACAAACGCCTTCGGCACAGGAAGGCCGATAGCGGTCATCTCGCCCAAAGACGCTCCTTTTCCCCCTACGGATATGATATCTTCTTTCTTTATTTCTTCGAGCCACAATACGTTGGGCATTTCCTTCATGCTCGCACCACACATATACTTCTCACCATTACATAAAAGATTTCGGAGGAAAAAGCATCAATACATATGATGT